>ERZ808037.1461-NODE-1461-length-15190-cov-3.637266_pt1 | contig 15190 bp, 14 predicted proteins | sample MGYA00380190_ERZ808037 | MGnify/ENA primary metagenome ERZ808037 (study PRJEB31490, sample SAMN06133399) | mouse gut metagenome | isolation source: J9 | host: mice | place: China: Chengdu | collected 2015-05 ... | reverse complement strand
TGGCGTTCCTCTCGCCTGACGGCGCGTTGCGACCGTGCTTCGATGCGCATGTGGGGCTCGGGCCCGGCGTGTGCTGCGGACGGGTCACTCCCGAGCAATACGCTGAGAACGTGAAGCGTGTGGCGAGGTTCCTCGACGGGCACCGGGACGAGTTTGTCGGGGAGCTCGAAGCTGAGATGATTGCGGCAGCCGAGGGACTCGATTTCGAGCGCGCGGGTCGCATCAAGGAGCGCATCGACGCGATTGGCGCGCTCAACGACAAGCAGCACGCCGTGTCGTCTCGCGACCTCGACGCCGACGTCATCGGCATATTCCGCGAGGACACGATCGCCGGCGTCCATGTGTTCATGGTGCGCGAGGGGCGCATCATGAACAGCAACGAGTTCGTGCTCGACAAGGGCAGCAACGTTCCCGACGACGATCTGCTGCGCGCATTCCTGCTTCGTTATTACGAGGCGACGACCTCGATTCCGCGCGAGGTTGTCGTGCGCGCTGCGCCGGAAGATTCCGAGGTCATGGCAGCCTGGCTCACCGAGAAGAAGGCCGACCCGCATCATGCCAAGGTGCGTTTCATCGAGCCGTCGCGTGGTGAGAAGATCGAGCTTGTCGAACTCGCCGAGCGAAACGCGAAGCATACGCTCTTGCGTTACAAGGTGCGCACTAATTACGAAGACAAGCGAATCAATGACGCGCTGCTGCAGCTCGAAAGCGCCCTTGCGCTGCCGAACCCGCCGCATCGCATCGAATGCTTCGACATCTCGACTATCCACGGCAGCTACACGGTCGCCTCGATGGTCGTCTTCACGAACGGAAGGCCCGACAAGAACCAATATAGGCGCTTCAAGATCAAGACGCCGCTCGACGAGGCGAACGATTTCCTCAGCATGCAAGAGGTCATGCGCCGCCGCTATTCCGACGAGCGGATGGCTGACGAGCGGTTCGGCAGCAAGCCCGACCTTATCATCCTCGACGGCGGAAAGCCCCAGCTCTCTGCTGCGATGGAGATGTTCGCCGAAATGGGTCGCGACGACATCGCGCTCTGCGGCCTTGCGAAACGCGACGAGGAGATATTCGTCCCTTGGCAAGACACGGGCCCGGTCGTCCTTCCCGGTGGCTCGGCGTCCCTTTACCTCGTGAAGCAAATCCGCGACGAAGCCCATCGTTTCGCGATCACGTTCCACCGCGAGCTTCGCGGCAAGGGGATGACGGCGAGCATCCTCGACGACGTCGCCGGCCTCGGGCCCGTGCGCAAGAAAGCACTGCTGAAGGCGTTCAAGTCGTTCAAGAACGTGCGAGAGGCGACGCTCGACGAGATCAAGGGCGCTGGCGTGCTTCCCGAAGAGGTGGCCGAGGAAGTTTACCTGGTCTTGCAGCAGTATAATAAATCGCGAAATCAATAAGCGATCGGAGGCGGAATGGTCGACATCAAGGAGATGCCCGAGCTCGTCATCATCAGCGGCATGAGCGGGGCCGGGCGCACCGAAGCGATGCACGTGTTCGAGGATCTGGGCTATTACTGCGTCGATAATTTGCCGCCGAAGCTCATCAACGACCTGGTTGAGTTGTCGGGGCTCGAGGGGAGCGAAGGGGAGACGCGTCGCATCGCAGTCGTCTGCGATGCGCGCACGCGCGACTTTTTCGGAGACGTCTCCGAGACGCTCGACGGCCTCAGAGAGCAGGGTATCACCTCGGAGATTATCTTCCTCGATGCGGATGACGAGAAGCTCGTCGCTCGATACAAGTCCTCGCGCCGCCGCCATCCGCTATGCGCAGACGGTGCGACGATCCTGCACGGCATCGAACGCGAGCGCGCGCTGCTGCGAGAGATTCGCGCGCGTGCTGATTACGTCATCAATACGACAAACCTCTTGCCCGCTGACCTTCGGACGAAGATCAACACGCTCTTCTCGACGAACGACGAGCGCAGCGGGTTGGCAGTGTCGGTTTACTCTTTCGGGTTCAAGCATGGGGCCCCGGCCGACGCCGATCTCGTCATCGACGTGCGTTTCCTGCCCAACCCCTATTACGACCCCGTCATGCGCACGATGACCGGCTTGGACGAGATGGTGCGCGATTATGTCCTTTATAACAGCAACACCGACGCCTTTCTCAAGCGTTGGTACGCGCTGCTCGACTGCGTCATGCCGGGTTATGTTTCCGAAGGGAAGCAGCAGCTCGCCATCGCTGTCGGATGCACGGGCGGTCAGCATCGCAGCGTCACGCTTGCCGAGGCAACTGGCGATTACCTCCGATCGAACGGCTATCGCGTGAGCGTCGCGCATCGTGATTTGTCGCTTGCCGTGAGGCCTGACGGCGAACTCGTCAACGTTGACACTGCAGACGCAACAGACACGACGGGCGGCATGCCGTGAGTGGGCTGATCCCCGAGGCTTTCGGGCATGATCCGTCGGCGACGGCCGTGTTCGCCGCGCTTCCCGAGGTGAGTCCTGAAGATAAGCCGCGCGACAAGGTTCGGGCCGTCGTCATCGGCGGCGGGACTGGCGCGCCTGTCTCCATTCGAACCTTGCTGTCCATGGGGATAGAGACGTCGGCTGTCGTCGCCATGGCTGATGACGGGGGCTCTACCGGCATTTTGCGCGACCAGGCGGGCGCGACCGCGCCGGGCGACATCCGGAAATGCTTGACGGCAATGGCCGCCGATGCGGAAGACCCCTTCACGAAAGCGTTCAAGGTGCGTTTCGGTTTCGCGGAGAACCACACGCTCGGCAACCTCGTCCTTTCGGCGCTCGAGGTCACGGGCGGGTCGTTTCCCAAGGCCATCGAGGTGTGCGAGGGGCTGCTCGATGCGCGTGGGCATGTCTACCCGTCGACGCTTGGACGCGTCTCGCTCGTTGCGAAGACGCGCGATGGTCGCACGCTGCTCGGGCAAGCGGTCGCGAGCCATTCGCGGACAGCGCTCAAGCGCGTTGCCCTCGAATCCGACGAGCCAATCGTCGCATATGGCCCTGCATGCGAGGCGATCAAACAAGCAGACCTCGTCGTTCTCGGCCCCGGCTCGTTGTTCACCTCGATTATTCCGAATTTGCTTGTTCCGGGAATCGTCGAGGCCATCAAGGCGTCGCGTGCGACGACCGTGTTCGTGTGCTCGATTGCCGACCTGCAGGGGGAGACGCGCAACATGAGCGTGATGGAGCATTTCGACGCTCTCGAGGCCCACGGGATGAAGAACCTTGTGAACGTGATGCTCGTGCAATCAACTGCGGCGCGCATTCCCGACCCCGCAGACGGCAGCAGGCATGCTTTGGTTGCCTCGAAAGCGGAAATAGAGGCGTTGACATCGTTGGGGGTACGCGTCCTCGCTGCAGATTACGCCGAATCCGAGCATCCGACTTGGCATGACCCGGCGCGCCTGCGCCATGCGTTTGCGGAGGTGCTCAAATCATGTCATTCAATTCAGATGTAAAAGAAGAGCTCGCGCGCATTCCGCCGATTTGCTCGCATTGCGATCGAGCGCTGCTAGCAGCGCTTATCCGCATAGAGGGGACGCTGTTCATCAGCGGCCAGGGAAGGTATCGCCTCGAGATCGTCACGGACGCTCCTTCTGTCGCCCGGCTCGCCTGGCGCTTGCTGCACGAAGGATATGAGCTGAGGACCGAGCTCACGACGCGCCGCTCCGTGCTTCACAAGACGCCTAATTACCTTATCGATGTTCCCGCTCAAGACGGCCTTGCCGAAGCGCTCGCCGATATGGGCGTGATTCGGGGCGGGGCGCTTCAGCTTGGCGTGGCGCCCGACTTGATCTCGAAGCAGTGTTGTGCTGCCGCATATTTGCGCGGCGCGTTCCTCGGAAGCGGTTTCGTTTCCGACCCGCGCGGTGACTTTCATTTCGAGGTGACTGTGGAATCGGGCGAGATGGCCGACGACCTTGTCGAGATCATGCGCGACAAGGGAATCAACGCGCGTTCGATGCAGCGTCGTTCCTCGCATATCGTCTACCTCAAGAGCGGCGAGGCCATTCTCGAGTTTCTCGCGTTCGTCGGCGCGCATCATAGCGCGCTCGCCATGGAGAACGCGCGCGTCGTCAAAAGCGTGCGCAACGACGTGAACCGTCAGACGAACGCCGAAGTGGCGAATCAAAAGAAGGCGGCGGCGGCGTCCGTTGACCAGATATACGCCATGCGCAGCGTCCTCGAGCATTACGGCCCCGACAAGCTTCCGCCCGCTTTGCAGGAAATAATTCGCCTGCGGGTGGCCCATCCTGACGCGACCCTGAAAGAGCTCGGCGATTTCGCCGACCCTCCGCTGTCGAAGTCGGCTGTTTACCACCGCATTCGCCGGATCGAGCAGATGGCGAGGGACCTGAGCTTGTGACATGACTTTTCCGTAGGGGCGGGCTATTGCCCGCCCGCCAACCGCGACAGCCGGGCGGGCAATAGCCCGCCCCTACGGAAAAGGCCGTCCCCCTGCGCCCACTCGGTTGAGGTTGCTTGTTGCGCTACAATTGACGGGCTATAAACAGAACATCTCTTGACGAAAGGGGAGACGGAATATGGCAACGAAGGTAGGCATCAACGGGTTTGGGCGCATCGGTCGCCTTGCATATCGCGCGATGGCGAACGACCCTGACATCGAGGTCGTGGCGATCAACGATCTGGGCGACATCCCCACCATGGCTCACCTGCTTAAATATGACTCCATTCACGGCCGCGCCTATGACGAGGTCATCGCCACCGACGACAGCATCATCGCGGACGGCAAGACGATCAAGGTGCTCTCGGACCGTGAGCCGGGCAACCTCCCCTGGGGCGACCTGGGCGTTGACGTCGTCATCGAGTCGACCGGTTTCTTCACCGACGGCACGAAGGCCAAGGCGCATATCGATGCCGGTGCCAAGAAGGTTCTCATCTCCGCGCCGGGCAAGAACGTCGACAAGACGATCGTCATGGGCGTCAACGACAAGGAATACGACAAGGCGACCGACAACATCGTCTCGAACGCGTCCTGCACGACGAACTGCCTCGCGCCGTTCGCAAAGGTGCTGCTCGATAACTTCGGCATCAAGCGCGGTTTCATGAACACGATTCATTCCTACACGAACGACCAGCGCATCCTCGACCTGCCGCACAAGGACCTGCGTCGTGCGCGAGCCGCTGCGCAGTCGATGATTCCGACGACGACGGGCGCCGCCCGCGCCGTGTCGCTCGTGCTTCCGGATCTCGCCGGCAAGCTCGACGGTTTCGCGACGCGCGTTCCCACGCCGGATGGGTCGATGGTCGACCTCACGGTCGAGCTCGAGAAGACCGTCACGGTCGATGAAATCAACGCTGCGATGAAGGCTGCCGCCGAGGGCCCGCTCAAAGGCATCCTGGAATACACCGAGGACCCGATCGTCTCCATCGACATCGTCGGCAACTCGCATTCCTCGATTTTCGACAGCAAGCTCACCATGGTGATGGGCGGCGAGGGCAACTTCGTCAAGTGCATTTCTTGGTATGACAACGAGTGGGGTTACAGCAATCGCGTGAAAGACCTCGTCAAGATCATGCTCTAAGGAGCGGACCGGATGAAGACAATCAACGAACTGAACGCCGCCGGGAAGCGGGTTCTGGTGCGCGTTGACTTCAACGCGCCGGTGAAAGACGGCATCGTTACTGACGACACGCGGTTGCGCGCGGCGTTGCCGACGATTCAGAAGCTGATCGACGACGGTGCGCGCGTCATCTTGATGAGTCATCGTGGGCGCCCGAGCGGTGAAGGCTTCGAAGAGGAGTTTTCGCTGCGTCCGGCAGCCTTGCGTTTGTCCGAACTGCTCGGCAAGCCGGTCTCTTTTGCGTCCGACATCGCGGGCGCCGATGCGACTGCGAAATCGAACGCGCTCAAGGATGGCGAGGTGCTCATCGTCGAGAACCTGCGTTTCGACAAGCGCGAGAAGAAGAACGACCCGGCGTTTTGCGAGGAGCTTGCCAAGCTCGGCGATGTCTACGTGAACGACGCGTTCGGGACGGCGCATCGCGCTCACGCCTCCACGGCGGGCGTCGCGAAGCTGCTCCCGGCTTACGCCGGCTTCCTCATGGAGAAGGAGGTCTCGACGCTCACGGGCATGCTCGACGAGCCGAAACGCCCGTTCTGCGCGATTCTCGGCGGCTCGAAGGTCTCCGATAAGATTCAGGTCATCGATGCGCTGCTCGACAAGGCCGACACGCTCATCATCGGCGGCGGCATGTGCTTCACGTTCCTGCTCGCGCAGGGATATTCGGTCGGCACCTCGCTCAAGGAGGACGACTGGGTCGAACGCGCCGGCGAGATGCTCGAAAAGGCTGAGCAGAAGGGCGTGAAGCTCCTGCTGCCGGTCGATGTCGTGTGCGCCGACAAGTTCGCGGAGGATGCGGCGACGAAGACGGTCGCGGTCGATGCGATTCCCGACGACATGATGGGGCTCGACATCGGGCCCGAGACGGTGAAGCTCTATGCCGCAGCGATTGCAGAGGCGAAGACCGTGTTCTGGAACGGGCCGATGGGCGTGTTCGAGATGGACGCGTTCGCCGTTGGCACGCGCGACGTTGCGCTCGCCGTCGCGGACAACGCCGAAGCCGACACGATCATCGGCGGCGGCGACAGCGTCGCGGCCGTCAACAAGTTCGACCTCGCCGACCGCATGACGTTCATCTCGACGGGCGGCGGCGCGTCGATGGAACTCGTCGAAGGCAAGGAACTTCCGGGCGTCGTTGCGCTCGCTTAGGCAATCAGGAGGAACAGCATGGCTCGCAAACCCTTAATGGCCGGCAATTGGAAGATGAACAAGACCATCGGCGAGGCCGTGGTGCTGGCGCAAGACATCTCGAACAACTACGACGAGCGCTGGGGCGACGACGTCGACGTCGTCGTGTGCCCGCCCTTTGTCGACCTGAAGCCGGTCAAGACCGTCTTCGAGTTCGACCGCGCGCCCGTCGCCGTCGGCGCGCAGAACGTTTACTGGGAGGAGTCTGGCGCCTTCACCGGGGAAGTATCCATTCCCATGATCAAGGAAGCTGGATGCGAGTGGTGCATCATCGGCCACTCCGAGCGCCGTGGCTTGTTCGGCGAAACGAACGAGGATGTCAACAAGAAGGCCAAAGCGCTCATTTCGGCCGGCCTCAACCCGATCATCTGCGTCGGCGAGTCGCTTGCCGTCCGCGACGAGGGCACGACTCTCGAGTTCGTGTGCGCGCAAGTGCGTGCGGCGTTTGCCGGCATTGATGCAGCCCAGGCTGCGAAGTCCGTCGTCGCCTATGAGCCCATCTGGGCCATCGGGACGGGGCGCACGGCCACGCCGGAGCAGGCGCAGGAGGTGTGCGCAGCCATTCGCGCGACGCTCGCCGAGCTCTTCGGGACTCCTGTCGCCGAAGAAATGCGCGTGCTTTACGGCGGATCGATGAACCCGGGCAATGTCGACTTGCTCATCGCGGAGAACGACATCGACGGCGGGCTTATCGGTGGCGCGGCCCTCAAGGCCGACTCGTTCGTGCAGCTCGTGAATGCTTGCCTCTAGTTTGGATGGCTGTTCTGTTTATGTAGAGGAAGGCCCGCACTCGCCATTTTCGACGAGTGCGGGTATAATTCGCTTCTTGTGGACCTATTAGACAATGAAAGTGGAGAGTGAAACGTGAATCCGCTGCTGATCATCTTGCTGATTTTGCTGTTCGTTTCGGGCGCAGGCCTGATCGTTTTCATCTTGCTGCATTCGGGCAAGGGCACGGGCGTGTCTGATATGATTCAGAGCTCGTTCTATTCGACGCAGGGCGGCACCAGCATTGTCGAGAAGAATCTCGACCGCATTACGATCATTCTGGCGATCGTTTTCCTGCTCACGCTTGTTGCTCTTATGTTCGTCTATCCGCAAGGGACAATTAATCTGAAATAGTCCTTTACAAGCGTGATTCGTTCGGGTAAAGTATCGCTCGTTGCTCACGCAACCCCAAAACGTCGGAGTGGCGGAATTGGCAGACGCGCTAGCTTGAGGTGCTAGTGATCACACCAACGATCATGCGGGTTCAAGTCCCGCCTCCGACACCAGGAATTATCAAGGCCGCCAACGAGGCGGCCTTCTTATTTGACTGCGCTGGCATGTTCGTTACGTTTTTCCCTTCATCGAAACCGTTCAGTTCGATAAAATAGTGTGTCAGCAGGTAGGATTGCCGACTTGGACAAGCTTCGGGGAGGTTGCCTCTCCTTGAAGGGGATGCTGAGCATGGCTAAATGCAAATGGAAACCCCCTAAGAGAATCCTTGCTCTTGCTTTGAGCGTCTTGCTCGTCGCTGTATCGGCTCCTGTTGTTGCGCTCGGTGCCTATGAGGTTGTTGATGTTGATGGCGCTGCAAGCCTTGATGCCTCACTGCGCGATGCAAGCGACGAAGCCGATCGCCCCACTAGGATCAAGCTTGTTGCAAGTGTCGATATTGCAGCTTCCATGAGCTTGTCGTTAGCTGAGGGAAAACACGCGGTTCTTGATTTGAACGGATTCAAAATTTCGGCAGACGCGTCCTCTGGAAACGACGAATCAGTAATTGACGTGTCAGGCGATTTCACGATTGACGACAGCGGCTCCTCCGGGTTGATCGAGGGCTCTCGAACTATTGTCGCTGTTGGAAACGATGGCAGCCTTACTCTAAACGGGGGAGTGCTCAGCTCGTCTTCGAAGGGCGCTCCAACTGTGGCGCTTTACGGCAACTCCGTGGACTCCGAAGTGTCTTTAATCTTGAATCGAGGTTCGATAATCAGCGAGCATGATGATGGCGTTTCCGTTCGCTGTTGCGAAAGCGACGGTGCGACTGCAAAGGCCCGCTTCTTGATGAACGGCGGAACGGTGGACGCGAATCGCTATGGCGTGTCGCTTGGCGATCGCGGTGTTTTCGAAATGAGCGGAGGCAAGATAATAGGCGCAGAATCGGGCGTGAGCGTCCGTGGCCACGACAGCGTCGCGGAGATAGCCGGCGGTGCGATTGGCGGAGAGTTGCGAGGCGTGGATGTTCAAGGGGGCTCTAGCCTACTCTTATCGGGCAGTCCGGTTATTTCCGCACCTATTGGCATTTTCCTCAATGAGAACGCGCTTATCGGCTTTTCTGGCCCCTTGACGGTCGCCGATTCGATCTCTGTTGACGTGGAGGTTGACCCGATAACTGGTCCCGTGACTATAACGCGCGGGCTGAAGGGCAATGCTTCAGTCGCGGATTTCAAGGGCGTTGCCGAGCAGCGCGAAGTTATCCCGGATGGCGATGAAGCCGCGCTAGCTGTTGGAGCGCGCGCGGTTTTCAACGGCAATGACGATGATTTCGATCTTTACGCGCAAGGGGAAGGTTCCTCCGCGAAACTGACGTTCGACTTGGCCGGGGGCACGCTTAATGGCAAGACGGGCAAGATCGTGATTGACGTCGACATGGGCGAAACCATTGACATTTTCGCCGCGCCTGAGCGAGAGGGATACACCTTCGAATATTGGAAGGGCTCTGAATATTATCCAGGAGATAAATATACGGTGGAGGGCGACCACACGTTCACGGCCATGTGGAAGAAGGTCCCGAAACCGCCTGCGAGGAACCACGTGGTTGCCTTCGAAGCCAATGGTGACGGCAAAGCTCCGGAGAAGCAGATCGTATCCGAGGGTGAAGCTGCGACCAAGCCTGCAGACCCTGTCGCCGATGGGTGGTCGTTCGGCGGCTGGTGCATCGACAAGGAGGGGAAGCGGGAATACGATTTCTCCAGTCCTGTCACATCGGACATTAAGCTCTATGCGAAATGGACGCGCAATCCTGCGCCGACGACGGCCCCGATTATCGGCACGGGAGACCCGATTGCCGGGCTTGTGCTCAGCTCGTTGGGGCTTTTGGCGACGGTCCTCTTGCTCATGGCTTCGAAAGCCCTCGCTTCTCGCAGACGGCGCAGGGAAGCGGCCGTCAGGTTGTCGAAGTCGGGCTGATTTGCTTTCGGGCGCGCGGGGTGGGGGTTATTCCTCGTCGTCCGCCTCGTATTGCTCCCATTTCGCGAGATTGGCCTTGTAGCGGATCTGGACGAACTCCATCACTGCCGAGAATAGCATCGCGAAATAGACCATGACTTTTTCCATGTGCATGTCGAGGACTTCGATGCCGGAGTTGATTCCGAGCGAGTCCAGGACGAGCAGGATCCCGATCATCGCGATGAACGTGAGCGCGAGGATCTTCATCTCGACGTTTCGGTCGATGAACTCGGAGATGGGGTCGATGAACGCCATCATGATTGCGATTGCCGCAATGACGGCGAGGATCATGATGATGAGATGTTCTGCCAATCCGACAGCCGTGATGACCGAATCGATCGAGAATACGATGTCCATAACCATGATGGTTCCGACGGCTCGGGGAAGCGTGATACGTTTGCCACCGTGCACGCCGCTCTCGGCCTCCTCTTTCTCTTCCTTCAGCATGAGAAGGTCGCGCAGCTCCGCGATTCCCTTGTAAATGAGGTATGCGCCACCGACGAGCAGGATGAGGTCGCGCACCGAGATGCCGCGCGACCAGAAGCCGAGGTCGACCGTGAACAACGGTGAAATCATGTGCACGAGATATGATGCGCAACAGAGGAATGCGATTCGCATGACCATGGCTCCCGCGAGCCCGAGCTTGCGGCCGATATGCTGCTTGTCGGCGGGAAGGCGGTTCGAGGTGATCGAAATGAAGACGATGTTGTCGACGCCCAGGATGATTTCCAAAAAAAGAAGCGTGACAAGAGAGATCCACGCTTCAGCGGTCGTGAAAATTGTAAAGTCAATCATAATTCCTCCTGGCCTCATCCTATCATCAGGGCCAATGGTGGCAATGCTATAATGCCGAGAGCACATAAACCCAGCAGGAGCGAGGAAAATGCAGAACCCGAAATCGTTTGTCGACCGAATTCATTATGACGGTCACCGCGAATATACGGTTAAGCGCGGGGGAGTCGCCTACCTTGACGGGTCGCGCCTCGCACGTCCTGCAAGAATGCCCCGAACGCAGCGGATTATCGCCCTCGTCATCTTGGCCATCGCGATCGTGGTCGGCGGCTTCATCGTCAACGATTTCGTGATTTCGAAATGGCGGGCTTCGGTCAATGCGGAGCAGGCGATCGCCGCGAACCTCGCGCGAGAGGCGTCGATCGATTCAGTTCCTGTTATGTCGGGACTCATAGCGCTCGACAACGACTCCGTGAAAGCCAAGCTCGAAAGCGCAGGCAACGACCTTTACGATGCGTCTGCTACCGAGGATTCGAGCGATATGGTGCTTTACCGCGTCCCCTCTGACATGACGGCGAGCGAGGCGGCGTCGATGTATGTGAAGGGCGTGGGAACCCTCAATGCGCAGCAGGCGTCCAAGCTCCTCAACGGTTCCTGGTATTTCGCCGTCGATCGCGTGGGCAACGCCAGCATGGTCGTTCGCTACGCTGACTTCAAGAACAGCGATCCGCAGCAAGCTATTCAAGACGCGATCAAGAAGCAGGGCTTCGACATTGCGACAGTTACCGACTCCGGCGTTGACGATTCGGGTAATACGTTCATGGCGGGAACGGTCGATGCAGGGGGCACCCCTTGCACGTGGAAGGCCTCCTCGGTTCCCTTGAAAGAAGTCTATTCGATTTTGGGCCTGCCGGAGGGCGCTTGCTATGTCGGCGTCAGGGTGAGCGTTCAGTAGCGCAAGCTATCTTTATTTACAGCATGCTCACGAGGTCCGTGAGCATTGTCACGCGTTCGAACGCGCAGTCTGCCTGCACGCCCTTGCGGTCGATGATAATAGGCCTGATGCCCGCCGACGCCGCACCTTCTCCATCTGCTTCCGGCAAATCTCCGACATGAACCGCCTCGCTTGCTTCGACGCCCATGCGCTCGAGCGCGATTTCGAAGATGGCGGGATTCGGCTTTCGATAACCAACCGCAGCTGATGCGACCACTTCGTCGAAATAGGGGAGATAGCCCATCTCGCGCAAGAGATGCTCAAGCGTCGCGTCCCAGTTCGAGATCACGCCGAGCCTGAAGCCGCGTCGTTTGAGGCCCTTGAGGCACGCTGGGGCATCAGGGAACAGCGACCAGTTTCCCGGCAGAAGGTATTCGTCGTAAACGGCCTGAGGCAGGCCCACGTCGACGATGGCGCAATAGTCAGCCATCATGGCGTACATATCGAGCCAGATTTGCACGGCGCGCTCGTGGACGCACCAGAAATCGCCGTCGCGGAGGTATTCCTGCTGGTAGTATTCATCGACTTGCGTCATACAAGGTTCGACGTCGCGAACGGTGATGTCATGGCCGCGTCGACGTGCAACGCGAGTGAACACTTCAGGCACCGGCGGGTCGTCGTGCATGAGCGTTCCGCCTATGTCGAAAAAAACGACTTTTGTCATGATTTGCTCTCGAAAATGATGGAGGCGACGCCCGGATTCGAACCGGGGGTGAAGGCTTTGCAGGCCTCTGCCTTACCACTTGGCCACGTCGCCATGCCAAACAATCTGCTAGTAAAAAGGCCGGCCATGTCTGACCGGCCTTCTAGCATTCTGGAGCGGACAACGGGGTTCGAACCCGCGACCCCCACCTTGGCAAGGTGGTGCTCTACCAGCTGAGCCATGTCCGCGTCGCGAGGAAATATATTACGCGAATCCCCAACTGAGTGCAAGAACTATTTTGAGAATTTTTCTTAAGTGGTGAAATCGTGATATTCAAACTAATTGAGAAAACCTTTTGACAGAAGAAAACATTCTGGTAGACTATCCACTTGCTGATGCAAGTCAGCCCTAGAGCACGGGCGTTTAGCTCAGGGGGAGAGCGCTTCCCTGACACGGAAGAGGCCACAAGTTCAAATCTTGTAACGCCCACCACGAAAGACGCAGGTAGATGGCATAAACCGTCTACCTGCTTTTGTTTACGGCCCTGTCGGGAAGCCGTTGCGTGGGATGAAAACCATCTATCAGTCGTACAATCAAATTGATGCGGGATCATGAGGCCTTAGTGCCTTGGTTCCCAAGGAGTTGCCGTCGCCCTTGTGGCAGTCCGCCTAGGAGAGAGGCCATGCTCGATTTCAATTACGCCTTGCCTGATTTCACATCCAACCTGCAGTTGAATCTGTCTTTGGTCGAGGCTTGGCATAACGACCCAGCAATGTTTCATGACGGAGTGCGCTTCAGCAACGTGTATGACTGCTTTCCCGGATGCAAGGCGAATGGCGGACGGCACTATCCGGGAGCGCAATATCCACCTATTCAGATACATGGCACCTTCGCGGCGCTCAACAATGCAGGAGTGAAAGCTCGCCTGACCTTCACCAACGTGTTCATGGACAGCAAGATGCTGAGGGATGACGCTTACATTCGAAAGATACTGGACATCGCGAGCCGCTACGACGTGGAGATAATCGTGTATTCAGATGACGTTGCCGATTATTTGCGCCAGAACTACCCGTTCAAGCTCGTGTTGTCGACAACCCGCGAGATCACCGACGTCGAAACGCTCAACAAAGCGCTTGAGCGTTTCGACTACGTGGTCCTCAACTACAACTTGAACAAGGATTACGACTTCATTGCCCGAATCGACCATCCAGAACGGCTCGAAGTGATGGTCAACGAGCTCTGCGCGCCAAACTGCCCTGTCCGCAAGCAGCACTACGAACACGAGAGCCGCGATCAGCTGAACGGCGAGAGCACGCTGTTCAGCGAGGAATGCCGTCGTCCGAAAGCAGACCTTGCCGACCTCTTCAGCGGGCCGGTCGTCCTTGCGAACGAAGAAGTTGTCCGCTTGCGCGCTGATTATGGCGTCCGTAATTTCAAGATCGTCGGACGCAACCGGAAACGCGAAAAGTTCGTTGACGTCCTTTTGTATTACCTCGTGAAGCCCGAGTGCCATGCAGATGTTCGCCGCTTGCTTCACGAACGCCGAATTCTTGACGATTAGAGGTATTGGGATGATGCGGGGCTTGCCTCCGTATCAATTGATATGAGGGTAAGACGACGGGAAGGAAAGATAATGAATAACAAGGATCTTTCGCCGGAGCTGAAGGAAAAGGCGCGCGCGTGTCACACTCCCGAAGAGCTGCTCGAGCTCGCGAGGGATGAGGGCATGGAGATTCCCGACGAAGAGCTGGAGGCCATCGCCGGCGGTTGGTGCTCGGAACACGAATGGGGTTGCCCTGCTGACAAATGCGGCGTTTACGGCGTCGGTCGCTAACAAGATGAATTGATCGCTCGTCGGGCTGGATGCGCTGCGAATCCGTCGAGTCGGCGGATCGATGACGTGCCCCTCAAGCAGGAGGGGCGCGAGCTTAGCTTGCCATGCGCGTTCTCGCAATGGCGAGCCCGACGAGCGCGGCGGCGAGCGTGGGGATGAGCCATCCGAAACCGAAGGCGTCAAGCGGCAACAGGTGCACGGCGGCGAACGCCTGCATCCCGAACGTGTCGGTGAAAAGCGCGCACAGGCTCACCGCGAACGAGATGGCGGCGCCGAGGCGGCAGGGGAGGCGACGCGCGTCTTCGGCGAGCGGGACAAGTCGCATGACCACGAGGAACATGATGGTCGGATAGACCAAGCCCAAGATGGGGGCCGAGATCTTGACGATTTGCGTCAAGCCGAGGTTGCAGGCGAGCGTGGAGAACGCGCAGATGCCCGCCGCGACAAGGGAATAGCGCACGCGTCCCTTGAAAAGCTCGACGATGAACTCCGAGCAGGCCGAGGCGAGGCCGATCGCCGTTGTCAGGCAGGCCAACACGACGACGGCCGACAAGACGCCGCCTCCCGCGCTTCCGAGGGTCATCGTCGCGATGTTCGACAGGAGCCCGGCGTGGTTTATCTCGCCGGCCATGAACGCGTCGCCCCAGAGCTGGCCAGTCGTCGCGCCCAGGAAGGCCAGGCCGCCATAGGCCATGAAGAGCAGGACAGCGGCAATGCCGCTTCCCGCGAAGGCGAGGCGCGCGGGGGACACGGCTTCCTGTGCGGCCTTTTCCTTAATCGACTTGACCACGACCAGCGAGAACGCCAATGCGCCGATCATGTCCATGGTTTGGTAGCCGCCGAGCAAGCCCTCCTGCAAGAGGTTGCTCGCGCGCGGCGCTTCGGCTTGGGCTGCTGGGTTGACGATTCCCGACACGATGAGCACGGCCAGCGCCACGACGAGCAGGGGCGTGAGGATTCTGCCGACGCGGTCGACGATTTTGCCGGGGCGCAGCACCGCCGCGAAGACAACGGCGAAAAAGACAACCGAGAACG
>ERZ808037.1460-NODE-1460-length-15198-cov-6.436810_pt1 | contig 15198 bp, 10 predicted proteins | sample MGYA00380190_ERZ808037 | MGnify/ENA primary metagenome ERZ808037 (study PRJEB31490, sample SAMN06133399) | mouse gut metagenome | isolation source: J9 | host: mice | place: China: Chengdu | collected 2015-05 ... | reverse complement strand
TAACTGCTTCAGCAGTTTGGGAAACTTAATACTTCTTAGGCAGTGTCTTTTGCTGCCTTAGAAGTATTTTTCACACTTATTTTTCACACTTATTTTTCACACTTTCAAACATGCCGACACAGTCGGCACAAACAATTTATGAATCGGTGCAAGTCCGTAAGAATCGCTGAAGCGATTCTTCTAACTGCTTTAGCAGTTTGTGAAGAAGCTCTGCTTCGCAGAGCGTGAAATCACTTAGCGAGGTCTTTCCGAGCTTAGTGATTTCCTTCACACTTTTTACCTTATACGGCGGTATAGTCGGTTAAGGAATGAAAACATAAACAATATGCTGTAAAATATTTCGTTGATTATTACAGCGTTTTTGAGTATAATATAGGAGATATTATAGTTTGATTTGAAAGGAATGGTATAGCTATGGCAAGTATATTACCGGTATCAGATTTAAGAAATTATAATGAGGTTTTGAAAAACTGTCAGATCGGAGAGCCTGTGTTCCTGACTAAAAATGGCAGGGGCAGATTTGTGGTAATGGATATAGAGGATTATGAACGTGATAAAGCAGAAAAAAAGCTGCTGGAGAAGCTGTATGAGGCAGAGGAAGCTGTTAAAGATGGAAATGGCTGGCTGTCAATGGATGAATTAAAGGCTGAGGTTGGAGAGTAAATTTATGATGAAATTGCGAATCAATCCGGTAGTGGCAGAGGATTTAAAAACAATTAAGAAATTTATTGCAGAAGATAACGCCGATAAAGCATTAGAAACGGTTCAGGAGATTTATAGGCAGTTTGAGAATATAAAGCAGTTTCCTTATATTGGTGCAGATTTGTCTAAACGTGTGAGTTTTAAGACGGATTATAAGTATGTGGTGTGGAATGATTATGTTGTGTTGTATAAGGTTAATAAAGAGGCAGTTGAGATTTATCGGGTGGTGAATCGGTATCAGGATATTACGAAGATTTTTAGTTAATGTAATTTTAAAATTAAGAAATGAATATTGAATTCGCTACACGCGTGTAGCGAATTGAGGAGAATTGAAAACAGTGTTTTGTCTCTCAAGTATGAATGAGAATAATACACAGAAAGAAGGTAAAGAAGTGTCTACGGAGAAAATAGATAGAGAAATACATCGTATAGATAATGCGATTTGCCGTCATATTGAAAATATCGAAAGAGATGATAGAGGAGAGGTGGCACAGGATGTTGTCACAGATTTGCGCCATTTTGTTGAGCATGTAATGTTAAAAATATATGCAAACAATCAGGATATTGAAGATAATTATGAAAACCTTTGTAAAGGTATAAAATATGTGGAATCAAAAGGGCAGTATAAAAATATTGCAAGATTTCATGATTTTTTACAAATGGTAGTTTCACACTATAAGCCGGACGAAGAAAATTCAGAGCGTTTAATGCTTAAATATTATAACTATTTGTATGAGATAAGAAAATTTCTTTTTGATAAATATAATTTTGGGGTTTTGCATAATTTGGAAAAGTTTCCCTTAAATATAGATCCTAAGATGCAAGAGTATTATGCTAAAATAGCAGAGGAAATTGAAAAATTTGACATTATTGAAAATTGTACAAAGGGAAGTCGTTTTTATATTCAGAAGGTAAAACCTTTTTTTATAAAGGGAGGACGTTATTTTGAGATTACATTCTGTGAAGCTACGGATAGAAATAATAAAACGGATCGTCTTATTGCGTTTACGAAAATTCCAATTATGAGCAACTATGCTTCAAGGATTCTAGTTGTTCCAACAGATATAGAAATAATGAATAAAAGAATGCCTATAAATATAATTATAGGGTGGGAAGTGGCAATTCGTGATTGTGAATTTAAAAATTTTTGCGGTATTATAACGGGCATAAAAAGTGATGCAGGGCATTCAGAAACGAGAAGTTTATGCCAATTTATGACAAGATATAGGATGAATCTTGTTGATATTGTTTGCATGTCTAAAAAAGAGTATGTAATATTAGAGCAATCAATTAGAGACAAAGCCCAAGTGACAGTTGTTTTAAATGCATTATCAGAATGCAGAAGAATAATAAATAATAATATGGCGGGAGAGAATATTCTCCGTTTATTGTTATATTCAATGAATAACAACATGATTAAGTCTCAATATTATGATGTGAAGAGTCGCTATTTTTCTTTATACTTGAAAAACGGATGTATTCCGTTTGATAAAATACCTTTTAATTTTTCCCCAATAGACCACACGGTTAGATATAGTGTATTATTGGATTGCGTAAATTATAAGGATAAAATAGATCAATTGTTGGCACGCCACATCAAGATAAATGCAGAAGTTAATGGAACATTATTTACACAGATTGAAGAGTTGGAGGGATATGGAGATGTAAATGCCTTAATAGAGCGATACAACAATAGGTTATACTCTGGGCATAGACCTCAGAGCGAAGTTAGAGTGCAAAATAATCACGCATTTATTTATAGTTATGTGGAGGACTGTAAATATATATTAGATAGACTTGTGCAATTATCTACAAATGGATTGCAGAATTATTCGATAGCGGTTTCTGCGTGGCTAGCGAATGAAAATACGGCATTTTATTGTGATGAAAAGAAAGATGTGTTAAAAGAAATATTTGCTAATTCTATGGTAGGGGTATTGTATGGTGCTGCGGGTACAGGGAAATCAACCTTTATTAAATTAATGTCACAGTATTTTGCGGATAAAGACAAACTCTTTCTGGCACAGACAAATCCGGCAGTTGATAATTTAAAAAGGAAAGTAAATGTGGCAAATTGTGAATATTTAACTATTGCTAAGTTTATTTCTAATTCGAGGGTCAAAACAGAATATGATATTCTTATTGTTGACGAATGTAGTACGGTAAGCAATGCTCATATGAGGAAGGTGCTGGAAAAGGCTTCATTTAAGTTACTTCTTCTTGTGGGAGATACATTTCAGATTGCATCAATTAGATTTGGGAATTGGTTCAGTATTGTGAAACAGTTCATTCCAAAAAAATCCGTATATGAGCTATTGGCACCATTTAGAAGTGAAGATGAACGATTGCTTGAACTTTGGGATCGTGTTAGGAATATGACGGATAACGTTAGTGAATTGATTTCGCGTCCAGAGTATTCTAGGAGACTAGATGATTCTGTTTTTGTTAAAGTAGAAAAAGATGAGATAATTCTTTGTTTAAACTATGATGGTCTGTATGGTATTAATAATTTAAATAGGTTCTTGCAAGAGAGCAATGAGAACAAATCTTATGAATGGGGATTGCAACAATTTAAAGTCGGTGATCCGATTTTGTTTAATGAGTCTGAAAGATTTGCTCCAGTCATTTATAATAATATGAAGGGAGTGATTAGAGGCATAGAAACAACATCTGATTCAGCTATGGGGGAAGTGATTACATTTGATGTGGAGTTGGATAAAATATTAGATGGATTAGATGCATCAGGGAAAGATTTTGAAATAATTGATGAATATGAGTGTGATAATACAGTAGTTCGTTTTTCGGTATATAAAAGACGGAGCGAAGATGATGACGATGACATTACGTCTAATACTATTGTTCCGTTTCAGGTTGCGTATGCGGTATCTATTCATAAAGCACAGGGATTGGAATTTGATTCAGTAAAGGTTGTCATAACTAACGAGGTAGATGAAAATATTAGTCATAATATTTTTTATACTGCAATTACGAGAGCAAGGAAACATTTGAAGATTTATTGGTCTCCAGAAGTCCAAGAGAAGATTCTTACATCAATACAGCCGAGAAATGATAATAAAGATATTGCATTATTGAAAAGGACTGTGCTTGATTAAAAACATTGATGCTGGTGTAAGGTGTATTTGCATTTTTCGTGATTTTATTCAAAGTGGATAAAGTGTGAAGAAGATATGAAAAGACATGTTTGGGTACAATTTGGGTACACCAGCTTTGAAACCATATAAACGAGAGATAAAAACGCATCAAAATGGTACGATTTTGTGAGAAAAAGCAACGAAAAACAGGACTTGCAACGAACTGGAAAAAGAGAATGAACTGAAACATTATCGTCCTCATTTTAGAGGAAAAACAGTATTTTGTAACTGTGATGATCCATATGAAAGCAACTTCTTTAAATATTTTGCTATGAATTTTAATTCATTGGGATTGAAAAAACTGATTTCACTTGGTTATAGTGGTTCACCTATTGTCTATACACAGCTCTCTTTATTTGATGATATAGAAGAACCAAAAGTTATAGAGGAGCGTCATCCATATAAGATAGAAATCTCTGAAGTTACAGATGAAAATGGAGATGGTGCAATAGATTTGTCAGATGTTGAACTGCTTATAAGAAATAAAAAGAATGTTCTGACGATGCTTAATGGAGATGGGGACTTTAGAGGACAGGAAAGTCAGATTGCACTTGACGAAGCGGATATAATAGTAACCAATCCACCATTTTCTTTGATGAAAGAATATATTCCATTGCTAATGAACTCAGGCAAACAGTTTTTGGTTTTGGGCAATATGAATCACATTACATTTAAAGAGATATTCCATTATTTTATTGAAAATAAAATTTGGCTGGGATATACTTCAGGGCATTTTTGGTTTAAGGTGCCGGAATATTATGAAGAGAAAAGAACCGATTTTAAAATTGATGAAAGTGGACAAAAGTGGAGAAGGTTAGGAAATATCTGTTGGTTTACTAATATGGAAATAGAAAAATTGCATCAACCATTAACTCTTTATAAGCATTACAGTTCGGAAGAGTTTCCAACATATGATAATTATGATGCGATACATATAGAAAAGGTAGCGGATATACCTTGTGATTATAATGGAGTCATGGCAGTACCGATAACGTTTATGGACAAGTATAGTCCGGATCAATTTGAAATACTTGGAAAGTTTGATGGTGGGTCAGATTCAAATGTTTGGGATTTAGCAAAGCCAATTTTGAATGGCAATCCAAAGTATAAAAGAATAGCTATTAGAAGAAAGGTATAGGTTATGCATATAGAATTGCACGAAATGACCATACGTGATATTGCAGAAAATTATGTTGATAATAATGAGGAGGGAGTTATTGGTTATAATGGAAAATTGAATATTCGCCCTAAATATCAGCGTGAATTTGTTTATGATGAAAAGAAGAGAAATGCTGTCATTGACACAATAATGAAAGGTTTTCCTCTAAATGTCATGTATTGGGTAAAAAATGATGACGGAACGTTTGAAATTTTAGACGGACAGCAGAGGTCAATTAGTTTTTGCCAATATGTTGCAGGCGATTTCTCGGTTAATAATCGAACATTCCATAACCTGACAGTAACAGAACAACAACAGATTCTTGATTATCAGTGTATGATATATTTCTGCGAGGGAAACGATAAAGAAAAACTTCACTGGTTTAAAATTATTAATATTGCGGGAGAAAAGCTAACAGATTAGGAATTAAGAAATGCAGTTTATACTGGAACATGGCTGACATCTGCAAAAAGTATTTTCAGTAAAACGCAATGTGCAGCTTATAATTTGTCCAGCAAATATGTAACAGGTTCACCTATACGACAGGAAATTTTACAGACTGCTATCAGTTGGAAAAATAAAGGCAATATAGAAGAATATATGTCTATCCATCAGCATGATCCAAACGCCAACGAACTCTGGATATATTTTCAGAATGTTATCAATTGGGTTATGCTGACATTTCCTAAATACCGCAAAGAAATGAAAGGTATTGATTGGGGCAAACTGTATGATACATATGGTTCAAACTTATATGACACCAATGAATTAGAAAAACGTATTGCAGATTTAATGATGGATGATGATGTTACCAATAAGAAAGGTATTTATGAATTTGTTTTGTCCGGTGAAGAACGTTGCCTGAATATAAGGGCATTTACGGAGAGTCAGAAGCGAAGAATATATGAGCATCAAAAAGGTATTTGTAATATGTGCCATAAGCATTTTGAATATGAAAAGATGCAGGGAGATCATATTACACCTTGGAGCAAGGGAGGAAAGACAGTAGACGATAACTTGCAAATGTTGTGTGAGGATTGTAATAGAAAGAAGTTGAATATGTGATATGAAAAATAGAAAAATCAAGGAATTTGAAACAGTTTTAGAAAGTATTAAGATTCCGTCTAATATGGTAATGGAACAGCAGACGCAGTTGATGAAACCAATCAGTACCATTGTTGAGGATATGCTTCCATCACGATTGTATCGTTTTCGTCAATGTTCAGAACGAAACTTTGATGCGTTTTATAATGATCAGATTTGGGTGTCAAGAGGAAGCGATGTCAATGATGATTATGACACATGTTTATATTATGATAGCACGAAAATGAAAGAGTGGCTGCAGCCTTTACATGATGAGAAGTTCTATTTAAATATATTGAATTTAAAGAGTACAGAAAGTATTCCAAAACTAATAAAGGATTTATTTCCAGATCAAGAAATAGAGAAAAGGTTAAAAATAATTCAACAATTATCGCAACAGGATATTGAGAAATTTGCTTTTGATTTCAAGAAATATATACAAGATAATTTGTCGAAAAAATTGAAAGAGATAACTTCATTAATACAGCAGGGCGTGAAATTTGCTTGCTTTAGTGAGAATATTAGTTCTGCAATGATGTGGGGGCATTATGCTGAAAATGGAACGGGATTTGCATTAGGTTACGATTTTAGAAATGGGAAGTTAAATAATTGTCCTGAGTGTCATCAATTAGGGAAAGAATGTTATTATCCGATGCTATGCCATATATATCCTATAATATACAATAATAAGAGATATGATGCGACAGAATATGCACTGTATATGTTCCGATATTGGTTGTTGTCTGATGTTTTGTGTAAATGCGGATTTATCAATAATTCACAATGGATAAATGTAGTAATGCCATGTCCGGATAATTCGATGTTATCAAAGATTGCCATACATAAATCATCAGAATGGAAACCTGAAAAGGAATGGCGATTATTTTGTTCAAACTACAGACCAGATTTTTTCTATGAGGCACATTCAGTTGTAAAGAAAAATTCGATTGCTATTTATTTGGGACGTAAAATTAGCAGTATAAACGAAAAAACCCTTAAAGATATTGCTAGAGAAAAAGGGATTGAGTGCTATAAAATGGAACTCAATAAATCACAGGTTTATAAGTTAAAGCCTGTCAAACAAAAATTGTAAAAGTTAAGTGGTAGAAAGCTTTCTCTATAAGACTTTATAAAACAAAAATAGAATTTTGAATTGGCTACACAGTGTGTAGCCGATTGAGAAAGGGATATAATGACAAAATTTGAATTAATTGATGGAGACGAAGAACGTCAATTTTATAAAGATGTGAGGGATATTTTAGAAAGTGCCAGAAGTAATGCTTATGTAATGGCAAATGATATTATGACCTATGCTTATTGGAATGTCGGCAAGCGGATTGTTGAGCAGGAGTTAAAGGGTTCGGCAAAGGCTAAGTATGGATCGTATATTATTAAGCGTTTAGCACAAGAATTATCGGATCAGTATGGAACAGGGTTTTCTATAGCAAATATAAAAAATTGCAGACAGCTTTATGTCACATTCCCACAGGATTCTTTTGGTTATTCAATGATTGGGAAGGTACATTGGTCGCATCTTAGGACTATTATGCGTTTAGAAAATGCCAAAGAACGTGATTTTTATTTGCAGGAAACCGCAACAGAGTGTTGGTCGGTCAGAGAATTAGAACGCAATATAAAATCAGGTTATTATAAGCGTATTCTTTCAACTCAGTTTCCCGATAAAATGGGGCAGGCTTCACAATTTGTAAAAGATCCTTATGTTTTGGAGTTTATGGGGATTAAAGAAAATGACAGAGTTGTTGAAAAGAATGTAGAAAATGCTATTATCAGTCATTTACAGAAATTTTTACTGGAAATGGGGAAAGGTTTTTGTTTTGTGGACAGGCAGATGCATATTTGTACAGAAACAACAGATTTCTATATAGATTTGGTGTTTTACAATTATATTTTGAAGTGTTTTGTGCTGATAGACTTGAAAACTCATAAACTGACACATCAGGATATAGGGCAGATGGATATGTACATTCGTATGTTTGATGACTTGAGGAAACAAAAAGATGATAATCCGACGATAGGCATTATTTTCTGTACAGATAAAGACGAAACGATGGTAAAATATTCTGTATTGCATGAAAGTGAGCAGATTTTTGCATCTAAATATATGACTGTGTTGCCTACGGTGGAAGAATTAAGAAATGAGTTGGAACGTAATCAATTAATGTATATTGATGAGAATAAGAGATAGGATAGTAAATTGGCTACATAGTGTGTAGCCAATTTATAACCAGCATAATATGTGGGAATTTTTAAAGAATAGCTAAAGGAAGATAATAGTAATATGAGTATGATTGTGGGCAATGAGTTTAAATATTGGTATGATTCAAGGAAAGAGAACTTGCAAGATGAAAAAAGAAAGATTAATAAATAGATATAAGGTGCTTACACTGGAAGAGGAAGATCATTGGGATTATCGTGGCAAAAACAATAGTGAGAGGGATTTTGTTCACGGATTTTGTACATATCCTGCAATGATGGTGCCTAAAATGCAACGTGAAATGTTGGATGTGTATCTTGAAGAAATTGGGACAAATAAGATTTGGTTATTAGATCCATTTGTAGGATCTGGAACAATATTAGTAGAAGGAATGCTTAGAGGTTTAAATGTTGTGGGAATAGATATCAATCCATTAGCTATTTTGCTTTGCAAAGCTAAAACTACTATTGTCTTACCTCAAACACTTTGTCAAAAATCATCAGATTTGTTGACAAAAATTTTTATTTCGCAAGAAGTAGAGGAATATAAATTTGATGGCATCACAAAATGGTTTACTCCCCAGGCAATTAAGGCTTTAAGTATTATCAGAGTAAAAATTATGGAAGAACCATCAATTGAATTAAGAAGATTTTTTTGGGCTACATTTTGTGAGGTTATTCGTGTAGTATCAAACTCACGGGACTGTACCTATAAATTGCATATAAAAACAAAAGAAGAAATTGATGCATATGATAAAGATGCACTTGAGATATTTAAAAGCACATTAGAGTATAATATACAACGCTATTTAGAATTTTATGATGAACTGAAAAAGCATAAACTAATAAAAAAAGATGGTATAACATACAAATATTCGATAAATATAATCTTGGGGGATAGTATAGAATATCTTAAAGAATGCAGAAAGAAATATGATGTTGTATTTACGTCTCCACCTTATGGAGATAACCATACGACAGTTTCATATGGGCAATATTCGGTTTTACCTTTAAGATGGATAAATTGTCATGATATTGATGAAAATGTAAATATGGAATTGCTTAATACACAATGTGCCATTGATAAGATATCACTTGGGGGTAAGCGTGTTATTGATAAAAAGTATCGAGAAAGATTACAAAATAAGTCTGAGATATTGAGAAATCAGCTAAATGAAATAGAAAATAAAGCAGCAAATCAGGTGGATAAAATAGTTTCGTTTTATTTTGATATGGATGCTTTCTTGAATATTTTATCTAAAAGATTAAAAAAGGATTCAATATCGGTATGGACTGTTGGAAATAGGCAGGTCGCTAAGCAAGAAATATATATGAATAAAATAGTGATTGAATTAGCAGAAAGATATGGATTATCACTTTTGACGAGTTTTACACGAAAAATAACAATGAAAAGGATGCCGGAAACGAATGCTTATAGTGGTGATAATAAGGGATTACAGGTGACGATGACTAGAGAGCATATATTGATTTTGGGTAGAGGTGATTTAGATGATGGAAGGACAAATAGCACTTTTTGACGGAGAAGCTGACTATTTCGAACAGAGGGACTTGAAAGATAAAAATGAAGCTGTTTTTCGTGTACATGCTTCTCTTATATATAAGCTTGGAGAATCGCTTATTGGAGACGAGATAACTGCACTCTCCGAGCTAATAAAGAATTCTTATGATGCCGATGCAGGGATATGTGTTGTCAATATTGATTCTAATTATTGTGAAAATATTAATGGAAAAGATCGTATAGGAATTATTGAAATTTCTGATAACGGATGCGGGATGGATTTTAAGACAATTATTAACGGTTGGCTGACACTGTCAAATTCTCCCAAAAAGAAAATGAAGCGAGAAAATAAAACTACAGATAAATATAAACGTTATCCCCTCGGCGATAAAGGTTTAGGAAGACTTTCTGTGCAAAAGTTGGGGCGATATATGCAATTAACAACAAAAACGAAGGAATCTCCAATTGAATACACAGTGACAATACCATGGGGAGATTTTTTGAAAAATACAACAATTGATAAAATTCCTGTTAGTATTATAGAAAATGAGGTGAAAAACGATAAATCCTATACAAAAATTGTTATTAAGGATTTAGTAGATAGTCAGTTGTGGGATAAAGGAGAACAAATAGATATTTTATCTAACAGTATTAGTAAGATTGTATCACCATTTAGAAGTAAGAATAACACATTTCATGTGGTAGCAAAAATCAATGGAGAACAAATTCCAACAGATACAAGAGCATTCGATGAACTTCTTAAAACCGCACGTGCAAAGTATTTAATTAAATATAGTAATGGGAAAGTTTCTATTTCAGAAAAATACAAAAGCAGTTTTTTTTATTCTAGAGAAACGCTAGATAAGGTTTTGATGAGAAAAATTTCATTCACTGATACCATGCTAGAAGATTTCTTATCAACTTATGGTAAAAAAATACCAAATTTAAAGAGAATAAATTGTGAAGGATTTGTTTTTGAAGAATGTGATGAATGCTATTTTCCTGATATTGTCTATGAGCCGGGTGAAAAAGGAAAAAGAGTAGAATTTGATAATCCGGGAGATTTTGAGTGTGAAATTTATGAATATGCTCTTGATTCAAAATATATTGATTTGATATATCAAAATTTAGAGTTTACTAGTATTATTGACAGAGAAGAATACAATGATTTCGTTAATAGATACCATGGAATTAAAGTTGTTAGAGATGGATTTTTAGTACAAGGATTTGGAGAAGGTGATGGAGGAGATTGGCTAGGGTTATCATCTTCTTCCAAAACAACCGGAAAATATTTTGATCTTCGAAATGCAAGCGTAATTGGGTGTGTATATCTTACTGGGATTAATAATGCTGTCTTAAAGGAGACCACAAATAGAGAAGGATTTGTTGCAGATAATTATTATAGAAATTTTAAGAAAATTTTGGACGAATCGATTCGTAGATTAAATAGAAATCGTTCAAAGTTGAATAGTTTTATGCGAGAATATATTATTAACTCATCAGTCCGTTCAAGCGATAATATTAAAGGTGAAAAAGGAGTTATTTCATCAATAGAGAAGGTATCCAATAAAGTAAAAGAAAACTCAGCGCTCATTGTAAAGAATAATGATAGAATTTCATCTGCAAAACAAAATCTTAAAGTTGCAAAGAGAATAGTAGAAGAATCTCCTTTTGTGCCAGAAGAAACAGTAAGTTATTTAAATAATCTTGAATTTGATTTAGTGTCGTTGTCCAATGAATTCAAAGAGCTTTCACAAGAAAGAGATGTGATAATAAACGAAGTGGAATCTATTAAGCTGGATTTTGAGAAAATGAATGAGAGATTACAAGATTTATTTGAATTAGCTGGTTTAGGAATTTCAGTGGAAACTTTTACACATGAATTCGATAGTTCTATACGAAATATTAAAGAGAAAAACCAGAGAATAGTTTCAAATAAAGAATTACAGACTGTTGAAGGTTTAGTACAGCATGTGAATTATGTATCATATACGTTGGATGCGCTCAGAAAGCAAATGTCATATTTTAATCCGGGATTAAAATATGTTCGAGCAGAAAGACAAGTATTTGGATTAAAAGAATTTTTGGCGGAGCATAAAAAATTCTATAATGAGAGATGTCAGCGTAATGATATCAGCTTTAATTTATCTATTAATACCGACTTTTTAATTCGTATTAATAAAGGAATGCTTAATCAAGTGTTTGATAATTTGTTTAATAATTCAGAATACTGGCTAAATTTTTCAAGAAAGCATGGGTATATTTCTCAAAAAGAATATAACATTGAAGTTAATAACAAAGGATATGTTCTAGTGTGGGATAATGGAATTGGAATAGTACGCGATATAGAAGATAGACTTTTCGAACCATTTGAAAGTAAAAAAGAAAATGGAAGAGGTTTGGGATTGTATATAGTGGCAAACAATTTGAAATATAACTCGGCTAGCATAAGACTTTTACAAGAAAGAAATTCCAAAGGGAATTTGTATAAATTTGAAATTAATCTTTTGGATATAGTACAATAGGAGAAAATGTGATGATTGATGAATTACTTAAATTACATGAGATAAATCATATTATTAGTGTTGATGATTGTTATTTTAATCCTGAAGAGACAGAGGTGAAGGCAATTCTTTCAAGCAGTATGAATGATTCTTTTTTGAATTATGAGAGTGCCATAGAAAAAATGGGAAAAAAAGATAAATTAGATAATATAGTGAATATGATTTCGATTTCTGGAAATAAAATTAGTTTAATTAATAGTTTTCTGGAAGAGTTTTCTAATGAAGAATTGTTAGAACTATATAGTTTAGCTCCAAACTTACAAACTGATAAATATACGACAGAAAAAAATAAATTGATTGGCTTTTTAGAAAAGTTAAAAGAATTACATTATATTGACGGATATGATATATGTGCTTCTGTAAAAGAGGCAATAGATATTGATTTTATGGAAATGAGTCGGCGAACAAAAGGAATACTTTGGCTTATTGATAGGAATTTTGAAAGGGTTGGAGAAGCTCCGGATGCAGGGATAGAGCTAGCGAAAACAATCGTAGGTAGAAATGAAGGCCCTGCAAATTATGTTTATATTTTATCATCATTAAATGAAGATACTGATAAAAATGAAGTAGAAATAGAAGCGGAATTTGATGCATTGCTACTTGGCACCTGTGATAAAAAAACGGCATCGTTTATTTATTATCTATACAAACAGAGAATAAGATCTGATAAATTAACTAAGATTGAAAAGGGTATAGCTCAAGGATTTAAGCGCAAGGCATGTTTTGAACTTTTTGATCTTTGCATTGAAAGTTTACAAAAAAGTGTTTATGATTCATCTAGTCGAATACGAGAAATCCGGCAAGATACACTGAATTATTTATTTGATGAAATGGTTCGTGAAAATAGCGAATCATATTTGGAATTTTTAACACGGTTGATAAGTATATTTCAATTGGATTCATATCAGGACGCATTAGCTACCAGCAATGCAGCAATTGTGGAGAAAATAGGTTACTATAAACAGCTATGTTCAATCGCAGATGACAAAGCAGCTGATAAAAAGAAAGCTACACAAAAAGTAAAGGTATTTCGCGAAATTGAATTATATAATAAACATATAAATATACTTCGTTCGGAGGTTACAACAGGGGATATATTTAGGATAGGTGAAGATTATTATTTTCTTGCGTCACAGCCTTGTGATACATGTTTGCGTGGGGATGGCGCTAGAATATTAGATAATGCTAGCTTATTATTGTTATGTGATGATTCCAATAATTCTTCTTTTAATTATAAGCTATCTTGCTTTAATGATTATTCTAATCCGGTAATAAAATGTCAGTCTCCTTTGACTTTTCCATTTGAAATATTGGATTTATGTGTTCAAAACCAAGATGGGAAAGCTAGATTGGTCTCTGATATACTGTTAGATGTTTCGAAATTTGATTCGAGGTTTTATACAGAAAGATATTCTTTAAGAATAAAACATATAATTGAAAAATTACATATATTAGTTAAAAATAGTAATATAATAGACGACTTCTTTTCAAATAAAAAACAAATTGATTTAAAACAAGCCCAATTAGCATATGAAGAAATTCGAATGGTAAATCCGGAATTGCTGAAATATAGTGTTGAAGCTGATGCTTTGGAATATGATGTACAAAGAATATGCCGTTTAAGTGAACTTGTCACTATTGACATTGTTAATATGTTTAGTATAAAATTGTCAAGAATAGGACATTCATTTGATTTTACACAAAGAACTACAAGAAATAGGTGATGACAGTTTGTATAATTGTATGGGTACAATTTGGGTACACCAGCTTTGAAACCATATAAACGAGAAATAAAATCGTATCAAAATGATGCGATTTTGCAAGAAAAAGCAATGTAAAACAGGACTTGTAACGAACAGGAAAAAGAGTTCGAATAGCGGACATTTGGGCTGAAAATCCAGTAAAATAAAGGATTTTCAGCCCTATATTTTTGCCCGTGAGATTCATGTGAGATTCATATTTGAATGTTGTCCATATATTCCATGAAATGACAAACTGGTTGAAATTCCTGTCAGATTGTGATAATATGCTTACTATGGAACCCATGACAGGGGTGGCAGCCTCCCGAGCCAATAGAACCCGGTTTACCGGAATACATAGGAAGGGAGGTGCGTAGCTATGACAGCTTATGAGATTATCTCGATTTTCATTGGTATATTAACTTTGTTATTTACCTTTGGCAGCTTGATTGTTGCGTGTCTTTCTTTTATCACAAGAGATAAGGATAAAGAGACAAAAAAATAATGCCCATCCTGTCACCAGCAGGATGGGCGCCTCTCACTGAGAGGTAAGTCATACCTCGGGAAAACTCCACCTTTGGAGTGGGGCTCCATGAAAGGCATCTGTTGAAGCAGGTGTCTTTCTGTATATTTAATATATCACAATGAAAAGAAGATTTCAACCTTCATTTTTGCCATGTTCTGCATAAATGTTGTCTATTCCGCGCCGGTATGCATTCAGCCGTTCAGCCAGCTGCTTGTCTTTGTCCGGGTACAGATGGGAATAGGTATCGAGAGTAGTTTTTACGGACTCATGCCCCAGACGTTCCGAAATCTCCAATATATCAAAGCCCATGTCAATCAGCATGCTTGCGTGGCTGTGGCGCAGATCATGCACTCTGATCTGTGGAAGTCCTGCTTTATCAGCTACCCTCTTGATTTCTTTTTCCAGTGCTGACTTTGTAAAATAAAATATCCTGTCGCTGGGTTCTATTCCTCCAATCTTGCCTCACGACAAACGCATGAGTAAATAAATTGTGAACAAATTCTTTTTTTCTGGTATAATAAAAGAAAAAAGGGGGATTTT
>ERZ808037.1459-NODE-1459-length-15198-cov-14.242047_pt1 | contig 15198 bp, 14 predicted proteins | sample MGYA00380190_ERZ808037 | MGnify/ENA primary metagenome ERZ808037 (study PRJEB31490, sample SAMN06133399) | mouse gut metagenome | isolation source: J9 | host: mice | place: China: Chengdu | collected 2015-05 ... | reverse complement strand
GCATTGTTTCTACAACCAACTGTTTGAATTCTGGTGTGTAGCGTTTATTCGGTATCCCCTTTGGCATAATGAAACACTCCCCACTTGTTAGATAGTATACCACACTGTCTAACAAATGGGGGGCAGTTCAGGACAGCACACTCTTTTCTCGTTCTCCTTATCCTATTTCGCCGTTTTTCTGCTGATTCTTAATTATTAATTTCGCTGTATCACACTCAGTGGCGCAATCTGATCTGAGCATACCGCAACTAAATTGCCGCCACAATGAATATCCCGCCAAACGACTTTCGCTGGTATGCCGCCTTCCACGACGAGGGTGACCACCCCCACATCCACATGATGGCGTAGTCATCGAAACCGGGACAGGCCTACCTATCTAATGGACAGCATCAAAAAAATCAAATCTGCACTGACCAATGATATTTTCAAACAGGAGATGCTCCACACTTACGAGCAAAAATCTGCCTCCAGGGATGAGTTGGTGCGCAGGGCCATAGAAGAAATGAAGTCTCTGGTACAGGAAATACAGACCAGTATCGGCAGCCACCCGGAGGTGGAAGCACCGATGATGACACTGACCGCTCAGTTGGAGACAGTGATGGGCAAGAAAAAATACGGCTACCTTCCCAAAGCGGTGAAGAAAACTGTGGATGAGGTCGTCAATCAGATGGAGCAACTGCCCGGTATTGATGAGTGCTATCAAGTCTGGTGGGCTCTCCAGTGTCAAATAGAAGATTTTTACTCAGAAAAGAGCGCCGGCGTCCGCCGCTCTCACAGCAAAAGGAGTTCCGGTCTATCAAGAACGCAGTCATTCATAAAGCGGAGAACATCCGTATGGGCAAGGTTACTTTTGAGGACGAGGAGATGGAGGAAGCCGCAGATTCCTCTGACCTGTCATACGACTGCCAAGAGCTGTGGATGGTTACACAGGATGACACCGCCCCGATGGCGGACAGAGATGAAGCGGCGGCACAGTTGATCCGCAAAGCTGAAAGCGGTGACCCTGACGCGCGGTATCTCGTCGGCAGGCTCTACCGGGATGGCCCAGTGCTGATCCCGAATAGTGTAAAAGCCCAATACTGGTTCGATCAGTCGGCCCGGCGGGGTCATGTGCCAGCGCAATACGCCCTGGGTAAGCTGTACCTCAGCGATGACACGGAAGTCCGTGACCCAGTGTTGGGAGTCCAGTGGCTGGCGTACGCCGCTCACCATGGAAGCGACTGCGCCACCTACCGCCTGGGCAAAGAGTATCTCAAAGGCGAGATCGTGGAGAGGGACATCACCAAAGCGGTGGAGTACCTTACCCAGTCCGTTGAGACTGGAAACCAGTATGTCCAGTACGCTCTCGGTAAACTGTACCTGGACAGGCAGGACTGTGAGCAGTCCCACCACTGGTTCTCACAGGCAGCGGTCCAGGGAAACAAGTACGCTCAGTTTTTCCTGAATCGTTGGGACAGCCTGAAGCCTCCCTCGGTCATGCTGTCCGTGAGCAGACTGCTCCATCACATGAGCCGTATCTTCCAAGAGCAGATGCCAGTCCCGACTGTTCCTGGCGGAATCCAGATTGACCAAAAGCGGCTGGTACAGCTCAGAGAAAAGAAAATCGCCATGGGCCACGAGGCGGACGATCATGAGGAACAGGCCCCGAGCCAGACGATGTCGATGGGATAGCTGTCAACTGCACCACCGTCTCCAAAGAAGAGCAACCTATTAAATTTCTGATAACTCTGCTCAAAGGGGATGGCTATTCAATCACAGTTAGGGTATTGTGTGTTGCTGCAAGGGAGGTTGGTTGAAATGAGAAAAACACTGGAAGATCTCTACTGTGACAACATCACCCCCTGTGAGCAGCAGATGATACCTGACTCAGAGCTGAAGCGGGCAGTGGACCGTGTCGCCAAATATGAAAATCAGCTCATAGAACAGCTGGAGGAAACCGAGCAAGAGACTTTTACGAAACTCATCCAGTCACAGCATGAAATCAACAGCATCACAGCAACCGAGAATTTCATCCTGGGTTTCCGGCTGGGTGTCAGGCTGATGGCCGAGTGCATGGATGACAACGATGGTGATATTCGGACTGGAGGTGAATAACAGATGGCAAAGCACAGACCGTCCGGAGACGGCATGGTGCGCAAGCGGGATGACGGGCGCTGGGAGGGCTGCATCGTGGTGGGTCATAAGGAAAACGGAGAGTCTATCTTCCGGTACATCTATGCCGACACACAAAAGGAACTGACCGCCTAGCTCCACCAGAATATCGATGCCTACCGGGGGGGAACTGACAGAGCAGAGCCGGATGAATCTCTCCGAATGGCTGGACGAGCGCATGGTAGGAACGATCCGCAATCACACACTGGAAGGCTACCGCCAGGACATCAACAACCACGTCAATCCCTACTTGGGACAAAAGCAGCTGTCGAAGATTACACCGTCCGATTTGAATGATCTGTATACATTCCTCCTGGAGCGTGGACGGATCGCCAAGGGGCAAAGCAATCACCGCGGACTTTCGCCGACCACCGTGCATGGCATTCATACTATCCTTCATCACGCGCTGAAAACAGCTGAAGCAGAAGGTCTGCTGCCCGCCAATCCTGCCGGTCAGGTGATGCCGCCCAAGGTGTCAAACAAGTCGAAGCGTATTCTCAACAATAAACAGTTGGATAAGCTTATGGTCGCTATCAAGAAAGACAAGCTCTGGCATGACTTCTTCTACACGGAACTGACCACTGGCCTGCGTCGGGGTGAGCTGTGCGGTCTCAAATGGGAGGACTTCGACAGCAACGCTGGGACGCTGAAAATCTGCCGCACCATCTGAACAGGGAACGGCGGTAAACTGGAATCGGGGGACACCAAGACCTATGCCGGGAAGCGGACCATACTGATTACCAGCAGTACAGCGCAGCTTCTGCGTGATAGAAAAGAATCCGCACTGACGGAGTGGATATTCCCTGACCTCTTAAAGCCGGAACATCCTACCCACCCAGCAGGTGCCTACCGGCAATTGAAAAAGCTCTTGGCGGATACCGGACTGCCCAGCATCAGATTTCACGACCTCCGTCACCCAAATGTCAAGCCCAAAACATACAGACTTTCCTTGATCGCTGCATAGTTCTCAGCTTTTTTTCTTTTTCCGGCACACAGGACAGCCGCTCCCTTCTGTGCGATAAGCAATCGGCGCATTCCAACGACAACCACAGGATTGGCAAATCCATCCGACCATCCGCATAGATCTGGGGAGGACCTGTTCTGGAGTCAAGTTGTCATTTGCATCATAATCCCACTCGGCAGCTAAGACCGGATTAAGCGTAGCAAGACAGTTTTCCTTACTGGCTAGTCGTCCATTGCAATAGGGGCAGCCACTTCCGTTCATTTGGGAGTCGGGTGTGGCTTGCCATTCATGTCCTCTCTCACAGCGCCACCAAACCTTTTTGTTGGAATGTGCCATATAGGCACTGGGAGGCAAGGGATTATATGTGGGGTGCCACTGAGCACACAACTCTGGTGAGGCTATGTCCAGTGTGATCCCTTTTTGCAGCCGCTTTGCACAATAAGGACATCCCCTTCCCTTTCTTCGATTGCTGACACTGGATTGCCATTCGTGTCCGCCCTCACATACCCACCAGACTTTTTTACCGCTGCAAGGCGCAACATCCCATGGAGTAAGAGTTCCGTTTTTCTCTGGATGCCACTGGGTAATCAATTCCGGCTGTACCGCAGCCAGGCAGTGTTCAGGAGAAACCCGCCGCCCGGAGCAATAGGGGCAGCCCTGACCGCGCTTACTCCGTTTCATCACTTGTGCCTGCCATTCATGCTGTTTCTGGCACATCCACCAAACTGTTTTTGTACTGTGTGCAGTCACGTCTTGTGGCGTCAGGTCACCATTTTTGACGGGATGCCATTCCTGGGCCAGCATAGGAAATACAGCGGCCAGACAATTGTCAGTACTGACCTTCAGGTTGATACAGTAAGGACAGCCAGTATGATTAATGTGTCTGCTGTACACACTGGCGCGAAATGTGTGACCTTGAGTGCAAAGCCACCAAACACGTCTGGGTGAAGTGGCAGTGACATCACGAGGAGTCAGATTCCCGTTTTTTGTGGGGTGCCATTGTGAGGCTAACTCTGCATCAATGGTATCCAGGCAATTGTCATCGCACACTTTATCATTTCGACAGTACGGACACAGATGGGCGACCGGCGTTTTGCTCATGCTATTGGGTGCGCCCTGCCATTCATGCCCCTTCTCACAGATCCACCACCACAGCTTATTACTTTGGGGCATCACCTGACTTGGGGTGATGCGTCCATTTCGCGTCGGGTGCCAGAGTGCGGCCAGCTCTGGACGCTTGGCCGCCAAATTGTTTTCATCCGTGGGGATGCTGCGTGTGCAGACTGGACATCGGCTTCCGTTTGGATTTGCCCGGTTGTACAGCATAGTTTTCCATCGGTGTCCACAGGTAGAGCACACCCAGGCGGCCAAATATTTTGTATTGGGCAGCAGTTCATATAAAGTCTTGTCATTGAGTTCTGCGTCCCATTCTAGCAAAAGATGGGGAAAGCGGACAGCGGCATTATTGGTGTCCGTGGGGAGTTTTCCAGCACAGTAGGGACAGCCGGAATGCCGTTTGGTGCGGTTTGCCACAATAGCGGTGAATTCTCTCTTACAGGTTCCGCATTTCCAAATCCCATTTCTGGAAGAACCAGCCAAAACGGCCTCGGGAGGACTGCCGTTCTTTTTGCTCCACTCCCTGCCCAATTCCGGGAAGCAGACCGCTAAGGAGCGTTGTCTCCGTTCGTGATAGTATGTATTCTCTATTTTCTGATGGTCCTGGATAAAATCCGGCGTGTTAAAGTATATCACCTCTCCGGTCAGCGCTTCCAGCCAATGGAACACATAGCATATCAGCTGATCCAGCTTTTTATATGGCGCAGGATCATAATAGGTCAGTACATCTCCGGCCAAGATAAAGCCGGAGATCGGCTCCGGACTCTCTGCCAGCCAAAGCACATGGCGATACCCCTTCTGGAGTAATTCGTCCCGACGGCGAACATCTCGCTTGTGAACCTCCTCCTGCCAATGCGTATAGCCATGGTGTTCAATGGCGATACGGCAGGAGGGAAGGCAGATATCTATATGGTAGCGGCCCTCCGGATACTCACAGATACAATCAGGGAAAACCTTGCGAAGGTAGTAAAATAGAGCCCGGCTGGTATAAGTGATTTTGAATAGGCGGGCACAGCGGGGACAGCCTTTGCGCAATAATGTTCGGTTCGCGATTCGATCCTGCCAAACATGGCTTGGATCAAAATCACACCTCCACCAGACCTTCTGATTACTGGCCGGAAAACACTCCTGAGCTTGAAGGCCTTCATTCAGAAGGTTGTCAAACTGGCGTGAAAGCTCCGGGTAACGATCCGCCAAATTATATTGAGGAGAGATCTTTTGCTTGCTGCAAAAAGGACACAGTTCTCCGCCTTTGCTGCGGACCAGTTCAGCGGACCTGATCCGGTCCCCCAAACACGCAGCCCAACGGTTCCTGCACCGTTGACAGTACCAGTAAAACTTATTTTTCCTATTTTTGCATTGCTCAGGCTCCACGATATTTGCTTGGAAATCCCACTGGAGAAGCAGCTCCGGATACCGCTTTGTCCATATATTATCCTTCCACGGTACCCGGTCATGACAGGCGGGGCAGTCCAATTTGGCCCCTTTGCGCGTCACTTTATTCAGGCAGCGATTCCATTGATAGCCGCATTCAGGGCACAGAAATGCGGCTGTGCGGCTGGAGGAAAATCCAACTTGATTTGCCGGAAGAAGATTTGCGCCGGCCTCATAGCAGCGCAATAATTCCTCTGCGCTATGTTCGCTGCACCAGTCTTGGAAAGATTTTGTAAAATTCATCGTCATCCCTCCTATGTGCTCACAAGGAGTTTTTAGCGCAGTTGCACCCTGCCTACCAGTCAGCCTCCAACTGATTGCCTATATAATTCTGAATCGTTTGCTTGCTCAGTGCTTTTGTATACAGCAGACAGCCGTCCGTCCAGAAGCTTTTACCTTCAAGAATATGCAACAAACCTGAATACCGCTGTAACAATTCGCTGCTGCTTATGTTTTTCAGAGACCGGACCACCTCTAGCGGACTATTCCGCGGATGAATGCTGAGTTGTATATAAACATGGTTCGGGCTGATTTCTAATGACAATAAATCAACTTCAAGTCTGCGGCAAATATCTGCAAAGATCGTCTCCAGCTCCTGCCTAAGTATACAAAATGCACTTGTTGCCATGTTCCGGGGCACAAGAACAAGTTGGTAATTACAATGCCATACAATGTCTAAGAAGTAATTATTTTTCATATCAGCCACTCCAAGTTTTTTATATAGATTATATATTAAATCTTATTAAAAGTCAAGTTATTCTCAAATATTCACAACTGACAAAACCGGAAATTATTATATTTAAATAGTATTATATATGTTATAATTTAGCGGCGTGGCCTTGTAGAATCTGTGAGAACAGTACCTAGCATTAATCCAGGTGAAGATATTGGTACAGGAATATATCGCTCTCTAAACAAATAAACTCCATCTGCTCTATGACCGCCAGACAAAACTATAAGGCAACAGAATATCCCCTATTTATAATTTTCGATTCCTTAAGGTCTAGAAGCTTACTATGTAAAAAGTGCTATGGCGCAAGCCATAGCACTTGAGGGGAGTATATCTTATCATGTTCCGTTTTCCACTTCCACGAGGATGGCCTCATTTGCCGCTTCCACGAGCTTAGGCACTCTTATGCCGTGGCAGCGATAAAAAGCGGGGATGACATTAAGACGGTGCAGGAAAACCTGGGCCACGCAACGGCGGCGTTTACGCTGGACGTTTACGGCCACGTTACCGCCCAAATGCGCCGGGAGAGTGCCAGCCGCATGGAGCAGTTTATTCAGTCGGTTTCCGCAGGATAGGCCAATAAGGGAAAAAACAAGGGAAAACGCTCCAAAAATGGCATGAGAAAACCCCCAAAGCCTTGCGGCTCTAGGGGTTTACATGGTGGACGATACAGGACTTGAACCTGTGACCTCCCGCACGTCAACGCCAAAAGACAATTTTTTGCAATATTTTTCGGATATTTTTACTTGTTTCCGCTCCAGAACGCTTGGTTTCCGGCACTCTTCGCAATCGGCGTTTCCGTGTGTTCCACGTCTGTCTGTGGCTGGTTGTGTGGTCAGAATCCTCGTAGCGTATGAGATTTCAGGTCAGGAGTGATAGTACTCCAATTTTAAGAAAGTGGTCAAATTTGAATCGGGGCACCATAAACAGACCGTTAGTCCAGTGGAAGTATCAGTGATGAATTGCACCTCTGTCTACAAGGATAAGCAAATCTCTTTATAAAAATCTTATTGCTCTAACACTGATGGCATTCATTCTCACAATCACTATCGCTATTCCCACTATAGCGACAGAATTCACATTCCTCTGGGGAAGCAACTGAAAAGCGGTACCCAAACGGTCGGTTCCGCACAGTCCCCACCGCATTGAGAACTCCAGCCAGCGAGGACTGCGACGGTTCGATGGGCAACCCGGAGATACAGCCGGAAATAATCTGGCTCATCAAACAGATTCGAAGGGTTAATGAGGTGCTGGAACCATCGGTCAACAATCCCCTGATGAATCCAGACCAAGCCTGTTCCAACCGGCGGTACTCCTGGCACCATACGCCGAAGAAAAGCAAAGCCGTTGCCAATGCTGACTATCCCTACGGCTTCAGTGATAACATCACATTGTTCACCGGCACTGCCAATATCGCCCAATATGATGGCGTTACAAACTGCTATATGTTTGTTGAAATTTCTAACAGTGTGTAGTGTGTAGTGTATAGTGCTATCGCTTCTTCGAATAAGGATGTCCTCCGATACGCCCTACTAAAATCTTTTCACCACCTCCAATATCCGCATCCTGCCATGCAAAATAAATTCTTAGATCAGAATCCCTGCGAATCAATTTTGTATGCGGGGAGCAAAGAACAGATTTTATTTGGCTACTTTTTGTATTATCCATGTAGGAGAAAGAAAAATACAGTTGCTTGTTGTGTTCGGGAGTGTCTATACTACACGCCAAAACTTTTGATCCCAAAGCTTGGCACATTTTTCTTGTATCCGGATAGTATTCTCGGTATAGATTTAATGCTTCATCATTAAGAACACCCAAATCATGTACAATAGCCGTTCTTACATCTAATTTAGAAAAGTCAGGGATACTGCGGAGTCCTCTTTCAATATCATCCGAAAAAATAATATCAGGGAAACAAGTCTTCATGAAAGAAGAAAATTCCTGACAGGTTAGGCAATATGCCAGAATATCTCTTCGCTGAGCAAGGTATTGGTCAAGGTCAGCAGCCTGCCGAACCAGTTCTCCTCCTGGATGTTCTACCGTGTAAAACTGTAGACCGATTTCTTCGTTAAACTTTTCGTTTCCTTCCTGATAGAACATGCCTTGTAAGGATAATAAGACCAGTTGCTTTTCATCATTGAACGGGTCTTCTTCAGGCCTCTCATAGAAGCTATAAATAGGAGTATCCTGAAGAATTTCTTGGAAATATAAATTATCCTGTCCATAAATGGGCTCGTCTAAATCATGCAGGTAGGTAACAATCTCATTCAAGTGTTTAGCCGCATCTCTGAAGTCATCGTTAGAATGTCCGTTCCACACAAACGATTCCTGAACAAAAGAATTCTTTACTTTCATCTCAGTCTCTCTTTCAACCGCCCTACTTCATAGAGAGCAGTTCCCGCAGATCCTTTTGCTTCTGATCAAAAAAGCCTTTGGGCCAGGACGTTAATTCTCCCCTTTGGTTAACGTCAATCTGTTTTACAGAGGTTCCCTGTTCATCATAGGTGAAGAAGTGTACCCGCATACAGTCCGTTTTCTCCTCGTGAGCCAGCTGGAGCCGTGCGCCGTCGATGATATGCTCACTGTGCGTTTCGACGATGACTTGGACGCCGCAGCCCGCAAGCAATGCCAAAAATTTTCCCATATTGCTCTGAGCACTGGGGTGCAGATGTGCTTCGGGATTCTCCACAATAAGGGCCATATTGGGAAAACAGGTGCAGGAACACAACAGTCCTGCAACAACGATCGGGAGTGCATAGGAGTAACCAAAACCTGTTAAAGGCGGCGTTACAGGCCGCTCAGCAGCAGATGTTTGAAGTGTTGTCTTAATAGCTGCACTATCATAATCAGCCTCATAGTACAGCTTAATGTCTCCCATGATGGCAGATAGATATTTTTCAACTTGATAAGAGAATTTTATGGGTTCATCTTCGCGCATCAAGTCATTTGAAATCTTAAATCCCTCTTGGTCGGCATAATCCACCAAATATGCTGCGTTTCCCCCATCTGGACGAATCAATGTGTCAGATTCTCCTATTCCGGTATGCAGTCTCGGCCCCATGCGTTCAGCATTCAAGTACTGAAAGGCGGGGAAAAGGTCATGAGGAATATCCTTTATATTTCCAGAAGCGATTAACCGTTGCTTTTTATTTCCGTCTAAAGTCAAAATAATACCAGCCGAATATTGCTCAATATCTGCAATTATTACAGCCTCTTGTGTATCAAGAAAATTTTGCGAAATCAGCTGAGAGACTGCTCCTATATTCTGATGAAAGACTTTTTCCACACCTGTTCCTGTAACGGTTTTATAGCAAGATTGAAACACTAAAATAGCTTGTATCAAACTGCTTTTCCCAGAGCCATTAGCCCCTGCCAAAATGGTTAAGGGCTTCAATCCAATTTCATGGTTTTGCAAGCATTTGAAATTTTTAATTTGAACTCGGTTCAGCATTGAGAAGTTCCTCCATAATCTGATTTGCTGTTTCAAATTGCTTTTTTATGCTGGCCTTTGTGCCGGTGGAAGAAGTCACAGACATAAGATATTCCGAATCAGAATTCAAGCGATTCTGCAGACACTCGACAGCCTTACTCTGCAATGATTGTAATTTCTCAGTTGAGCAAGAATAGCCTGTCAAAACCACTGCCCATGAGGTAAATAGCACCTTATTAATAAGAGATTCTTTTGGCGGTTTAGTAAACGCCTTTTTTCCAAACAATGCAGCACATTTGGCCATACTTTCTTTGAATGCAGAGGAAATACTATTCCGTTCTTGTTCTGTTGACTGGTTTAATGTCTCAATACATTTATCGAGCATAATTCCTATCTTTTCCAAATCAGTGAGTATATGAGTTACGGAGTCATACCTACTATAAAACGCAATGAAACGCAGGCAGAGTTCTTGTGCATCCATTCGTATATCATTCACACGTTTTTGGGTAGCCTTCAAAAATTCAGGCGATTCTGTCATATGCAACAAAAACTGTCGTGTAGAATCTGAAGCCATAACATTGCGAATTTCTTGCGCGTTTAATGGAATCCCGCCTGTATTTACTCTCCGGAAGATGTCGAACTTTACATTTTCAGGAGAACGGCTGTCCAAAATATTGACCGTTAGCTGTGCATCCTCTATTCTCGTTTGATATTTTGGCTGTAACTCATTAAAGTAGAGGCCACCGCATTCTCCCTGCAAATATTGTAGTCCGGATAGTATAAATTCGCCGTTCATGTAGCCACTGATTGCAGATAGACGCTGTAACCCGTCAATAACGGTTTTTTTCCCGTTGTTATCCTCATCAAAATAGAATGCTGGAATCGGGATACGTAGCATCAAAGATTCAATGAGCAGTGACTTACGACGATTATCCCATACCTCTTTTCGCTGAAATGCTGGCATGAGGTCAAGCATTCCACGATCAATCAATCTTTTGATTTGAAAAACTGGAAACACATTGCTAATAACACGTATTTTATCTGCGGCATATGGGATCTCCTGATCTCCTCCATCTTCACCATCGGCGTCATCTATCTCAATACCTAATAGCAACTGCTCATGCTCGTTTTTTGCTGATTCAAGTTCTGAAAGATTTTTTATCTGTCTTGCTCGCTTATTCACCACTATCCCCCTATCTATTTATAACTTGCCAATAATATTAGTATACCCATTATGAAATTATATCAGTCATCTGCTTATTGTGCAACGACAAAATCTTAAAGCACTATACAGATAGCGCATTATGGATGGTTAAGCTATCTCAAATCCAATATTCATATTATAATTAGATACTGATAATGCTTATTATACACTAAACAATAGCTTTCAGCAATTTATTCACATAGAAAATCTTGTTGTACCGAACCATAGATTGCGATAGTGTATCCAAAGAGAATACTCCCATGCCAAGGGCTATTTTACACCTCGTAAAGTAGTCCTGTTTTTATGCAGTGCCTTCCCTTGGCGGCTTCCAATTTCTCCAATTCAAATTCGCAAAAATTACACGCCCTATGATGAGGACTGGCACTGCCAAAAGCCTCGCTAATGACTTGACAGCCGATATCGGCCGGTCTTAGCATCAAATTTGAAAAGGAGAAATTGAACATGAACGGCTTGAAAGCCAAGGGAAAAACCATTGGGGAGGTGGAAAAACTCACAGGGATTTCAAAGCGGGACTTGAAGTATTTCATGGAACAGGGACTGTTCCAACCCTCGCAGAAGTCGGAAAGCGGCTATTGGCTGTACAGCGGCGAGGATATCAAAAAAGCACAGCTCGCCGCCCTGTGCCGGGAGCTGGACATCCCTGTCAGAACCATCCGGGTCATCCTCGCCGATCCATACCACCATTGGCAGCAGGAACTGGAACGGCAGATCATCCGGCTGACAGAGAAAAAAGCCCGCACCGAGGCCCAGCTTGCCCGCGCGGAGGCCCTGCGGCTCAACTGGAAGGCAGAAGAATGGGCAAGCCTGATAAGTCTGTGATCCACGCAACACTTTATCACAATAAAATGGAGGTAATGTTATGAAAAAGAAGTTTGCTATGTTGCTGGCAACTGTTATGCTGCTCCTCTCCGCTTGCAGCGGGACTGCCCCCGGTGAGCAATCCACGTCCGACTCGAGGCAGGCAGGGACGTCTGTCTCCAGCCCAACTCCCGCTCCGCCTTCTGGTGGTGGTATGGTCCAGTTCGATCCCGCCGCCACAATAGAGGAAATGGTGCTGGTGGATGAGAGCGATGTCAAGATCACCGCTACAGGGCTCAAATATACAGCCTACGATGTGAAGCTGAGCCTGGCCATCGAGAATAATAGCAGCCAGGATCTGTCCTTCTACAGTGGAACCTCGGGATATAACTGTAACTCCATCAATGGCTATATGGTGGACGGCGGATACCTGAACGCTGACATAGCGGCGGGCAAGAAATCCAACGAAACCGTCAGCTTCAGTGTGGATCAGCTTACCCTGTTCGGGCTCAGCGAAATCGCGGATATTGAGCTGGGCTTCAACATCACAGACAGCAATTATGACGACTATCTGCGAACCGGTCCCAGACAGCTCAAGACATCTGCCGCTGACAGTTACGACTACAAGTTGGATACTTACCGTCAGGCTATTGAGAATCATGTTCTGGAGAACGCACTTGGCTTCACCCTGGACTGTGACTCTGAAGAGGTAGTATTTGACCAGAAAGGCATCCGTGTGGTCTCACAGGTCCTTACCACTAACACCAATGGAGAGCAGGCTCTGTTGGTAGAGGTAGAAAATACCACTTCCAACACAGTCTATACCTCTGTTGGGAATATATCCCTCAACGGTCTGAGTGTTCAGAGTGGCACATGGTCCACCGACTGGATCAGCGGGGGAAAGCGCCGAATCATCGCGATGAATCTGTCCAATATGCTGAATGAATCCTATCGGGCGGCTTTTGGGCTGGAGAACATCGGCCAGGTCGCATATACCTTTGAGCCCAAAGACAGCGACCGTGACACGCTGGTGGTGCCGCAGACACTGACCTTGACTGTTCCCAGCGGCAGCGCATCTTACGATGGCTCGGGGGAGGAGCTCTACCAGGAGGACGGCATCCATATCGTCTCCAAGGGATTGGCTCCGGACTCGTTTGAACTCAGCGATGATATCCATCTCCTGCTACTAGTGGAAAACGGCACAAATCAGGCGCTGACTTTCGACATTGACTACGACTCCGTGTCGGTGAATGGATTTATGACCGATTTTATCTGCTACAGCAGGACGGTAGCTCCCGGCGGCAGCGGTGTGCTGGATGTTGAGTTGATGGGCTCGTCCTTGGAAGAAAACGGGACTGCTGAGTTGGAGAGCATCGAAGAGGTGGAGCTGACCGTTGAAGTCAAGAATGACAGCTATAAGACAGTGGCTAAGCCGGTGGTGACAGCCAGAGGAAATTAATCAGGTAAGGATGCTACAAGGTCGCCTATCTTCGGGTAGGCGACTCTAATGTTAATGCCACTTTATATTGACAAGTTTCTTTTCTGTAATATAATAATCTGTGTACAAAATTTGTCGAACGGAGGATAGAAATGTCTATTGATCCTATTACTCTTATTATTGTGATAATTGGAATTGTTAACGCTATTGTCTATGGGTTTGCATCTTCCAAAATCAAGCATTTGGACGGGATTGTCCACCCCAAAAGTGATCGACGTATTGGTATGCAAGCAAGTATGTCGATTACTGATGATGATTATGCCCAATTAAGCAGATTTTCTGATAGTGCTGCTCGATTCTATACGCTGTTCACTAATATTACAGCAATATTCCCCCTCCTTGGTATTTTCGGCACAGTGGTTTCATTGATGAAGTCCTCTGGAACAGATGACTTATCTGTTAATTTTTCTATGGCGCTAAGGACAACTGCCGCTGGTCTAATTGCTGCAATGATCTTCAAATTTTTAGATTCATTTATTTCATCAACATTAGATCGAGCCCTTGATGAAGCAGACTATTTGATTCATGAGCACGATGAAGAAAAGAGGAAAAGATATGCGGCGCAGGCGGAAGCGGGATATCGTCATTGAGCTTACAGCTCTGCTTGACGTCATCATGATTATGATTTTTATGGTGATGAGTGAAAATGGCAAGCTGGTTTCTGAGGCGCAAAGCGAACTTGGTGCAGTTCAACAGGAGAATATAGAACAAGCCAGTCAAATTGATGAACTGACAGCAGAACTTGCCGAAGCATTAGCGATGCTCAACGAGGGGGACCTTGGTGAAATTCTTGAAAAGCTTGAAAAAGCAGAAAACAAACTTGAGGCATATCAGGCTATAGATGATGAAGTAATTGTGATAAACGTTAAGCTTAGAAATAATTCTAATAATTCGATTCGGTATTTATCTTATAGTAAGGTATCAGACCCCGATAGCGAAAACCAAATAGAAATCCGCAATGATGAGGATCGTGATCGCGCTGGCCGTAATTTGAGAGTCTTTATCTCCGAGTGTACTCAAAGTATTGATGCGAGCCTAACTGTAGTGCGCATTGTTTTTTCATATGATCCCAGCAAGATTTATGTGAAAGATTTTGAGACGATTGATACCGCTCTTAGGGATGCAGAGGCGCAAGAAAACAATGAAAATTTCAGGTATCGAGTTAATCCAATAAATAATTCTTCAAATTCAGTTTTGTAAGGTGGAAGACTTCTTCATGGGAAAAATTTTAGGAATCACAGGTTCTATTCTTGCTTTACTTGTCGGTGGAATTCTTGTTTTTAAATTTGTATTGCCCAATTTCCATTTTGGCAATGGAACGGGTAGTGGTACAGTCCCCCAAAATTCTATAAGTGCAAGTGAACCATCTAAATCAATTTCTTCTGAAGAAAACAAAATCTCTGAAATTCGAATAGAAGAAAATGATATTTACTTTGACAATGACCTTATGGAAAACGTGGATGACCTTAAACAAAAAATTACTGATATTGGTACTAACCATGAATATACCTTTGTGTATGATAATGCCATTAAAAGTACATATGATGAAGTTAATGGTGTCCTTGTTGAGTTAGAAAATGCTTTAGGCATAACTATCAATCGCAAATAGAAAATTTATCAATTTATCTCAAGGGCAGAACTGTAACCAGACATGCCCTTGTTTTTTACACATTTCGCTTAAACTATATACAAAAAATTTGATAGTAAGATGAACTTAAATATAATGGTAGATAAAATATGATAAAGAATTTTCAAATACTACCAAATATCAAGTATCCTCAACAATTCCCCGTATAGACAAAGGACAGGTACTCCCTCGCCACATCCGCCAGCCGGTACACCCGCTCCACCG
>ERZ808037.1456-NODE-1456-length-15220-cov-6.180810_pt1 | contig 15220 bp, 15 predicted proteins | sample MGYA00380190_ERZ808037 | MGnify/ENA primary metagenome ERZ808037 (study PRJEB31490, sample SAMN06133399) | mouse gut metagenome | isolation source: J9 | host: mice | place: China: Chengdu | collected 2015-05 ... | reverse complement strand
CGGGGAAAGCGGAGCGGGATATGCATAGCTCCGGCAGGAGAGCCGGGGCACTACATAATGAAAGCGTTTATCCGCGCTGATTCTTGACCATTGGGAATTCTCGCAAAATTTTCATTCGATAGTCAAGGATAGAGCAACGGTAGATGCCCGTGGATATGTAATTATCATGCCTTCGGCCGATACTTCGCGAGAAGTAAAGCCGAAAGCAATGGTTGCATAAACAGGCGTGGGCTTCTGCTATAATACTCCCCGATTTTCAGACAGACACAATTATGGCGGTATGACGAACAATCGCTATATTTGTAAAAAAGAAGAAAATCAAAATGGCAAGACAATCGAAATTTACAGCTTCTTTCAAGGCGAAAGTCGCCGTGGAAGCGCTCAAGGAAACGGAGCCACTGGAGTCGCTGGCCAAGAAATATGGCGTGGCACCCTCGAAAATTACAGAATGGAAGAACGAGTTGCTTAACAACGCGGACAAAGCCTTCGGAAAAGACACGGAGAGCAAGAGAGAGCTCAAGAAGGTGACGGCAGAGAAAGACCGTCTTCTCAAAAAGGTGGGACAGTTGACAATCGACTACGATTTTTTTGCGAAAGCCTGCGAGGATGCCGGACTCAAAGTGAGATAGCGGACCTTGAGATGAAACGCCCCGCAGGCATGAGCCGCAACAGATTCTGCAAGTACATGAAGTTCAACCGCAGCAACCTCTATTACAAGCCGAAGGGCGAATCCGGTCTCAATCTGAGGATAATGGAGATAATAGACGAGTATTACCTTGACCATCCGACGACGGGCGTGAAGACCATGACAATGGTTCTCCGCGAGAAGGACTATACCGTCAACGAAAAGCGCGTGCGCCGACTTATGCGCAAGATGAACCTTATGGCCATCTATCCGCGGAAGTGCCTCTCGAAAGGAGGAAGTGCCGGACACATACATCCCTACCTGTTGCGCAACCTGGAAATAAACCGCCGCAATCAGGTGTGGAGCACCGACATCTCCTACATCCGGATGATTGGCGGCTTCATGTATCTCTATGCAATCATAGACGTCTACAGCCGCTATATAGTGGGCTGGAAACTGAGCAACACCCTATCGGCCGACAACGTGCACGAGATGCTCAAAGAAAGTATCCGCAAGTTCGGTGCGCCTGAGATCATCAACAGCGACCAGGGCTCGCAATATACAACAAAGGCATGGGAAGACCTCCTGAAAGAGAACGGCATCCTCATCAGCATGGATGGCCGGGGCCGCTGCAAGGACAACATCTGGATAGAACGGTTCTGGCGCACTGTCAAGCAGGAATACGTCTATATCAATCCGACCGACTCTGTCGTGGAGCTGCGTCAGGGGATAAGCGACTACATCGAGTTCTACAACTACGAACGCCCCCATCAGAGCGTCGGAGAAGTCCTTCCGGCCCGAAGCTACGGATTAATCGCATAAAAATTTGGACAATAATGGAAAAAGAACTATTTTTGTGGTGGAAAAACAAAAACCTTGACTTGTCAAGGTCGGGGCAAAGAGGAGGTGTTGGCCTCCGCCGCTTCTCCCTTTGTTCTGAAAATTATTGAAGTTTAACCCCCTGTCGAAAAACGGGGAGTACTATAGAATGAACAATTATTCAATGACATACAGCCAATTTGGGTGCTGCGGGAATCATCAGATTTCTGCAAAATATGTCATGGATAATTTGGTTATGTGCGAAAATCGTGTAAACACACACACACATTCTCATCGCGCGTATTCTACAGAAAATATCTTAAATGTCAAAGAGTTAGCAATTCATTTTTCTCCGGTTTTGCTAACCGTTTCCTCAGACTTTTTTCTACGCAATGGTGCTCCGCCCCTCCGTGTGGCGGCTGTCAAAGCATTGCATCATCCTATTACGGCGTTATTGGTCGGCATTTATCGTGCCTTATCCGAAACGCCGTATTTTCTTATGAACTATCAACATCAAAAACGGATATGAACGCAAAAAGAAAGAAGTGCTATGAACGCCCTAAAATGAATGTAGTTGAAATGAGACTCACACAAATTATAGCCACAAGTAGTAATGTAACCGTTGGTGGCTGGGGCGAAGGCGGTAGTATCGGTGGCGGAGAAGCCGAAGAATGTGTTGCAACACGCCGTAGCACTTGGGGTAATTTATGGTCTAATGAATGGCCTAACAACTAATAGAGAACTATATGAATATCGAAAGAAAAGTAACATATGTAGCTCCACAAGTGGAGATTTTAGAGATAGCTGTTGAACAAGGTTTTGCCGTCAGCAGCGTGGATGTCGATCCGTGGGGTAACGGCGGACATCTTGGCGACTATGAATTAGAATAATAGAGTAAAAACAATATAAATAAATTTTAGAACAATGAAGACTAAGTATTTAGCTTTTGCGGCAGCAGCCTTTATGTTAGCAAGCTGCTCGAACGATGAGGATTTTGTTCCACAGGACAACCTCAAGGATGCGCCCATTACTGTTACAGCAGGTGTGGAGGGAATGTTAACACGTGCCGGACACGATGCGGACAATCTGCCTGCCACATTCTACCTGACTGTGACACAAACAGAGGAAGTATCTCAGTACAACTACACCAATGTGGAAATGACCAAAGGTAACGGTAACAACTATACTCCTTCCGACAATATTTTATGGAAGGATGCTACCCGCAATCCTTTTGTCAGTGCCTATACGATTGAGGGTACGGCTTTTACCGTGCAGACAGACCAAAGCACTGCTGAAAATGTAATCGCAAGTGATTTGCTGGGTGCCATCAAGGAAAGTGGAGAGACGAGTGATGACATTACCATCACAGGCGACAATATCGGCATATCTTTCCGTCACCTCCTCTGCAAACTTGATGTTGCTTTCTCTTGGGGTAATGAGTTGGCTACGGCTACCACCAAGACCGTTAAGAGCGTGGAATACCAGGGATTCGGTACAGATGTAACTCTTGACCGCAATGCTTGCACTATCACCCAAGGCGAAACGACAACCTACATCCAGGCATATGTTGCCACAGCAGATGAGGGTGTGACTTATCTTTCCGAAGCCATTTTTGCACCACAGGTGGGAACAGCTCCAAAGATTGTAATCACGGCTTTGATTGACAATGTGGAGCGTATATTCTCGCTCAATGTCACTGCACCTACAGGCGGCTTTCTAAGCGGCAACCGCTATACCATGAATGTTGCCATCGGTGGAACTACAACCCAAACAGGTGAAATAAAGATTTCCAAAGGATGGGAAACCGGCGATGCCAATGGCGAAGCAGAAGGTACAAATGGAAATATGGCTACTAACTGATAAATGAAAGAGACAATGAAGAAAATCTATAAATACACCGCACTTGCGGTTCTCGCCCTCGGCTTTACAGCTTGCTCGCAGGACGACGACTTTGCACCGCAGCAGGAGGACATCGTAAAGATTGCCTCTGCCAACATCGCTACCGAGGTACAGACCCGTGTCAATACCCTCGACGACGGAACATTGTGGGAAAACAATGACCAAATTCTCTTGATAAACAACAGCCGTACTACCAAGAACAGCGGTACTTATACAGCTACCATCACTACAGGCGATAACCCTACCATAACTTGGTCACTCAGTAGTGGTACAGTGCTCTATGCATCGGGCACTAATGACTTCACCGCTTACTATCCAGCTGTGATAGAAGAAGACTACACCCTGCCAACAGACCAAAGCACAGTGGAAGGGATCAAGACTGCCGACCGCATGGTAGCCACTACAAGCAGTGTAGCCAAAGGCACTGCCGTATCACTCAGTTTTGAGCGTCAAAATGCCAAGATTACGATTTCGCCTATTTTGGCAACAGAGTTTACAGGCAAAAGCATCAGCAATTTGTTAATAGCCGAGGTTACACCTTATCATCCTGAAGGAACAACAGACTATACAGCCATTATCACACCTTCGGAAACAGGCTTTACTGTTTCTGTCACCGTGGATGGTCAATCGCTCACTGCTGCATCTTCCACTAAGATAGAAGCTGGCAAGCACTACACCTTTGATTTGAAGGTCGGTAAGAATGCTGTAGAAATAATGAACGTCAGTGTCGCCAAATGGAATGAGGTAAAAATCAGCGATGTGGAATCAAACGAGTATATATCGCCTCTTGTAGATGCCACATCAATGACGAGTGAGGAACTAAAAGTAGCCATTGCTGAAATAATTAAGATGGGACAATACAATATCAATGTTACCCTTGCTGCCGATGCAGGTGACGTTGAAGAATACGAAGCAAGTGAAATGTTGGTTGCCTTGCGAACCGCACTAGCAGAATCCACCGTACCCGATGGTAGTATCAATTTAACTATCAGTGGCATCAAGAATATTCCTTATGAAGGCTTCATTGATATGATCGATTATTTTGACAATAACGAAAAAAATATAGGTGGTGACAAACTCAAGAGTCTGACGCTTACCGATGTGGAAACAATCGGAGAATATGCTTTCTCTGCTTGTACATATTTGGAGTCCGTCAATATGCCTCAGGTGATTACAGTTGGCGAATATGCATTTAATGAGTGGAAAAAAGGTACAAAATTGACATCTCTCAACCTTCCAAATGCGACTACGATTGGCGATTGTGCTTTTGCTTATAGTTCTCTGCTGACATCTGTAAATCTACCTAAGGTGGTTACTATTGGAGAATTTGCATTCGGTTTCTGTGATATTCGCACTCTGGATTTACCTGAAGTAACAACAGTAAGTGGCGAAGCGTTCTCGGATAATTATAACCTCGTATCTTGCTCTGCACCAAAGGCTACTACAATTGGCTATTATCCATGGGGAAATTGCTCAAAGTTCGAGACTCTTACACTTACAGCTGCCGGAGACTTTACACTTGCAAATAATCTCTTTGCAAATACTCCGACGGGCCAAATCAATCTTGTGCTCAACAAAGACAAGGAAAGTCAAATTACTCAGAATGTTGATGGTACGGCGACTTGGAAGACTACAAACAGCAATGGAGGAAAACTCGAATATACTTTTAAGTCTATTAACCTTGTAGAATAATTAATCTCCTAAATAGAAGTAAATATGATAAAGACATATAAATATATAGCCCTTGTAGCGCTGGCATTTGGCTTTGCAGCCTGTTCACAGGAGGATGACTTCATTCCTCAAGGCAATCAGAAAGGTGATCCCCTTGCCATTGCTTCGGCTGGCGTAGTCAACCTTACTACCCGTGCAACAATCTCAACTATCGAAGGGACAAACTGCCTTACAGGTGGCAGCATGGGCGTGTTTGTAAAATCCGAAAACACCAATACTCGTTATAAAGGTGATAACCTGAAATGGGAATATGACGGCAGTTGGAAGCCTTCAAGTACCACCGTACTTTATGAAGCGGACGGAACGAAGCAACAGATTGGTGCATACTACCCTTACACGGCGGAACTAACCGAGGGAACATGTATAATTGAGTTGCCCGAAACATTCGATAATAAGTACGAGGATTATGATTATCTATATTCCGACTATGTGGCAGTCTCTACCAACCCGATGAACATTCAGATGAATCACTTGCTCTCCAAGGTAACGGTAAGTATTGCAAGTAAGGGAAGCGAAATCGACATCACTGATGCCGTAAAGAGCGTGTCGTTGTCAGATGTGTCTCGTACGGCTGTTTGGACAGTACCCACTGCCACTCTTAACGGTTATGGCCCTGCCGACCAAGTGACGACATTGTATGCCAACGATGCCGACAATGACCAGACGGTTGACAATTATGTAGGCTATGCCCTTCCTAATGCAGCAGCTACTCTTGGCATCCGCGTGACAATGAATAGCGGACGCTCTTTTGCAGCACAGGCTCCGATTTCCGACGGATTGGCAGGCGGCAATCATTATCTTATCAGTATGAAGTTGGGTAAGGATGGCATAACAGTAGGTAATATTACCATTGCCGATTGGGACATCCCTGAAAATAATGTCAGTGGAAGTGAAGTGACTGAAATCTTCATCCGCTCCACTGTGTCAGGTACAACGGCTGCTATCGATATTGTATCAAGTGCGAAAGATGGTGTAAAGGCTGCTATTGAGGCATTGTTCATGGAAAATCCTATGCTAACAACGCTTACCGTAAATGGTACACTGAATGAGGTACAGCAAGCTACTTTGGCAGAAGTACTAACCGTCCATAGCGGAGTGAAATTGATTATGGATATGAATGAGAATGAAGTATCGGAGGCTGTAACGAATCTTACAAATGAAAAGCAACTTGGCGGCTATGCCGTTGCTGATGACGGTACCTACACTGTTTATACAGTGGCTGGTTTACAGAAGTGGAGCGAAACGGTATCCGAGAACAAAAAGACTAATCTTACGCTCGGTGCAGATATTCTTTTGCCGACTCACAACATTTCGGTGGATGAAAACGGAAGACCAAGCGGAAGCAACTGGAAAACAGTGCCCTCTTTCAACGGTACAATTGATGGATGCGGACACAGCATTGTCAATCTACGCACTTATGGTTCCGATGCGTCTTTCATTGATTTTGGTGAAACATCAGCCGTTATCAAGAATCTTACTTTCCTGACCCCGGTTGTTTATCAGAGTAGTACTTATCTGGGTGTTATTGCCGGTCGCTTTGATGGTACTTTGATTGAAAACTGTCATGTGGTAGGAGGTTCTGTTACGGGTGATAATACTGATGTAGGAGGATTAGTAGGGGGTTTTCGTTCTAAATATGTAAAGATTTTTGCCTCTACGAATAGTGCAAAGGTTAAAGGTGAACGATGGGTTGGAGGAATAGCCGGTTACGGTAATGTTGGTGGTAGTTTTGGACCCGCCATTGTGGCTTGTGTAAATACAGGCGTAGTCAGTGGAAATAGACAGGTTGCCGGCATATTTGGTTGCGCCGGTGGTCTTGACAGAGTAGTGGCATGCTATACAACAGAAAATATCATTTCCGGTTATGACGGAAACATTACCGGCTGTTACTATGTGGCAGCGGAAGATACAGACGGAGAAAATGGAACCACTGCCGTAGCCGATAAAACTGCATTGAACAGCGAGGATGTAGTAAATACGATGAACGCAGCCATCGACGATTATAACGATGATGAAACTGTAAAGGTTACTTATAAGTGGAAAGTGGGAACCATCCTTCCTGAACTTGAACTTGTTTCTGAGTAAAGAATCTCATAGGGCATACGGCATTGGGTTGCCGTATGCTCACTAATCTCCCAAGCCGAGCGGGAGTTAAGTGCTCGGCAAGAGTATAACATACTCAAAAACACGCCAGTCCCCATCGTTTCACTATGGTGGGGATTTTTTATGCTGTCATTTGGTGGATGATATTGCTGTATAAAGAAATATGTATGACATCGCTATAAATCTCTATACTTTTGCATCGTAGATCTGCACGGAGAATCCGAAAATCCGAATAGTAAAAAGAGTAGGGAAAATAATAGTATTATGGATGCCTTTTTGAAAAAATGTATAAATAATCCAGATAATCTAAGTAAGATTGGTCATGGAGTAAATAAAAGATGTTATTTGTATAAAGGTGATTTAACATATGTTTTACTATGTGTTAAAGCACAGAAGAAAGATTTGCTGGAAGATGAAATCAAACAACTAAAGTATTTTAGTTCATTAGGAATTTTTGTTCCAGATATTGGTGAACTTACTCCTTTTAATATTCTCGGCGAAGACTATGCAACAGTTGAAAGTTTCATAGATGGTTTTGAGATTACAAGAGAAAACGGATTTGCATTCAGAAATGAGGATATCGAATCATTTGCTAATGAAATTTGTAAATCTATCCTTGGATGTAATTCTCAAAATGCAAATAACATTTTCAATCAAGCATTAAAAAGTATGCAGAAATTGAAGTATGTATTTGATTCAAACAAAGATTTTGATATTCCAGATTTACAATTCCGGTTTTCTAAAGTAAACGGAAACATTTATGTTGTTGACCCAGGATATTCAAAGGGATATGGAATCAATAGAGATAAACATCTTAGGTGGATTAATATTATTCTAAAGAAAATTGGTGATACTGATTATCTCAATCGAGAATGGAAGAAAAAAAATTCATCTAAAGAAAATATCTTTGTTATTACAGAAGCGAATTAGAACATAATTAGAGCTTATTGATTAAATTCACTCATTTATTCCATTGTCGAATGCAAAGGTTGCCAAACCTCATTTTGAATAAGAAAAGGTCAAGCGGTAAACCGTTTGGAGCAGTTTACAGAAACTCGGCTGCACTCGGCATAGCTCAAGTAAACTTGGCTCTGCTCTCTTTTGCACGAGCTTTCTTCCTCCGTTGGAGAGTAAACTGCTCCAAAACCTTTTCCTATTCATCGGCTTGGTAGAAAACTGCATCCGGCAACGGAGATAAACGACTGACGAAATAATAGACTAAAGAACAGCATAAATAATAAGTCCAACTTGATAACCTATCATTCAAACAGCCGTTAAATCTTTCAGAGGCTTATTATTTTCGACAGAGAGAAATTTGGCAAGCGGCAGATTTCACTCCCTCCAAAATAATCGATTGATAGAAGTGTGCCTTTGCCGTTCTTGGAAATTGTCGTACCTTTGTGCCGAAAACGTGGAATGATGGAAACATCAAACTGCAAATAGCACTGAAAAGAGAAGAAAAGCCCTTTGTTGACACGCTTATAACGTTAAGAAACAATAAAAAAGTTAAATCTTCACCTTTTAGAATGCACCCTTAAAGGTAATGACCATATTTCTGACTTATTACTCGCAAAATATTGAGTAATAACTGGTTGTAAATACGAAGGCTGTAAAAGTCTTACATCGGTGACAATCCCCAACTCCGTCACTTCAATTGGTCAACATGTATTCTTAGATTGTAACCAACTTGAGACAATAAATGTACAACCTAACAATACTGCATTTTGCTCTAAGGATGGCATTCTATATAATAAGGACGTGACTGAACTAATTAGTTGCCCTTGCAAAAAGATGTCGGTGACTATTCCCAATACCGTCACTTCCATTGGTTTTTATGCATTTGAAGGCTGTAGCAGTCTGACATCGATGACAATCCCCACCTCCGTCACTGCCATCGGTCGTTGTGCTTTTGTCGGCTGTAGCAGTCTGACGTCGGTAACGATCGGTAAATCCGTCTCTTCAATCGGCGGAGGCGCATTCAATAACTGCGACAAGCTTTTGACAATTTACAACCAGGTAGTTGAGCCTATTACTTGCGAACTTGAGTTCTCCAATAATCACTACAAGTACACTAAATTGTATGTTCCGAAGGGGACCTTGGCGGCTTATGAAAAAGTGGATCCCTGGCGTAACTTCTGGAATATAGAAGAGAAGGATTTCTCAGGTGTAGACGGGGTTATTGCAGACTCGGATGCCAAGGTTGAAGTCGGGAGGTTCAATTTGCAGGGTATTGAAGTCGGAGAGGACTATAAGGGCATGGTAATTGTCAGATATAGCGATGGCTCTTGCTGCAAGATGAATTCCAAGTAAAGGGATTTCCTTAGATATAAGATAGCCCGGGCGAGGTCCGGGCTATCTTTTTTATTTGCTTAATGCGCTGGGTTCAAATGCTTTGGAAGCAGGACGCACGAGCCGTGCGTCCCTACAGTGCGGGGATTTGTGGCGCCTGTGTTTTGATTGGATAAAACGTTAATAAGCAAGGCGGGGCGGACGCGCCGTGGCGCGTCCCTGCCTTATAGCCAATGAGTTATGTAGAAAATTGCCGCCGGTTTTTGTTTATTAATCAATGGAGTCGGGTGTAGATGGCGTGGGTTATGTCTTTGAAGAGGCGGACGGTTTCTTCGTCGGTTTCGGGGGTGTCTTTTACTACTATGGAGAGGTAGGCCGTGCGGCCGTCGCGGAGGCGGATTGCGGCCACGTCGGCGGAGGTCATGCGTATGCCTTCGGGGGTGCGGAAGGAGAGGCCTGACTTGTGGCCAAGAAATGCCTCCTCCGGTACGCCGCCGGCGATTTTTTCGCGACCTGTGGAGCTGTCCGAGAGAAGTCCCGTAAGGTATTGGGTTTCTGCCGGGCGGAGTGCGCGGCCCGAGTAGACGGCCTCCATGATCTCGCACAGCGCGAGCGGAGAACTCCAGTTCCGGTAGGTCAGCGAATGGTCCATGAACATGGAGTGTTCCGTGACACCGAGTTCAAAAGGCTTGTCTGTGAGCCGACGCGCGCAGCTGTCCACTTTGTCGATTCCTCCGGCGAGCTCTATGAGTTTGTCGCAGGCGTTGTTGTCGCTCCGGCAGACGGAGTAGTAGAGCAGGCGCCCGACGGGGATGCTGATATCGCGGATGCCGGTGCTGTCGCGGAGCGGGCTCCATGTGTCGGGATGGAGGTCGGAGGCGGCCATTTCGATAACCGAGTCGGGGGAGAGGTCCTTGTCGAGAACGGCAATGGCGATATGAAGTTTGAACACGCTCATCAGTGGCAACCGGAGTGAGTCGCCGATGGCGAGTGTGTCGCGTCCGGCAATCAGTCCGACACCAACTTTCCCCTCGTGTGAGGCGATGATGGAGTCGATGGTAGCTCTGAGCTGTGTGAGGCGATCGTCGGAAAAATTGGCAGGACGCTGAGAGCATCCTGCCAGAATTATAATCACTGCGGCCAACGAGATGGCCTTGAAAAGTCGGTTCATATCAAAGGGCGGCCAGTGTGGCGCGGAGGGCGGCGAGCTTGGTGTTGGCGTCGTCGAGTTTCTTGCGTTCGCCGGCAACCACGGCTTCGGGGGCGTTGTTGACGAAGCGTTCGTTGGAGAGCTTTTTCTCGACGGAAGCCTTGAAGCCTTCGTAGTACTTGATGTCCTTTTCGATGCGGGCTTTCTCCGCCTCGACGTCGGTTCCTGCGGCCATGGGCACGTTGAATTCGCAGGTGCCCACCATGAAGCTCTGCGCCGTGGGGTCCTTTTCGGCCTTTTCCTCGATGGCCTCGAGGCCGGAGAGCTTGGCAACGGTGCTTCCAAGCTTGCTGCAGGGGAGGGGAGCGCCGACCACGCGGAGGCGTAGGCTTTCCTTGGCGGGGATGTTCTTGTGGGCGCGGACGGCGCGGACTCCGGCGATGATTTCCTTGGCGGTCTCCATCTCGGCGAGGAGAGCGGCGTCGGGCGTCAGGGCCTCGGGCATGGAGGCGTACATGATGCTCTCGCCTTCGCGGCGGTCGGCCAGATGCTGCCAGAGCTCTTCGGTGATGAAGGGCATGAAGGGATGGAGCATGCGCAGGAGGGAGTCGAAGTAGTCAACTACTTCGGCGAGGGTGCGGCCGTCGACGGGCGAGCCGTATGCGGGCTTGACCATCTCGAGGTACCAGGAGGAGAACTCGTCGCGGAAGAGACGGTAGACCGCCATGAGGGCTTCGGAGATTCGGAACTTGGCGAAGAGGTCGTCGACTTCGGCGACGGTGGCGGAGAGCTTGCTCCGGAACCATTCGGAGGCCACGCGGCAGACTTCGGGCTGTTCGAGTCCTTCGTCCACGCTCCAGCCCTTGACGAGGCGGAAGGCGTTCCAGATTTTGTTGCAGAAGTTGCGGCCCTGCTCCACGAGCTTGTCGTCGTACATGATGTCGTTGCCGGCGGGGGCGGCGAGCATGAGGCCCATGCGGACGCCGTCGGCGCCGTAGTCGCGGATGAGGTCGAGGGGATCGGGCGAGTTGCCGAGCGACTTGCTCATTTTGCGGCCGATGGAGTCGCGGACGATGCCTGTGAAGTAGACGTTGTCGAAGGGCTGCTTGCCCACGTATTCATAGCCGGCCATGATCATGCGGGCCACCCAGAAGAAGATGATGTCCGGACCGGTGACGAGCGTGGACGTGGGGTAGTAGTAGTTGATTTCCTCGTTGCCGGGGTTGTTGATGCCGTCGAAGAGCGTGATGGGCCAGAGCCAGGAGGAGAACCAGGTGTCGAGCGCGTCCTCGTCCTGACGCAGGTCGGCGTCGGTGAGTCCGGCGCAGCCGGGGAGGGCGCGGGCCTTGGCGAGCGCTTCCTCGCGGGTGGGCGCCACGACGATGTGCTCCTCGCCGTCGGCGGGGGAGGTGAGGTAGTAGGCGGGGATGCGGTGGCCCCACCAGAGCTGGCGGCTGATGCACCAGTCCTGGATGTTCTCGAGCCAGATGCGGTAGGTGTTCTTGTACTTCTCGGGCACGAAGCGGATGATGTCGTCCATCACCGGGGCGAGGCTCCGCTCGGCGAAGTGCTTCATGTTGACAAACCACTGGAGCGAGAGGCGCGGCTCGATGGCGACTTTCGTGCGCTCGGAGGTGCCGACCTTGTTGGTGTAGTCCTCGACTTTCTCGAGGAGTCCGGCGGCCTTGAGGTCCTCGGCGATTTTAACGCGGCAGTCGAAGCGGTCCATGCCGACGTACATTCCCGCGGTCTCGGCCACGGTGCCGTCCTCGTTGAAGATGTCGATGGTCTCGAGGTTGTGGGTCTTGCCGAGCATGTAGTCGTTCTTGTCGTGTGCGGGAGTGACCTTCAGACATCCCGTGCCGAAATCGATTTCAACGTAGCGGTCCTCGATTACGGGCACAACGCGGCCGACCAGGGGCACGATCACGCGCTTGCCCTTGAGCCACGCGTTCTTGGGGTCCTTGGGGTTGATGCACATGGCGGTGTCGCCCATGATGGTCTCGGGACGGGTCGTGGCGACCACGGCATAGCGTCCTTCGGGGTCGTCGGCCACGTAGTAGCGCAGGTAGTAGAGCTTGCTCTGCTCCTCGACGAAGAACACCTCGTCGTCGCTGATGGCCGTGCGGTTCGCGGGGTCCCAGTTGACCATGCGGAGGCCGCGGTAGATGAGGCCCTTGTCGTAAAGGTCGCAGAACACCTTTGTCACGGCCTTGGAGCGCTCGGGGTCCATGGTGAAGGCCGTGCGGTCCCAGTCGCAGGATGCGCCGAGCTTGCGGAGCTGCTGGAGGATTATGCCGCCGTGCTTCTCGGTCCATTCCCAGGCGTGCTTGAGGAATTCCTCGCGGGTGAGGTCGGTTTTCTTTATGCCTTCCGAGGCGAGTTTGGCGATGACCTTGGTCTCGGTGGAGATGGAGGCGTGGTCGGTGCCGGGTACCCAGAGGGCGTTCTTGCCCTGCATGCGGGCGCGGCGCACGAGGATATCCTGAATGGTGTTGTTGAGCATATGGCCCATATGGAGCACACCCGTGACGTTTGGCGGGGGAATTACGATTGTGTAGGGTTCACGGGAATCGGGCACGGAACGGAAGAGCTTGTGTTCGAGCCAGTAGGCATACCATTTGTCCTCCACTTCCGCGGGATTGTACTTCTGTGGGAGTTCGTTGCTCATATCTAATAATTAACAGTTTGCTGTTGGTTTATATTCAGACTGCAAAGTTACGAAAAAATATTGACATACAGCCACGGGGAAGGCTACAATTCTCATATCTCGCCCGGGTTTGGACATGCCTGCGAGTAAGGGGTCAGTTCACTACGTTTATAGGCTTTCCGGCGAGGTAGGCGCGGAGGTTTTCGGCGGCCATGGCCATGAGCCTGCGGCGCGCTTCCGGAGTTGCCCATGCGATGTGGGGAGTGATGAAGCAGTTGGGAGCCTTGAAGAGCGGGTTGTCTTCCCTTGGCGGCTCCTGGCAGAGCACATCGGCGCCGAAGCCTCCGAGTTTGCCGGCATGGAGCGCCTGGGCTACGTCAGCTTCATTGACGAGAGGCCCGCGTCCGGTGTTGATGAGGATGGCGCCCGTCTTCATGCGCTCGAGGGCGCTGGCGTTGACTATCTCTCTTGTTGCCTCGGTCAGCGGACAATGAAGCGTGATTACGTCAGCTGAAGGCCATAGGCTTTCGAGGTCTGTCTTCCTGACTCCTTCCGGCAGATCGGTTGCCGGGCGGTGCGTGAATGCTATAACCTCCATGCCGAAGCAACGGGCGATTTCGGCAACCTTCGTGCCTATACGGCCCATTCCGATTATTCCGAGGGTTTTGCCGGCGAGTTCGGCGAGAGCTGTGTCCCAGTAACAGAAGTCTGCGCTGCGGGACCAGCGCTGTTCCCTGTTCTGTCGGCCGTAGTGGGCCACACGGTTTGTGATGTTCAGGATGTGGGCGAAAGTCATCTGCGCGACGCTGTCGGTACTGTAGGCCGGAATGTTAGTGACTGTAATTCCGCGCTCGCGGGCCGCGGCAGTGTCAACGACATTGTACCCCGTGGCCAGCACACCGATGTATCTTAGGCGAGGCAGTCTGTCCATGGTTTCTGCGCTGACGGGCACCTTGTTGGTAAGCAACGCGTCCGCGTCCCTGGCGCGGACTTCAATCTGTGATGGCGCGGTCCGGTCGTGGACCACGAGCTCTCCCATTGCTTCGAGCTCCTTCCATGAAAGGTCGCCCGGATTGACGGAATATCCGTCGAGAATTATAATTTTCATCAGAATGCTTAATGGTTTATCGGCGTAAAGATAGGCAGAAAATCTGAAATTTTGGCTAACTTTGCGCAAAAGTTCAGAAATCGATATGGATATACAGGAAATCAGAGAATATTGCCTGTCCTTGCCGTGCACGTCGGAAGACATGGCTTTCGGTCCCGAGTTGCTCCTTCTGAGAGTACACGGACGGATTTTCGCCTGCCTCGGCATCGACAGGCCCGACTATTTCGTGCTTAAATGCCAGCCTGATTATGCCCTCGATCTTCGGGACAGCCATGAGGAAATAACTCCGGCGTGGCACTGGAACAAGAAATACTGGAACCAGCTAAGCCTCCGGGGCAACCTGACGGGCGAACTAATCCGCTCGCTCATCCGCCACAGCTATTCCGAAGTCGTGAAAAAGCTTCCGAAAGCTCTGCGGCTTCAAAATCCCGAAGTGCTCGACGTGAAGTAGCTTATGCCGGGCCCCCTGCTGATTCCTGGTCTTGCACTAAATCGTCAGTTGATTGTAATATTGAGATAGTCCGGAATCACCATATTCAGGGAACTGCCTTTCACTTCGCACGTTTATACTCATACTTTATGCGTATTTCACTGAAAATGCTTTTTTTGCACTTAAACAATATATCAGTATGAAAGCGATTATTACACTGATTGCATCTTTGCTATGCAGCTTGGGCTTAAACGCACAAACTGTTACCGAATACTTTAAAGTGGGTAATCCAATTATTACTGTCCGCTAAACTTTTTTAGATTCTGAAAAATAAGGGCTGATTCCATTTGCAGGAGTCAGCCCAATTAGTTTAGTTTGTGTTCGCCAAAACATAAAACTAAAACTATGCCCAAAAG
>ERZ808037.1455-NODE-1455-length-15221-cov-35.199155_pt1 | contig 15221 bp, 12 predicted proteins | sample MGYA00380190_ERZ808037 | MGnify/ENA primary metagenome ERZ808037 (study PRJEB31490, sample SAMN06133399) | mouse gut metagenome | isolation source: J9 | host: mice | place: China: Chengdu | collected 2015-05 ... | reverse complement strand
GCCATTAACTCTCGAGCCTCAAAAAATATTGGGCTATTCAGAACGAGAATTTTTGCACTTCGTTATTGAATCCTCGGTGTTTTACAACATGTTATAAAAAGAGGGTGAGCCTATTTTGACACACACTCTTTGTCTTTTCCTATCCAAAAATTATTTTCGGGAACGTTCCCGTAACGTTCCCAAGTGACCTTCCGGCCTCTATATAACTTTGCCAGCGTAACACTAAATCCGAAAAAGAATGGAACAACAGATTACACTGGAAATGCTCTATCAGCGCACGGTCACTCTCGAAGAAACCCTGTCGCTGATACTCGCCCTCCTGACCAAAGAGGACAGGAAGAAGAAAGAGGCGAAGGAGGAAAAGGATGAATTATCCTCAATCCCGCCAATCCCCAACGCTATGGTGGCCCGTCTGCTGCACATGTCAACCCGCCAACTCCAGAGGATGCGCCGACGCTACCAGCTCACTTGGATAGAGCGTGGCCGGGAGGTGTTCTATCATCTTCCGCCCCTGCTGAAAGCCATCCGTCGCCTCAATCTCAAATGGAGCGAGGCCGTGCTGGAGGAAATAAAGAATAGGTACAAAAAAGTTCCCGCCCTATGATCAGTTCGCACGAGTTCAAGACCCTCTGCCGGATGATAAAGGAATTGGAAACAAAGCTCGACTCACGGCTGGAGGGATTCGGGAGAAAGTTCATAGGTCTCCTTCAAGGCTTCTCCATACTTGACCCCGACAAGCAGACAATGACTACCCGTGAGGTCTGTGAACAGTACGGAGTGTCGGAGCGGAAACTCTACGACATGAGGAAGAACGGCGAGATAGCCTATACCCGACAGGGCAAAGGAAAAAACAGCAAGATCATTTACCGCGTCGCTGATGTGGTCGAAGCCTTCGCCGGTCGGTAATAAAAACAGCACACACTTTCACACACAATAATTATCGCGCCGCCTATGGCGCCAGTATCTAACCCCAAAACACCTTTTTAATTTATGGCAAAAGACCTGAATCAAGAAGAAGTGCTTATCGCCCGCAACAACGACACCGGGCAGGTAGGCGCAGTGACCGGACTCAACGAGGACGGCACACCCAAGATGACCGATGTAAAATCGGCGAAACTCTCTGACCTTGTGAAATTCTCCAAAGGCCAGAACCCTCTCGAAGCCTTCATGTCGAACTTCGTGCGCCAGTGCAAGAACCCCTCGACATTCGGATTCTTCCGCGTACCAGCCGACCGCTACGACACGGTGGGCACCGCAATCGGCGACTTCGCCAAAGACCCCGTGGCAAATGCCGAGATGCTCAAAAACAATGTAGTCGAGGTGCCGCAGGCATCGCAGGATGTGGAGCAGACTGTGGAGCCGAAGGTTGAACAGTCTGGCCAATCCCCGAAACAGGACACCAATTCCGCCGGAAATGCAGAGGCTCCTGAAAAAGAGGCCAGACACAGCGCAATCGACGAAAGCAAAATCGACTGGGACAACCTCAAAGAGAAATGGGGCATCGACCGTGCCGAACTTGAAAAGAGCGGCGACCTGAAGGAGATGCTCTACAACCGGAAGTCAAGACTCGTCACAGTCACGCCGACTTTCGCCGGGGAGAAATTCCCTATCGACGCCCGTCTGTCGTTCCGAACAGACCCCGACGGCAATGTCAAGGTGGTACCCCATTTTATCCACCGCGAACCGAAACTCGACCAGGAGTTTGAGGGCTACAAATTCTCGAAAGAGGACAAGGCAGCGTTGCGCGAGACCGGCAATCTCGGCAAGGTGGTTGAACTCACCGGAAAGAACGGCGAGAAAATACCGTCATTCGTCAGCATCGACCGCTACACCAACGAAATCGTATCCGTCCCTGTCAAGGATGTGTTCGTCCGCGACACCATCGGCAACACCAAACTGACGATGGCAGAAATCAACGAGCTGAAACAGGGCAAGGCACTTCCCCCGAAAGAAATTTCCGACAAGAACGGCAAGACATACAATGTAGTGCTTCAGGTATCGGCAGACCGCCGTGGTGTGGAGTTCGTACCCGGAGGCGCAAGGCGTCAGGAGCAGAAAGAACAGAAGGATCAGGGTCAGCAGCAGTCGTCATGGATGACGAAAGACGGCAAGATCAAGCCAATATCGAAATGGGCCGGCGTACCGATGACACCTCAGCAGCAGGCCGACTATACCGCCGGCAAAGTCGTGGAACTGACGAACATTCCCGACAAGCAGGGACAGCTCAACACTGTATATCTCAAATTCAACCCTGAGAAGCAGCGTCCCACAACATCGCTCAACGACCCGCGTGTGACGGTGGCCGAGGAATCCAAGACACAGAAGGCGGTCAATACCGACGGCCTGACCAACGAGGCGACAAAGCACGTCGCAGAGCCGCTTCAGAAATACCAGACTGCGCCAAAGAACGAGGAACAGGCGAAACAGCAGCGTAAGCCCAAAGGCCCGAAGATGTAAACCGCCTATCCACGGGTAATCCCTTGAACTGAAAACAGCATCCGTGAGAGTCCGGAATCTCCGGTGCTATTTCAAAAGACCACTATCTCCAAATATCCACAAATATAAAAACGTAAAAATGAAACAGAAAAATCTCATAACAGTCGTGACAGACCACCAGCTCACGGCTGACACAATCGCTAGAGCCATTGGCGCAAACGAAAAGCATGAAGGCTACTACCTCGGCAACGGCTATGCCGTGACATGGACAAACGGCCGGGTAATCGAAGCCACGTTCTCGCCTGACGAGAGCTTCGTCCTCTCCACCAATATGGACTGCCGTCTGGTGTATGCCCATAACTTCAAGTTCGCCATGCGCGACTACGACCACCTCGTAGGCTATAAGAAAACCGCCGAGGACACCAGACAGCTCGCCACAATCAAGGCTCTATGGAAAATGAGCCGCACCGTCGTCAACGCCATGATTCCCGAAATCGGCGGCGACCTCGACTTCCTCAACCTCTACTACTTCATCGCCTGCCCCGTCGAGGTGCGCCGGGCATGGCTCCCGATACTCACGAAAGGCGCGATACGCCACGGCATAATGCATGGGCCCGCTGACACTGCCGAATACGAGACATGGCTCGGCGAGTCGATATACAACCATCTGGTAAAAGCCATGCAGGAGAATGTGGCGCTCGTCGGCGACCCGATTGTGGAGGAAGTCTCCACCGTTCAGGCGGAGAAAGATGCCGAAAAACTCGGTATCCCGGCTCCCAAAGAGGGTGACTGTGGCTTCGCCGACAACTATGTGGCGGTCGTAACCGATGCCCTGCCGCTCTACAACCTGACTGCCCTGATGGTGGAAGCGGCCTCCGAACTGGACTTCGATCACCAGAAAACCATACAGACCGCCTACAACCTCTACGCCAAGAAACTCATATCCTACCCGCTTGTGATGCAGAACACCATACCGGCAGGAATATGGAAGCTGATGCGCCGGAACAAGGAGGTGCTTCGCTTCAACGGCAAGTGGGGAGCGTCGGTACCCAAAGGCAAACCCTCGCGCCGCCACAACTTCCGCCTCGGAGAGAACCGATACAACGGTCACGGTATCGTGACCACCGGGCTGCATCCTACCGACCTAACCCGCGACGAGGAAAAGCTCTACAACCTCATCGTCAAGCGTGTCATCGATGCTTTCGCGCTGTCCCCGGCGGAGAAACGGGCCATGCGGAAGAAAAGCCGCCGGAACCGTAGTCCAAAGGTTAAATCCGCATGACCCATACAATTAAATACCGTTAATATCCCTTCCGTGTCCGAATAAATGATTATATTTGCACTTGATTCAACGTCATAATGTTTTTGTTTCATTTTTGACGTGGATTTAGTGGTCGGACATCGGGAGGGATACCCGGTGTCCTTTCTTTATATCCTGTTGCGACATTGGATGTTGCTTTACGGAAAGGCATCGGGATAACCACTAATTCCCGTGTTATGAAACAACCATATATTATGGAGCTGGACGATTTCCGCGTCTATCTCCAAGGTCATCTCCGTGACCATCATTTCCCGGAAGCGTCAAACGAGGATTTCATAAAATTCCGGGCTGACTCCGCTTACAATTCCTATACCGCATACCGCCTTGAAGGGTACAACGTCGTTGTGGCCCGTGAGCTTGCCATGCGTGTTCTTCTCAATGGATATTATGTGTCCCGATGGGATGTCATTTATAATCTCCTTGATGAATTGTTCCACAATGACCTCCCGGAAGAAGGACAGAAACAGGACTGGGCAGAGTTGTTGCTCGGACTGCGCTTCATCAACAGGATTCTTGATAAGTATGAGGTAAACGGCGACTTTCTAAGCAGAGAGGATTATCCTGACCTCCAGAATGAGCTTGCCGGCACTATTGCGGAAATTTTAGAACAATACCGCAATGGCTTATAACCGATTACAGACGATGCGCAATAACATCGAGGCTATACGGGTGGCGTTTAGTCTTGGTGTCAAGGGACGCGGGGCGCAGTCTGCCGAGGAAATTGCAGTGCTGCGCAAGTATGCCGGATTTGGAGGGTTGAAGTGCATACTCAATGACGCCAACGAGTTGGCGGATGCTGCCAAGTGGAGCAAATCGGATATTGAATTGTTCGCCCCGACAGTTGAACTGCGCCGATTGATTCACGACTATTCAAAGAACGACAGGGAGTTTGCCGGGTATATGGATTCGCTCAAAGCCTCGGTGCTGACAGCGTTCTATACTCCGGCTCCGGTTATTGACGCTATTTCGGATGCTCTGAAATACTCCGGTGTAGAGGTGAGAAGTTTTCTTGAACCGTCTACCGGTCAGGGTGCGTTTATTGACTCGTTCCTACGCAATGACAAGTATCCCGGGGCCGAAGTGCTGGCATACGAGAAGGATTTGCTTACGGGTAAAATCCTGTCTGCGTTGCATCCGTCGATTCTGACCCGTGTGGAGGGCTTTGAGAAAATCGAGCGTGATTTCAACGGCTATTTCGATGTCGCTGCCTCAAATATTCCTTTCGGGGATTTCGCGGTTGCCGACCCCTCGTATGCCGTGAGCAAGGAGATTGCCTATCGTCAGGCGACTAAGGCGATACACAATTACTTCTTCCTCAAGGCACTCGACCAAGTGCGCGAGGGTGGACTGGTTGCCTTCATCACCTCTCAGGGTGTTATGAACGCAGCCTCTCCTTTCGTCCGCATGGAGATGGTCAAGCGTGCCGACCTTGTGGCGGCATTGCGTCTGCCAAACAATACGTTCAGCGACAATGCCGGAACTGATGCGGGGTCTGACCTAATTATTCTCCAGAAGCATACAGGTAAGAAAACGCTGTCGGCTGATGAGGAATTTTTCATCCAGTCTATTGTTGACCGTGGTACGAAGGTGCCGGGCAACAAATATCTGATGGCGTTTCCACAGAATGTCATCTCCACTACCGCAAAGATTGGCACCGACCCATACGGCAAACCGGCTATCATATATAAACATGAAGGAGGTGTTGACGGTATTGCCCGCGACCTGCGGACAGCGCTCGATGACTCGTTACGCCTGCGCCTTAATCTGGAATTGTATAATTCCAACGGCATCAAACCGCCAACGCCTGACCCTGTTACTCCAACACCTACGCCTACACCTACACCCAAACAGGAGGTAAAGGAGAAAACTCCGAAGTTGGAAAAGCAATCGAGTTTGACCAATACGCCTTTGATGCAGCAGTATCAGGAGATGAAAAAGAAGCACCCTGATGCGATTCTGCTGTTCCGTGTCGGAGATTTCTATGAGATTTTCGGCAAGGATGCGGTTGAAGCGTCTAAGACTTTAGGTATTACTCTGACTCGCAGAGCCAACGGCAGGGACAAACATATAGAATTGGCTGGATTCCCTCACCATGCCCTCGACACCTATCTGCCCAAACTCGTGCGGGCCGGTCATCGTGTGGCTATATGTGAGCAGTTGGAAGACCCTAAACTGAAACGGACTCCACAGCATAAGGTTGTCGAGACTGTTACGCCTAACCAGCGTCCGAAGGCGGAGTCAAAGCCCGTGGAGCCTCCAAAGCCGACCCCGACGGCAGCGGAAACTCCAAAGGTTGAGCCAAAGCCCGAACGCGCCAAAGAGATAGAGACCGACGGCAGACCGGATTATTCCGATAATCCAGACCCTCGATTGTTCGCCTATAATCTTTTTGGCGAACTGGAGCCAATTCAGAAGAAGAACAACCGCCGACAGCAGATGCAGAAGCCGGAGGAAAAGCCGAAACCTGCCAATCCTGCAACAGAGGCAAAGCCTGTCAAGACTACCGGATTCCGTAAGCTCACCGACAAGGAGTTGGAGTTTTATGGCGCGCTGAACTGGGATGACAACCCGCCCATCAACGGCTTTTATGAGGCCATGATGTCGATTGCCCATGCCCAGATTGCAGAACGTGAGAGGTTGGCAGCGGAAAAGGCTTCGCAGAAAGCGGCAGAGGCAGCGGGTATCGCTCCCGGAGAAACATACATCGAAAAAAGCGAAGGTAATTTTGTTCCCGGCGGCCGGCTCCGTCAGCCGAAAGTCACGGCAATACCCATCGAGCCGAAAGCCCCGGAGCGCGATATGTCGCCCCGTCCTTTCTTGGAGGACATTCAGTTCTTCCACCACAACGGCTCTATGGTTGTGGACGGAGGTCAGCTTGGTTTCCTGTCCGATGTGCGCAAGAATGGAGCCACATTTACACCTTTGGCAGTCAAGCCGGAGCAGGAGAAACGTGCCATGCTGTATGTAACCCTCTCGGAAACATATCAGAAACTATACAACTATGAGGCCGAGACGCACGAGGCAAGTGCCGAATTGCGCGAACACCTCAACCAATATTACGACGAATTCGTGGAGCGTTACGGCAACATCAACGAGAAGCAGAACGCCAAATTCATCCTTATGGATGCCAACGGGCGTGACGCTTTAGCATTGGAACGTGGAGAGAACGGGCAGTTTGTCAAGGCAGACATTTTCGACCATCCGGTTTCATTCTCAGTTGACGAGGTTACTTCGGTCGATACCCCGATGGAAGCTCTGACCGCTTCGCTCAACAAATACGGCGAGGTCAATCTCGAATATATGTCGTCATTGGTGGATATGGACGAGGACACACTTACCCAGAATCTCGAAGGACACATATATTATAATCCCCTTGTGGAGAACTACGAGATAAAAGACCGATTCATCGCCGGAAACGTCGTTGCCAAAGCCGAGGCTGTCAAGGCGTGGATTGACCGTGAGGAAGAACGGATAAAAGGCTTTCCCGGTTATGACGGGATTGAACCGTTTATAGCTCTGTCTAAAGATTCCCTCAAAGCGTTGGAGGAAGCCCGGCCCCGCCGTATCGAATTTGACGAGCTTGATTTCAATTTTGGTGAAAGGTGGATTCCGACCGGAATATACTCCGCTTATATGAGCCATCTGTATGAGACCGAGATAAAGATTGCCTATTCGTCCTCTCTTGACGAATATTCGGCAGACGCTCCCCGGTAGAACATGAAAATATGGGAGGAATTTTGTGTCAGAGGCTATTACCGTACCTATGACGGTATCAGCCTGTTGAAACACGCGCTCCACAATACTGTGCCTGATATTAAGAAGTCAATCGGTAAGGACTATGACGGCCACGACATAAAGGTGCCGGACAACGAGGCTATACAGCTTGCCAACACCAAGATTGACGAGATACGCAACGGATTCAGCGAATGGCTCGAGGCCCAGTCGCCGGAGTTCAAGGAAAAACTCGTTGACCTCTATAATGACAAGTTCAACTGCTTCGTGCGTCCGCAGTATGACGGTAGCCATCAAACATTTCCGGATCTGAACATGAAAATTCTCGGAGACCGCTATGGAATCAGCTCCATTTATCAATCGCAAAAAGATTGTATATGGATGCTGAAACAGAACGGCGGCGGAATTTGTGATTTCGAGGTTGGGTGTGGTAAGACGCTGATAATGTGCGTTACAGCGCATGAAATGAAGCGTCTCGGACTGGCTCACAAACCGATGATTATCGGTCTGAAAGCCAACGTTGCCGAGATAGCCATGACCTATCAGTCTGCCTATCCCAATGCCCGGATACTGTTCGCCGACGAAAAGAGTTTCAAGGCCGACAAGCGTGTGGATTTCTTCAACAATATCAAGAACAACGACTATGACTGCGTGATAATGTCGCACGACCAGTTCGGCAAGATACCGCAATCGCCGGAGGTACAGCAGCAGATTCTTCAGGCGGAACTTGACAGCGTTGAGGAAAACCTCAATGTGATCAAGGAGCAGGGACACGATGTATCACGTGCCATGCTCAAAGGACTCATCAAGAGAAAGGAGAACCTGACTGCCAAGATTGCAACCATCCAATACCAGATGGAGCAGTCGAAGGACAGTGTGGTGGATTTCAAGCAGATGGGTATTGACCACATATTTGTGGACGAGAGTCAGAACTATAAAAATCTGATGTTCAATACACGACACTCTCGTGTGGCCGGTCTGGGAAATGCCGACGGCAGTCAACGCTCTCTCAATCTCTTGTATGCCATACGCACCATTCAGGAGCGGACGGGCAAAGATCTTGGAGCGACATTCCTCAGCGGCACAACTATCTCCAATTCATTGACGGAGCTGTAATTGCTTTTCAAGTATCTTCGTCCCAATGAGCTGGAGAGGCAGGAAATCCGCAGTTTTGACGCATGGGCGGCTATCTTCGCCAAGAAGACCACTGACTTCGAGTTTTCCGTCACCAACAACCTGATTCAGAAGGAGCGGTTCCGTTACTTCATCAAGGTGCCGGAACTGGCGGCGTTCTACAACGAGATTACCGACTATCGCACGGCTGAGGATGTCGGTGTTGACCGGCCGGAGAAACGGGAGATACTTCACAACATCCCGCCGACACCGGCGCAAGAGGCGTTCATCGAGAAACTGATGAAGTTTGCCGAGAGTGGTGATGCCACTATACTCGGCAGAGCGCCATTGTCTGACACCGAGGAAAAGGCGAAGATGCTCATAGCCACGGACTATGCCCGCAAGATGGCTCTTGACCTCCGGCTCGTTGATCCTTCATACGGAGACGACCCGAATAACAAGGCCAGTCACTGCGCCAAGATGATTGCTGAATACTATCGCAAATACGATGCACAGAAGGGTACGCAGTTTGTTTTCAGCGACCTCGGCACATACAAGCCCGGCGAGTGGAATGTGTATTCCGAAATCAAGCGCAAGCTGATTGAGGATTATGGTATTCCGGCGCATGAGATACGCTTTATTCAGGAGTGTAAGACAGAGCGGAGCCGCAAGGCGGTAATCGAGGCGATGAACAACGGCGATGTCCGTGTATTGTTCGGTTCCACAACCATGCTCGGCACTGGCGTAAATGCCCAGCGCAGAGCAGTTTGTGTCCATGAGTTGGAATGCCCCTGGCGCCCAAGCGATTTGGAACAGCGTGAGGGTCGAGCCATACGAGCCGGCAATGAGATTGCCAAGCTGTATGCCGACAACAAGGTCGATGTAATCATCTATGCTGTTGAGAAGTCGTTGGATTCCTACAAGTTCAATCTTCTGCACTGCAAGGCTACCTTCATTGCCCAGTTGAAATCCGGCGCTATGGGTGCCAGAACCATTGACGAGGGGGCTATGGATGAGAAGAACGGCATGAACTTCTCCGAGTATATGGCGATTCTGTCAGGAAACACCGACCTATTGGAGAAAGCGAAACTTGAAAAGCGCATCGCGACGCTGGAGAGTGAGCGCAAATCTTTCAACAAGGGCATCGGCGATTCCCGCTTCCGTCTCCAGACCATTAGCCATGATATTGCCAACAACGAGGCGGCTATTGCACGGATGAAAGAGGATGCGGCCAAGTATCAGTCTGCTGTTCAGCGTGACAAGGACGGCAATCCTGTCAACAGCCTTGTGCTTGACGATTGTAAGTATAAGGATGAACAGAACATGGGTATTTACCTACAAGGATTGGCTCGAAAGACCGATACCCACGGCAAATATGTTCGTGTCGGCGAGGTCTATGGCTTCCCGATAAGCATTATCTCCGAGCGTACGGTCGTTGATGGCAGGGAAGGTGTCCAGAATCGTTTTGTTGTCGAAGGCAACTACAAATACAAGTTCAACAATGGCTTTATCGCCATGTCTGACACTCACGCCGCCTGCATGAACTTCGTCAACGCTCTGGAGAAAATCCCCGGCATCATCGCCCAATATGAGGAACGAACCGCCAAACTCAAAGCCGACGTCCCGACCCTTGAAAGCATCGTGTCAAAGACATGGGGCAAGGAGGATGAACTGAAGCAACTCAAATCCGAACTTGCCGCCCTCGACCGCAAGATTACCGCAGAACTTGCACCAAAGCACGATGAAAAGGACGGAGAGAAAGTCAAACGAGATGAGCAGCCTCAACAAGTGGAAACTACTGTTCAATCTTCTGGGTCAAAGGAGATAATGGTGGCTGAACCTGTTTATATATATTCCTCACGGCGTACTTTTACAGGATTACGATAGATGGCAAAACCGACAGCTACTGAACTGAATTCAATGCTGTTGGTTTTGTCTTTTTTTGCCATAAAATCAGAAATGGGCTACAAATTCCAATACTATTTTATTTTGTTCTGAAATGGCCGGAGTTACTCCTTTATTGTAAAAATATTGCTCATAGTTGAGGCGAATATCTGCCTGCAATGATTCCTTTCCCAAACTCAATGTAACACCCCCTGTCAGCCTGTGTCTTTCGGGATCGTCTATTTTAAGATTGCCGGAGTCATCTTTCGTACCTTTGCTGTGGTCTGACATATAGTCATATCTTCCGAGGAATGATATTGCATTAAGACCTTTCTTCAACGGAAGCCGATATGCAGCAAATGCGTCAATCGCATTGACCGGCGTGAAAGAGCCATCGGAATAATGCTTACGGAGATATTCTGCCTCAATGTGCCATCTCTGGTTTTGCCAGTAGGCTCCCGCGTCGTACATCATCACGTTCACATCCCCGGCATTTGCCTTTTGGCAACTGAGTGTGATATTGAATTGCCGGGCAATCATTGTCTGTGCCTTGAACGAAAAATTATAGTTGTCGGTCCAGAAATTCTTTTGATTTGTCAGTCCCGAACCGTTGAATATGCCGCCTTCAAGAGTAACCGGCATACGGTCATTGAATTTCCACGACACTGATGCTCCAACATCACGCACATTACCGACCTGTTTGGCAATGAAAGAACGGTTGGCGAAATACTGGAGATGTGGAGAGCGATGGGCATCAAAGGTAAACGGCACTCTCATCTGTCCGAATGTGAATTTTAACGCATCCTTTGGTTGCAGACGTATGTAAGCGTCAAGCATCTTGATGGATCCCTCGTCCGAAAGGTCTATCTCGGCCTTGTATCTCACGATGGGAATCACCTTGCCTTCCACGCTCAGGCGCGCATTGCGTATCTCGAAGCGTCCCTTGTCTATCTGAGGCTCATACTCATATTTGGCACGGACTGTTCCGTGTATTTCCGGGATGAATGGATTTTTATCCTGAGCCACGGCAGACAATGCAAATACGGACAATGCCGTCATAATTAAAATCTGTCTCATGCTGTCATTAGTTTATTGCCGGTTTCAGTGTTTCTGATCGCCTGTGAAAAAGAGCTGACAAAGGAATGAAGATAATACAGGAGCATGAGATATGAATATGCGGGTGCCCCCTCATCAAAATCTTCATGCGTCATTCCTTTGGAATGTACGGCGATGCTGTGTTCGATAAAATCTTTCTCCAAGCCTGTATCTCTGTTAATTTTCACTGTATCAGCATCTGCATCGAGTATGCTGTCAGTTAATTGGGACAGCCGCGCAATCCCTCCGCGAATTGTCTCAATCTCACATCTATATGAAATCGGAATATAGCTGTCAGGTGAAGTGATAAGATGACGTGTAGTTTCGGCAATCTTGTCGGTAGCCTCAAGCATATATTCGCAATACAGAGCAGTCTTGCCAATCGAGCTGTCAGCGTCTGCCGAACAATCCCGGACTTTCCCGGTGATTAAGTCAAGGTTTCTTGACCCGATTCTATGGTTCTTACAAACCGCTATACTGTCATTGCTTGAAAGACATTCCAACGCTTTGTCAATAATCGGACCGCATGACTGCATCGTCATAATCAGACACGACTTTCCAACATGCCGACCGGCGACAGAATAACCCGTTTCCTTGCTTTTGCGTCTGCGGATATGCCGTTGCAACATAAAGAAGGTTGCCGCCAGAGTTATTATCGAGATAACTGTTACGAACATAACTTATAGAATTTCTTTGATGCAAAGTAACTGCATCTATATTTCACCATTATATCGGAAATATTATATAAATATTAAATTTATCAGGCTCTTACAATATAAAAAAAAGATGGGAGAACAACTCACCCCATCTCACACATATAAAAACAATCTTTTTTACCGTAGACTTTATGCTGTAGGCACAGTGATTCTGGCAGGGCGGCTACGGAACTCCGAGTCGCGCAGTTTGGCAAACGCACGGAGGTATTTTCTTATTGACGATACCATTTCCTGTGTTTCCTGAAGCATATTCACATAGACATACAGCACAGCCATTGCCGATGTGTCTCCGTCGCGGAGTTGGTCATGAGCACGGTGATATGTGTCGGAAACTGTATCCTTTATCTCGTCGCAGTGTCGGCGAAGGGTACTTATTGTCTCCGTGTCCCCGCTTCTCATCAATTCAAGGGTATCACTGAAAAGGGTGCTGATTTGCGTTCTTATCAACTCGTATTCGGTAGTATAGCGGGGCGGCAACGGAAGAAAATTATTGTCGATATGCTCCTTGCAGACCTCGTTGATACGTCGTAGATTATACAGTACGCCCATACAGCAGTTGTTGCTCAGGTAAAACCACGGGCTTTTTTCTATCGCCATCTCGCGGGTCAGATGACGGAGGCATAAGGTTTCTTTTCTGCGCGCATTTTTAAGCGTTGTCTTCTGGCGTGCAAGACTTGTCTCCGTCTTGCCGAGAACACCGGAATTCTCAGAGATGAAAGCGGATGTGATGTCACGGTATTTTTCCTCGGCATAAGTCATGAACTTTTCCTGCTGTTCGGTTATATACATCATCAGTAACGGCCATGTCTGGGTTTTATCCTGAGTGGATATGATGGTCTGGAACAAGGCGTCGCCATTATCTTCCTCTGACTTTTTTCTAAACCGGCGGTTGCTGTGGATGATTATGAATATGGTCAGAGCCGCCAGCAGCAGCATTACCCACTGGCCGCCATAGTGCATTGCGGCAACGATAATTCCTGCTCCGATGAACGCAGCCCCGGCGGTAAGGAACCACCCGCCGATTACGGAAATCACGCCGGTGATGCGGAACACGGCACTTTCACGCCCCCAGGCTCTGTCGGCGAGAGAAGTACCCATAGCGACCATAAATGTTACGAAAGTGGTTGACAGGGGTAGTTTCAGTGAGGTACCAAGAGCGATAAGTGCTCCGGCGAGCACCAGATTCACAGATCCCCGTATAAGGTCGAATGCAGCTCCCTGATCCATAATTGTCTCATCGACATTAAAACGGCGGTTAAACCAACGCCTTACTTTCACAGGTGTGACACGATGTACCCAAGAGAGGAATGATAATGTCCATCTTACCAACCGTCGGGCGATACGTGATGATCCAAACATCTCATCGCCATCCTGCTGGCTTCCGAGGCCGATTTCAGTCTTGGTGACCTTCCTTGCCTTTTTCGATGTGGCAAGCGATACCACCATAATAACGCCTGCACCTATCAGGAAATATATCGGAGTATTCGCAGGCTCGTTGAGAGAACCCATGAGGAATCCTCTGGCGTCACCACCTCCGTTGGAAATGAAGTCCTGATATGAAGCCAGACCACTCAAAGGAACACCTATAAAGTTTACAAGGTCATTTCCGGCAAATGCCACAGCCAATGAAAAAGTACCCATCAGCACTATCACTTTCAGCACATTAACCTTGCAGATATGAAGCAGTTGCATCAGCACAGTGAAAACTGCGAAACAAGACAGTATGATTATTGCCGTATTGCTTTTTATCCATGCCTTAAACTCAGGGGTCATGAAAGTCAGGTCTTTTGCCCCCTTGATCAAAAGGAAGTAAACAATAGCAGTGGCGCAGATGCCTCCGAATATCCCTATCTTCCATTTCAGATTACTCCGGTAATTGAAGGAGAATATCATGCGGGATATAAACTGCACCACTGTTCCGAAGAAAAAGGCTATCGCCACCGACAGGAATATCCCGAGAATCACCGACAAGGCTTTCTCCGTGTTAAGCAGGTCATCAAAACCGAGACCGATGCCTCCCGCCATCTTGATCAATGCCACGACAAATGTCGCGCCTAAAAGCTCGAAAACCATCGACACTGTTGTCGAGGTCGGCATACCTAGGGAGTTGAAAATGTCAAGGAGAATGATGTCAGTTACCATTACCGCCATGAATATGCAGATAAGGTCGTAGAACGAAAAATGCTCGGGACGGAAAATTCCGTGCCGGGCAATCTCCATCATTCCGTTGCTCATAGCCGCTCCGATAAACACTCCGATTGATGCGACAATAAGAACCCTCTTGAAAGATGCCGCCTTGGACCCGATTGCCGAGTTGAGAAAATTGACGGCATCATTACTCACGCCTACCGACAGATCGAACACCGCCAGCAGGAATAGAAAAATTACTACGCAAAGAAACAGTATTTCCATTGTTTTCTTAATTACTTATTCTACCGCAAAGTAACCAAGAAAACATTTCATGATTATTTCAAAATTTTTAATTGTTTATTAAAACCGCGGACTGTCAGCGGATTCATTTGCGGTCAAACCGTATGTAACTCTGTTCTATGGGTTTGTATGAAGGATCATCCCACAGGGGACTTGAAATCATCAGATCCGCGCTGATTCTGTTACAGGCGATCGGCACGTTGTGGAGACGGCATTGACGCAAAAGCATCTGGATGTCTGCTTCGTGAGGCTGCGCATTGAGGTCGTCTATCAGGAAAACGGCGAGATCAATCTCGTTTCGTACCACCATAGCCGCTATTTCAGCATCCCCTCCCATCGGTCCGGAGTTCATACATTCGACTTGGGCTTCAATTCCCGCTTCTGAAAAAGCATTCTTTATAAGGCCGCCTGTCGTGCGTAACTACTCACCTATAGTAAGGGCGCGCTGATTAGGCCGGTCTGTCAGACCAACGCTAAAATGGCATCCCAGCGAG
>ERZ808037.1453-NODE-1453-length-15234-cov-37.824635_pt1 | contig 15234 bp, 11 predicted proteins | sample MGYA00380190_ERZ808037 | MGnify/ENA primary metagenome ERZ808037 (study PRJEB31490, sample SAMN06133399) | mouse gut metagenome | isolation source: J9 | host: mice | place: China: Chengdu | collected 2015-05 ... | reverse complement strand
TTACAAAAAGCAAGCCCAACTTCTGCCGTTCAGGAAGTTGGACTCGCCTTTTTATGGTTTAGCGGACAGTAATATTTGCGAAAAGGAGAATAAATGTGTAACTTTGCATCCTGATTTTCATACGCGCAATCACACATTAAATGCAGCACATATCAACAATGCTTCTCCTGCTGGCGTCGATAACCGGAACAAGCGGGGCCGAACGTCCCTCAGAAACCCTCTACGCTCCGGCCGACACATCAGCCACGACTCTTGGCGAGGTGAGCGTCACAGCCATCAAGCAGTCATCGTCACTCGTGCGCCAGCCTGTCACCGTGACAACCATCAGCCAAGGAGAAATCGAACGTTTCAACATACGAGGGATGAAAGGGGCGAGCGAGATCGCGCCTAATTTCTATATGCCCGACTATGGGTCAAAAATGACATCCTCGATATATGTGCGAGGCATAGGAACACGCATCGACCAACCTGCCGTAGGGCTCAACATCGACAACATACCTTATCTCAACAAGAACAGCTATGACTTCGACATGCTCGATGTGGAACGCATAGAGGTGCTGCGCGGCCCGCAGTCAACCCTCTACGGACGCAACACCATAGCAGGACTCATAAACGTCTACACGCTCTCACCGATATCCTATCAGGGTGTTAGATTCATGGCCGAAGGGAGTCTGCCGGGAGCCTGCCGTGCGGGCGTCGGTGTCTACCGCAAGCTTGCTCCACGGCTGGGAATGAGCGTCAACGGTTACGCATCACACACCCACGGGTATTTCCGCAATATGCACAACGGCAAACGTGCCGACGGCACCACCGACTACTCGGGAAGATGGCGCACCGTGTGGCGTCCCACTGACCGGCTCAGCATAGAGAATGTGCTGTCGGCAGGTCATTCAAGGCAGAACGGCTACCCTTACGCCTACGCAGAGACCGGCGAGATCAACTACAACGACACTTGCTTCTATCGTCGCACCTCGGTCACCGACGGCATCACAGTGCGCTGGGCAGGCCCCCACTTCAGCGTAGCGTCAATAACTGGACTGCAATATCTGAGCGACAACATGACTCTCGATCAGGACTTCCTGCCCAAAAGCTACTTCACACTCACCCAACGCCAGCATGACAGGAGCGTGACACAGGACATAGTGCTGCGCGGCACCAAAGGGCATTACTCATGGCTCGCCGGTGTGTTCGGGTTCTACAAATACGGCAACATGAACGCCCCCGTCACATTCAAAGAGGACGGAATCAAGGAGATCATTCTCGGGAACATCCCTCCCATCGTTCAGCTGACATGGGACGACGACAGCTTCATACTCGGAAGCGACTTCCGCCATCACACGCGTGGAGCGGCGATATATCATCAGAGCACTTACAGCTGGCGCAACTGGAGTTTCGCGCTTGACATGCGTTTCGATTTTGAGCAGACCTCTCTGAAATACCGCAGCCACTGCTCAACCGGGGCCACGGGCACTGTCAACATTCCACAGATGCCCCGCCCGATACCCATCAAGGCTCCCGCCGACATCGATGAGACAGGCGACCTGAGACAAACTTTCAGAGAATATCTGCCAAAAGTGAGTGTCACATACAATCTTCAGAACTCCGCTGTGTTTCTCTCTGTGGCCAAAGGATACAAGGCCGGAGGATTCAACACCCAGATGTTCAGCAGTTTCCTTCAGGACAAAATGATCGAGACCATGATGGGCAACGCCATGGGAGCGATGCGCCCGTCGGGCAAAGCGGAAAGCAGCGGTGACGGCGCATACACCGTGAACGAATACGTGAGCTACAAGCCCGAGACCTCATGGAACTATGAGATAGGAGGACACTTCTCATGCGACGAAGGACGCGTGTACTCCACCTTCTCGGCATTCTACATCAATGTGCGCGATCAGCAGGTGACTCTCTTCCCCGAAGGATCAGAGACGGGACGCATGATGACAAACGCAGGGCGCACACGCTCATTCGGAGCCGAACTGACCCTCCGCTACACCCCGACACCGAGATGGCGTTTCGACCTCGCTTACGGATACACCAATGCCACATTCCGAAACTTCTTTGACGGACACGACGACCTCTCAGGCAAGCGTGTCCCCTACGCGCCATCCAACACCCTCTTCCTCTCGGCAGCCTACCGCATGCCGGTCCGTTCTTCGCTGATCGATGCCATTAGCTTCTGCCCCACTCTCCGCGGCACCGGATCGATCTATTGGGACGAGATGAACATTTACCGCCAGCCGTTCTATGCCGAGCTCGGCGCGTCAGTCAGGCTCGAGCACTCGCGCTATTCGCTTGAACTGTGGGGGAAAAACCTTACTGACACAAAGTTCGACGTGTTCCGTTACGAGTCAATTGACAACAACTTCTTTCAGAGGGGCAAACCGCTACGCGCAGGCATAACTCTGCGTGTCAACATCGACAGTCTGTGACAAAAGCCCGTCATTAACACTTCTTGGTGTTATTTATGAATATCGCACAGATTCCGTCGCAATAAACAGCCTGACAACTCGTTTTATATCACGACACAAACTTGAAAATCATATCAAAAATAATGAAAAAGAATATCCTTACAGCGGTGCTTATGGCCTCCGCGCTTACATTTACATCATGTCTCAACTCTGACGGGGACAACCAGCAGAAGACCACCATCAACTACGGCAACAACATGTGCTTCAATGTGGTCACCGACCTGAACGATCCGGAGAGCACATTCATATCCACAGCACCCAACTACATAACCGAAATCAACTTCACCGATGCTGCAGGCGTGATCAGCATGAGCAACATCAAGCTCACCCCCGAAGGCTCCAACCTCACCTTCAAGCTTCCGGCACTTCCGCTCACCGTCAACAACACCGAGTACAGCTACAATCTCAACGGCACCCTCATCACACCTGAAGGACAGGCCGACCAGCTGGTGTTCAATAAAGTCGGATTCAGCATCATTGAGCGCAACATACAGATCTCCGGACAATGGCTCTACGCCCCCGTCTACAAGATGGGGTTCACCGTGAACGGAGATTATGAAATCACAGCATTCCCGACGGCATATTATTTTCCCGGCGACAAAATCACATCCACCCTGCTCACTCCCGGAGAGGACGACGAGCCCTACACCGATGAAAACGCGGTAGTATCCATTATCCTGTCCACCGACAAAACCGACAGCCAGAAACTCACCGCCACACTCACCCTCTATGACGTAAAGCTCAACTCCACCATGTCGGCAGTGACATTCCGCGCAGAGAACCTCCCCGTAAGCTATGACCGCGCCGGATTCACAATACACACCGATGAAAATACCGCTTACGGACTCAAGGACGCCGCCGGCATCATGAAGGACTGCAAGATATCCAACATCAACATACGCACAAGCGTACCCTCGGGAGTCTCCACCATGTCATTTGACGTGGACCTCTCTGCCCTCAATCCGCAGCGTCCCATCAAGCCGGTAAACGTGACAGCCGACAGGCTCACCTACCACTATCCTCAGAACAGCAACAAATAAGAGTAAGAGGAAATTTTTTTGAAAAAATTACTGATGCCGTGAACCATTCACCAGACACCGTGTTATAACAATGTAGTTACTATTATTTGCACTGTGTTTTCATGGTATTAGATTTAAGGTTAAAGATACCGGGCCGTCGTGATGATGGCCCGCTTCTTTTTATATACAGATTCCGGAGACCTGTCCCATATATGCCGCATGTGAAAAATATTGCCCCAAAGGAATCGCGCCAACACAAAAATTCATTAACTTTGCGGAGACTTACGAGCGCACTCTTTACCGGAGTCACTCCCACAACGTTGTGAAGCTATGACACGAAAATATGATTATCTCGTAATAGGCTCGGGCATCGCAGGAATGAGCTTTGCCCTCAAGGTAGCCGGACATGGCACTGTCGCCTTAGTGTGCAAGACCACGCTTGATGAGGCCAACACCGCACTCGCCCAGGGGGGAGTGGCATCGGTGACCGACCTGAAGGTCGATGACTTTGAAAAACATATCCATGACACCATGGTGGCCGGCGACTGGCTGAGCGACCCCGAGGCTGTAGAGAAAGTGGTGCGCAATGCCCCTTCACAGATCAACGAACTTATCAGATGGGGTGTAAACTTCGACAAGAAGGAGGACGGATCCTTTGACCTGCACCGCGAAGGAGGCCACTCGGAATTCCGCATACTCCATCATGCCGACAACACCGGCTTCGAGATACAGGACTCCCTGATAAAGGCTGTAAGGGCCAATAAGAACATCGACATCTACGAGCACCACTTCGCCATAGAGATAATCACCCAGCACCATCTCGGCAAGATCGTGACCCGCCGTACACCGGACATCACATGCTACGGAGCCTATGTGCTCGACACCGAGACCGGAGAGGTGGACACATTCCTGTCAAAAGTGACCCTGATGGCCACAGGAGGAGCAGGCGCAGTATACCAGACAACCACCAACCCCCTCGTGGCAACCGGCGACGGAATAGCCATGGTGTACCGTGCGAAGGGCACCGTAAAGGATATGGAATTCATACAGTTCCACCCCACAGCCCTGTACCACCCAGGCGACCGCCCGTCATTCCTCATCACCGAGGCCATGCGCGGCTACGGCGCAGTGCTGCGCAACAAGCGCGGCGAGGAATTCATGCAGAAGTATGATCCGCGCCTCTCGCTCGCACCTCGCGACATCGTGGCACGTGCCATCGACTCCGAGATGAAGCTCCATGGCGACGACCATGTGTATCTCGACGTGACCCACAAGGACCCTGAGGAAACCAAGAAGCACTTCCCCAACATCTATGCCAAATGCCTGTCGCTCGGCATAGACATAACCAAGGATTATATCCCCGTCGCACCCGCCGCCCACTACCTGTGTGGAGGCATAAAGGTCGACACCAACGGCGAGTCATCCATCAGACGTCTTTACGCCGTAGGGGAATGCTCATGCACAGGCCTGCACGGAGGCAACAGGCTCGCTTCCAACTCGCTGATCGAAGCCGTTGTATATGCCGATGCAGCAGCGCGGCATTCTATGGACCAGATAAGCCACTACGACTTCCGCACCGATGTGCCAGAATGGAACGACGAGGGCACACGCCACCCCGAGGAGATGGTGCTCATAACACAAAGTATCAAGGAAGTCGGCCAGATCATGGGCACATATGTGGGCATAGTGCGCTCTAACCTCAGACTCGACAGGGCTTGGAACCGTCTCGACATCCTGTATGAGGAGACCGAAAAACTGTTCAAGCGGTCAAAAGCCTCACGCGAAATCTGCGAGCTCCGCAACATCATCAACGTAGGCTACCTGATAATGCGGCAGGCCAAGGAGCGCAAAGAGTCACGCGGCCTCCACTACACCGTTGACTACCCCCACACTTAGAGATCGTTTAATAACACCCTCTTAGAGCATACGGGTACATTCCGGCCGATTTTTTATCTCTTTTGTTACGCTCCGGCAATAATAAATGCCGGATCAGCGTTGTTATATAGATATGCCAGCCATAATCCGACATATTATATGCTGCCTGCTGTGCGTTATATCGTCTCTACCCTCTTTCGCACAGTCACCTGCAGGGAAGGAAGTGCCTTCGGCAGAAGAGATCGAAGCCGGGGGCGGACGCAAACGCGCCCTCGAAGGCTACTATATTTTCACCGGAGATGACGGAGAGGACTGCCTGATGCTGGTCCTTTCTGAAGTTACCGTGTTTCCTCCGATGAAAAAATTCAAAAACAAGAAGGAGGAACAGTTCTACTGGAAGACCGTGCGCGATGTACGCAAGACTCTGCCATACGCGAAACTGATATGCGAGACCCTGATAGAGACCTATGAGTATATCGAGACCTTCCCTACGCAAAAAGAACGCGAGGAACACCTCAAGAAAATGGAGGGAGCGGTATTCGAGCAATACAAGCCCGTGCTCAGGAAATTCACCAAATCACAGGCACAGATGCTTATAAAGCTCATCAACCGCGAGACCAACCAGTCGAGCTACAACATACTCAAGGCATTTCTCGGATCGTTCCGTGCCGGATTCTGGCAGACATTCGGGAGGATTTTCGGTGTAAATCTGCGCACAAGCTACCGCCCCGACAAGGACCGCAAAGACGCCATAATAGAGCGTGTCGCAACCCTCATAGAGCAGGGGCAGCTGTAAGCGGCATGAAAAGACAATAAAAAAAGGCCCGGCGGGACGCTGGTTCCACTTGCCGGGCCAAAGTTGTAGATACGGAATGGCAACTTCTTGCCTTTCCAGGGTCTTTACGGCTAAAGACCTTTACTATTACCGGAACTTGACGCTCACCCCACTTCCGTAGAGAAATTGCCCCGCGCCGGGAATCTGCGAAGCCACCCGGTGAAGGGTACCTCACATAGCCTGAGGTGCTCTGACCTGCCGGCTACAATATGAGAGCCTACGGGGAGAGGACATCACCAACAGGGTGAGCGACACTCCTTTCGTGCTTTCATCTATACAAACGCCATTGCCTGTTGATTGGTTTTACAAACAATGGTTGAAAGAGATTAAAATAATTAAATTCACAATGCCCTGAATGATATTTCATGAGTATGGGCGGATATTTCATGGAAAAGAAGTAACTTTGTGACAGAAAACCTCCGTCACGATGAAAAGAGACCGCAACCGACATGCCGCCACCAGCCAGCGTCCACGCAGGATGGAAAGTGCCGTGAAGCCAAAGAAAGCTTTAGGGCAGCACTTTCTTATTGACGAAACTGTGGCAGAACGCATCGCTTCGACCATCGACAGGTGGAAAGGGATACCCGTGCTCGAGGTCGGTCCGGGCATGGGTGTACTAACCAAATACCTAATAGCCAAGGGGCACGACGTGAAGGTTGCCGAGATCGACGGCGAAAGCATAGAATATCTGCGCTACAACTTCCCCGACCTGCAAGGGAGAATACTCGACGCCGACTTCCTGAAGCTCGACCTCTCGGCCCTATATCCTGACGGAAAAAAATTCTGCGTCATAGGCAACTATCCCTACAACATATCCTCCCAGATATTCTTCCATGTACTTGACTACAAGGATCAGGTGGATGTATGCTCGGGGATGCTGCAACGTGAAGTGGCGGAAAGGCTCGCCGCCCCCGAGGGGACAAAGGCCCGCGGCATACTCAGCGTGCTCCTTCAGGCCTGGTATGACGTGAAATATCTCTTCACGGTGGACGAAAACGTGTTCAATCCGCCGCCAAAAGTCAAGAGCGGCGTCATAATAATGACACGCAACGACGTGACATCGCTCGGATGTGACGAACGGCTGTTCAAGACCATTGTCAAAACCACTTTCGGACAAAGGCGCAAGACACTGCGCAACTCATTGCGCGGGCTCTTCCCGGCAGGTGTCCCGTTGCCCGACTCTCCATTGCTTGCCATGCGCCCCGAACAATTGTCGGTCGCGCAGTTCATCGAGCTTACCAGGCTCGTATCCTCACCCGGATAGAAAGGCCGCTGAAAAGGTGCGGCCCAGGTAACTGACAAAAACAAGCCCACCCCATCAACCCCCGAGCAATGAAAGAGTTCAACCCCGAATACATACTTCATCTGCGAAAGATCATCGAGGACCATGCCGATGACGCCGCACGTGACGAACTTAAGGACCTGCACCCCGCCGAGATAGCCGAGCTATACCATGAGCTCGACATCGACGAGGCCGAGTATCTGTATCTGCTGCTTGACGAAGAGACCCAGGCCGATGTGCTCATGGAGCTCGACGAGGACGAACGCCAGCAGCTCCTCAGCAAAATGGACGCCGAGGACATAGCCAAGCAGATAGAGCATCTCGACACCGACGACGCCGTCGACGTGATACAGGAACTCGACGAGGAAGAGCGGGAAAAGATCCTCAGCCACATCGATGATGTCGAACAGGCAGGCGACATAATCGACCTCCTTAAATACGACGAGGACACGGCCGGCGGACTCATGGGCACCGAGATGATCGTGGTCAACGAGAACTGGAGTATGCCCGAATGCATCAAGCAGATGAGGATGCAGGCCGAGGACATGGACGAGGTGTACTACGTGTATGTGGTCGACAACGATGACCGACTGAAAGGAACCCTGCCGCTTAAGAAACTCATCACTCACCCCTCCGTATCCAAGATCAAGCACGTAATGGAGGATGACCCCGTAGCGGTAAAGGCCGACACACCTATCGACGAGGTGGCTCTCGATTTCGAGAAATATGACCTGGTGGCCATGCCGGTGGTAGACTCCATAGGCAGACTCCTTGGACGAATTACTGTCGACGATGTGATGGACAAGGTCCGTGATTCAAGCGAACGTGACTACCAGCTCGCATCAGGTCTTACCCATGATGTGGAGAGCGACGACAAACTGTTTGCCCAGACCAAGGCCCGTCTGCCGTGGCTGCTTATCGGCATGATAGGAGGGCTTTGCAACTCCTTCATCCTTGGCAAGTTTGAAGGTGGATTTATCGTGGACCCGGCACTCGCCCTGTTCATTCCCCTTATCGGGGGCACCGGCGGAAATGTGGGCACACAATCATCGGCTATCGTGGTGCAAGGCCTCGCCAACGGTTCGCTCGACATAAAAAAATCAGCCCAACAGCTCATAAAGGAACTTGGAGTAGGTCTGCTCAACGGCGGCATTATAGCACTGTTAGTGCTTATATACAACTATCTGACCATAGGGCAAGGCCATGAGGTGACCACATTCGCAGTATCCATATCCCTGTTCTGCGTGGTCATGTTCGCCTCGGTATTCGGTACATTCGTCCCGCTGACACTTGAAAAACTGAAGATCGACCCGGCTCTGGCCACAGGCCCCTTCATATCCATAACCAACGACATAATCGGCATGCTCATCTACATGAGCATATCCTCGTGGCTTATATTATCTCTGCACTGACTTTCCTGAATGGCGGCTCCTTCCGCTCGACATCCCGCTAATTCCGGAGCCGCTTTTTCCCTGATTCGCCCTTGTAAAACTCCAGATTCCTGTGGTCAAACACAGGGACTCCGAACAGCCCGTCACGCATCACTACCGTGGCGGAATCGCCGTTGTGAATACGGCTGTAACTGCTCCTTGGCATCTCCACGAATTTGGTACTTCCGTCAGCGAACCGCAATTGCAATTTATATGTATAATACGCCTCACCGTTGGCGACATACCTGCGCCCCACACGGCGAGTGCGGTGATGCTCCTCTCTGAAATGCCCTGCCACAACGGCAGTCTCCACACGTCGGGTAGAATCGTCAGCAAGCATATCGTTCAACGCGAAAAAAGCGAATGTCAGACACACAGCCGTAACGACCGTATTACACAGACCGTTGAACAGTGCCGAATCCGACCATGTAAGCGGCCTCCACAACCGCCACATATGGATAGACAAGGCAAGCCCTATACCTGAAGCGGCCACGGGGACTATCCACCAGTCAATAACAGCGTCACTGTAAAGCAGCATTGACCATCCCGACAATCCCAGCACGACTATGATCGCCACAGCGATCATCACACCTCTGACAAATCTGTTTCCTCCGGACATATGGTATTACAATTATAATTTCCCTGCAAAGGTAACCATATTTTCCAATATGCCCGCATGAAACTTTACGAGTGCCATGGATGTTATGCATATAATCAACATCCTCATGGTCACGCTCAACCGTCTATATTTGCCACTGCTGACTGCGGCACTTGCACTGCCGGAGACATCCTGCATATACGACGATCTGGAGCCATGTGAGGATGAGAAGGCAGAATTCACCATCATCAACGACTGGAATGCCGCACCAGAAGCCGACCCTGAAGGCATGGCATATCTGTTTTACCCGGAGAACAGTATCGAGCCATGGCGTTTTGACTTCCCCGGCAGAGAAGCTGGCAAAGTCCGGCTTCCCGAAGGCCGTTACAGCTTCATAATGTTCAATGACGACACCTCATCAATCGAATTTATTGACGGGGATCACGGCAGCCTGTCTGCAACGACCAAAGAAGTGACAATAGGTTTCGATCCCAATGTCGGAGAGATCAGAGCAACCCCCGACATGATGTGGGCCGACGCAAGCAGGACAGTCCAGCTCGGCATAAACAGTCTGACATACGCCTCATCCGAGTATGCCGGTGACATAGAGATTATACAGAGCCCCAACATGAGGATGATAACCCATCCGGTGCAGATAGTATCACGCTACACTCTATGTGTCAAGCATATAGAAAACATAAGCGGATCGGTATGCGCCAAAGGTCTGCTCACAGGGATGTCCTCTGGCATAAATCTCAGGGACAACACACATTCCGAAGAGAGAGTAAGCTTACCGTTTGACCTCACTCTGTCGGCCGACTCATCACTGAACGCAGAAATCCTTACTTTCGGAATCCCGAGGCACACCGACAGCACAGACTTCAAGAGTTCCATACTGCTTTTCTTTAAACTCTCTGACGGAAACACTGTGAAATATGAATTCGACAGGACCGGAGAGATCCTCAGTGCCCCGGATCCTCTCAACGTGAAACTGACCATCGATTCCATCAATCTACCCTACGCGCCCCCCATCGAAGGCAACAGCGGGTTCGCTCCGAGCGTGGCGGGATGGACCACCGTAATTGTGAACTATTAGATTAAGCTATTTGTTGATCTATAACAAAACTATATTGATTATGAGATTTTTAATTCCATCCATATCATTCATAGCAGCCGTAATGCTGGGATCATGCGCTCAGGATGATAACACGCAGGATACACCCGCAACCGCCGGGATAGGATTTTCAGCCGTCGCTCCCAAAGCATCACGTGCGGCAGCAACCACCACAGCATCGCTCCAGAACTTCATAGTATATGCCTACACCGAGTCATCAATCCTCATGGACGGAGTGACCGTAAGCCGCGACGGTGGCTCATGGACCTACTCTCCAATAGTATATTGGCCCGGAACTGCCGTTAATTTTTACGCTATAAGCCCTGATATACGAGGGTACGTGCCTGAAAGTTCCGACGGCAGCCATACCATAAGGGAGATGACTTATGGCGGAACAGACCTGATCTATGCCGTCAGTCTTAATCAGCATGAACGCCCTACCCCTGTTGACCTCACATTCAGGCACGCAATGAGCAAGATCGCAGTAATGCTTTCAAGCGCCAACAGCAAATACAACATCAAAGTATATCATGTGTTGCTGAGAAACATCTTTCTCAAAGGTGATTTCTCTTTGCCTGATGAGACAACCACCAATGTCACAGCGGAAGGGGAATGGGAAAACCTGGACCTAAAATCCGATGCAATGGTGTTTTATGATCACGGCACACCTATATCACTATCATCCACACCAGTAGACATCACCAGCAATAATCTTGATGCATCATTCTTTGTGCCGCAGCCACTTGACCCGTTCAGCTTCACGACCAGCGGACAATTCTCCGGCGGATATATCCAGGTGGACTGTGAGATCATAGACAAAGCCTCCGGCAAAAAGATATGGCCAAGCGAATATACCCCTGACTATCTTCTTGTGGACAACAGTCCTTGTGGCAGAATGCTTTTTCCGCTCCTGACAGCAGACGTAAAAAAATGGCATCAGGGATATTCCTACATCTATAATATCATCATAAACAATTCATATGTTCTTGACACCATTGAATTCCAGCCCGGAGTGATTGATTTCACAGAAGAACAGCCATACTGATCTATCTGTCACTCACAATACACAAACGCCAAAGGAACAATCAAATGAGCATGCTTGCGGCATAAGCCGAAGCCATGCTCATTTGATTTATGCCATATACACATCCGATATAGCCCAAACTGAATATCCCTCTTGTAAATGTCGCATGGAAGATGTAATTTTGCACTATAAATCAAAAACATCACCCAACATTACCGCAATGGAAAAGAAATTCAAGCGCACACTCATAACCACCGCTCTCCCATATGCCAACGGACCGGTACACATCGGCCACCTTGCCGGGGTCTACGTACCCGCCGACATATATGCACGTTTCCTACGTCTCAGAGGTGAGGACGTAGTGATGATAGGAGGCAGCGACGAACACGGGGTGCCCATCACCCTGCGTGCACGCAAGGAAGGCGTCACGCCACAGGAGATCGTTGACCGCTATCACGCGATCATCAAGGACTCTCTTGAGGAGTTAGGAGTATCGTTTGACATATATTCCCGCACAACATCCGACATACACAATGCCACAGCATCCGAATTCTTCCGCCGTCTTTACGACAAAGGGGAATTCACAGTTCAGACAGCCCTCCAGCCTTACGACGAAAAAGGGGGCGAATTCCTCGCCGACCGTTACGTGATAGGCACATGCCCCAAGTGCGGCAACGAGCGGGCATATGGTGACCAGTGCGAGGCCTGCGGATCATCACTTAACGTGACCGACCTCATAAACCCTTGCTCGGCACTCACCGGCGAACCGGTGAAGATGCGCGAGACCACCCACTGGTATCTTCCCCTCGACCGATGGGAAAGCAGGCTGCGCGAATGGATTCTCGAAGGACACAAGGAGTGGAAGACCAACGTGTACGGACAGTGCAAGTCATGGCTCGACGGAGGCCTGCAGCCGCGTGCCGTGAGCCGCGACCTGAACTGGGGAGTGCCCGTGCCTGTTGAAGGAGCCGAAGGCAAAGTCCTTTACGTATGGTTTGACGCCCCGATCGGCTATATATCCAACACCAAAGAACTGCTCCCCGACAGCTGGGAACGCTATTGGAAAGATCCAGAGACCCGGATAATCAACTTCATCGGCAAGGACAACATAGTGTTTCACTGCATAGTGTTCCCCGCAATGCTCATGGCCTACGGAGACAACTTCCAGCTCCCCGACAATGTGCCCGCCAATGAATTCCTCAACCTCGAAGGGGACAAGATATCCACCTCGCGCAACTGGGCAGTGTGGCTCCACGAATACCTCAAGGACTTCCCCGGCAAGCAGGATGTGCTTCGCTACGTGCTCACAGCCAATGCTCCGGAGACCAAGGACAATGACTTCACATGGGCTGACTTCCAGGCACGCAACAACAACGAACTGGTGGCTATACTCGGCAATTTCGTCAACCGCGCATTAGTGCTGACCCATAAGTTCTTTGGCGGAGTGGTCCCCGCGGCCGGAGATCTCACCGACGCCGACAGGCAGGCCCTCGAGGAAATGAAAGCCGCCATAAAGGCCGAGACCGAAGCACTCGACACCTTCCACTTCCGCGAAGCCCTGAAACAGGCCATGGAGATAGCGCGCACAGGCAACCGCTACCTGCAGGAGACAGAGCCATGGCGCGTAGCCAAAACCGACCTGACACGCACCGGCACCATCCTGAACATAGCATTGCAGATATGCGCCAACATAGCGATAGCCTTCGAGCCGTTCATACCCTTCACCGCATCACGCCTCGCCGGAATGCTGCGCATAAAAGACCTGAGATGGCAGGACCTCGGCTCTGTAAGCCTTGTCTCACCGGGCATGGAACTCGGACAGCCAGAACTCCTTTTCGAGAAAATCGAAGACACCGTGATCCAGGGTCAGGTGCAGAAGCTCCTCGACACAAAAAAAGCCAACGAGATAGCAGCATGGAAGCCACAACCTCAGGCCGAAGAGGTGGACTTCGACACCTTCTGCCGCAGCGACCTGCGTGTGGGCACAGTGTTGGAATGCACCAAAGTCCCCAAGGCCGACAAGCTCCTCCGCTTCCTCATTGACGACGGCATGGAGAAACGCACCATAGTGTCAGGCATCGCAAAATACTACAACCCCGAGGACCTCATAGGCAAGCAGGTATGCTTCATAGCCAACCTGCCTGTGCGAAAGCTCAAGGGGATAGAATCTCAAGGCATGATCCTCTCGGCCGAGAACAGCGACGGCTCAATCGTACTGCTCACACCTTCCGCCCAAGTGGCTCCCGGATCCAAAATCGGATAACAATAATAACCAACCATGGAACACACTCCTCGCATCCTCATCATCTATACCGGAGGCACGATCGGAATGATCGAGAACGCCGAGACCAAGGCTCTCGAACCGTTTGACTTCTCACATCTGATCGACAATGTGCCCAAAATAAAGATGCTTGAGTACCACATCGACAATATACAGTTCACCCCCATAGACTCATGCGACATGGGGCCCGACGGATGGAAAGACATAGCTCATGCCATTGCGGAGAACTATGACAGCTACGACGGATTCGTAGTGCTGCACGGCACCGACACCATGGCCTATACCGCATCGGCCCTGTCATTCATGCTTGCCCATCTCGACAAGCCGGTAATCATAACAGGGTCACAGCTTCCAATAGGCGAGGTGAGGACCGACGGTGAGGAAAACCTCATCACCGCCCTGCAGATAGCAGCCGCGACCGACTACAACGGAGACCCGATGGTACAGGAGGTGGCGATACTGTTCGAGAACTATCTCTGGAGGGGCAACCGCTCAACAAAGATGAGTGCCGACAACTTCAATGCCTTCAAGAGCAACAACTATCCGGAACTCGCAAAAATAGGACTCGGCATACACTTTCAGGAAAAGGCCTTGCGCCGCCCCAATGAACGACGCCCCCTGCACGTGGCCACCAACATGGACCGCGGAGTGATCACCGTGGACCTGCATCCGGGCATGAGCCGCGAAGCTCTCCACCACATCCTCAACACACCGGGCATAAAAGGGATAGTGCTGCGCACCTACGGTGCCGGCAACGCTCCTACAACCCCATGGTTCCTTGAAGAGATAAAAAACACAGTGGACAGCGGAATAGTGATAGTCAATGTCACACAATGTGTCAACGGAGGTGTGCACTCCCGACGCTATGTCTCCGGCGACCGCCTCGCAAAATGCGGTGTGATCTCAGGCCATGACATGACATCCGAAGCCGCCATCACCAAACTGATGTATCTGTTCGGACTCGGACTCACACCCTCAGCCGTGGCAGCACGCTTCTCTGTCAATCTGTGTGGCGAAGTGACCCTTTAGCAATAAAAAGCCGAAAAATAAAGACAAAGGACAGGGCCCTGCATGAACATCGGTATGCAGGGCCCATATATTGTCTTTCTTATTACTTTTTACAACTTTTTAAGCTGTAAAATCCACATTTTATCTCTATCTTTGCACATAAGATTACATCTTTTCACAACCATAAACATAGCACATATACTTTAAACATAGCACATATACTGTAACTACTCACCTATAGTAAGGGCGCGCTGATTAGGCCGGTCTGTCAGACCAACGCTAAAATGGCATCCCAGCGAG
>ERZ808037.1452-NODE-1452-length-15236-cov-4.568441_pt1 | contig 15236 bp, 7 predicted proteins | sample MGYA00380190_ERZ808037 | MGnify/ENA primary metagenome ERZ808037 (study PRJEB31490, sample SAMN06133399) | mouse gut metagenome | isolation source: J9 | host: mice | place: China: Chengdu | collected 2015-05 ... | reverse complement strand
GTCGCCGCGAGGTGTTTTCACGCTGTTTCTACGTGATAAACCCGAGACAGACATGCGCAACATCGCTGTTTTGCGATTTCTGTGCATAGGTTACTGTGAACGAAGTGAACAGTAACCACTGAACCATTATTTCAGGTATTCCTCCAGCATGGTTTCCTGATAGACCGCTTTCTTCTGTCGGCGCATCAGCTGTGATATCTCCTGTAATTCCGGTAAAACAATATGATCCAGCTGTTTTAAACTTTTTTCGCTGATCTCCACCTCCGACTGATACTTCCGGTAAAATTCCCCATGATATTTCCAAAGCCGGAGCCTGTCCCCATATCGCTCTTTTAGCTTCTGCGCGATCTGCAAACCCTCCGGATCATAATCTCCCGCATAATAAAAGCAAATCTCTTTATCAAACAAATCCATTAGAACCAACGCTGCCAGACGGATCTGTCCGTTACCGCACAAAATTGCAGCATCCGGCCACGCCTCTATTAATTTTGCAAAAACCGATGGATTTTCCACAATATACACACGGTTTTCTTTCTGTGGAAATACTTTCTCCAAGCCCTTTATTGTCATCAACGGCATCAGAAAAGGCTCCTGTCGTTTTACAAAGCCCCCAAGCCCCTCATGGAGCTTTCCGTCTTTTCCCATACCATTTATCCCATAAACCAGTATATTGTTGGACAGCTCATCTCTGAGAAGGCCCGCCGCATAGAAAAGTTTCGCCCTTTCCTCTGCCTTGAAAAAACCGGTGGTCTCTCCTTCCCGATAAGACGAAATCTTTTCCTCCTCCAAAAATCCGGTTTCTTTCTCTTCCGTGAAAGTCTCACTGATATCTCCTGTGCTCAAATCCGGATTTCGAGAAGGCTTAAAAAAACATTCTCTCAAAAATGCAGCCAACAGCTGCTCCCCGATAGTGCCTGCATCAAAAAAATGCGGATTTCCGGTGGTCTTCGCCGCAAACACGGCAAGCAGTTCATAAGCCGTGTTCTCTCCTCCGGCAGACAGAAACGGTAATTGAGGAATTGCATTCAACAGCAGCGAGAGCATGTCCTCTAGTTTTTCCGGCTGCTTCCGGTATTGTTCCATCAGCAGACGGTATCCCTCCCCCTTTGTCCGGAAAACCTCTTTCAGCCATAACGCCCCCGGATTAGACGAATGAGCAGCAATGATTTTTTCAAAAAATCGCTTTCTCTGCGTACACTCCTGCTGTTTCAGCTCTTTTTTTCCCACGATTTCCTCATGGAAATATCCTTGCAGAATTTTTTCCCACTCCAAACCCGAAAAACGGCTGTTGACCAGCGCTTTCTCCATAGCAGCTGCAGAGATACTGACGGACTGTTTTCCCACATAATCCTTTTGTAAAAAACCTCCCAGCTGCCTGCATTCCTCCTCGCTCAGCCCTGAAAGCCGCAAGATACCCCCGAATCGGCCAAGACTCCTGTACTTATCCCTCATCTCCCGAAACAATTTGTCAAAGACACTCCGCTGTCTAAAGTATTGGATACATGCCGCAAGCATCCCGTCAGATTCCGTTTCCCTATTTTCCATATCCGCAAATCCTTTTCAACTTCTATCCCTTTTTATATTTCTTAAAAAGATATGGAACCCTCTCCTTGACAGGGGGTTCCGTTTTTGAAATCAGCATACCAGCCTGCGTTCTATACCGTTCCATATATATTGAATCACCGTCACAAACTTTGCGTTTTCCGGCCTCAGCAGCTGATAGACGGCAAGTCCCGGAACAGTATCGTAATCTCCCCAGAGCACCTGCGAATTGACCATAAAATTAAATTTACATTCTACCATTAACCGGAACATATCCCGTATATTGGTTTCATCCACTCCGGCGAAAGCCTCGTCCAGCGAAATCAATCTCGGCGCATCCGCCCTCGCTCCTGCATATTTTGCCACAACGGCCGAGAAGAGCGGCACATACATGGCCATGGCCTTCTCCCCTCCGCTGAAGGTGAAGAACACTCTGTCCGTCAGCTCCTTTTTCTTCTCCCCCGTCTTCTGGCACTCCAGCGTAAAAGCAAACCATTTCCGGTAGTCCAAAACCTCCCGCATAATGGCATGGAAAGAATGTACCGAATCACCGTCCTCGGTAAGCTTTCTGGCTTCCGCAATTTTAGAGCGGAAGTGCAGTGACAGCTTTTCCGATTCTTCGTCCCGCATAATCTCCACATCCTTGGAAAGCAGCTCTACCAGCTCTCTTGTGTCCAGCTGTTCCTCCTTTTCCGCCCGCTTATTTTTCCAGCTTAAGCTCAACTTTAAACCGCTGGAAGTATGCATGGAGTCCATAAGCTGATTCATCTTTTCCACCCAGCGTTTGCTGGAATGAATCTTTGCCCTGATTTTCTTGCTGATGGTATCCGCCAGAATATCCTCAAATAATTCTCTCTCTTTATCGCTGAGCAGCCGTTTCTGAACCTCGGCATCCTCCCTCAGTTTTCCCAGTAATTCTTTAAACTTAACATTGACACCCCTGTACTTTCCCGTAATATCAATTCTTCTCATGGAAATACCAAGAAGACTCTCCTCCCCTTCCTCCTCTTCGAACAAGGGCTGCAAAGTAAGTTGATAGTTCACAAGATATCCTCTGTTTTGATGATATACCTCCTGAAGGTTTCCCAACAAGTCAGACTGCTTTCTGTTACCGGACTTTCCTGCCGACATGGCGCAAACCTTCGATGCCTGATCTTCCATATCATCGTTAATGACAAAGGAGCGCTCCACATATCCCAGTTGATACTCTTCCCGAAAGCCTTGCTCCAAATGTCTGTACCGCAGCAGATTCTTCTGACGCAGTTCTTCCTGCCGCTGAAGCTCCTGCCCAAGCTGTTCCTCCCTGTCCCGGAGACGGGTCTGCTCCCTCGCCGACTCTTCCCGCAGTCCGGGCAGCGCCGCCAGCCGTTCCAAACAGTAATCCAGCCGTTCTTTGATCTTCTCGTAATCCGTCAGTTTCAGCTGTTCTCTAACCGAATGCAGAGCGGCTTCCAAGTCGTTTTTCTTATGGGATACTCTTCCCAGCTCGTAGCGAATAATATCCAGATCCTGATCAATGGAATCCAGAGTATCCCCAAAACTGTCTATCTGTTGTATCCCGTTCCGGTATTGTCCATGGCTTAACTGCAATTTTGTGAAAAGCTCCCTGTATTGTCCCAAAGATACCAAAGCACCCGAAAAAATATCCAGCCTTGCTGTGAGATAACATTTAGTGCAGGCTTCACGCACTCTAAGCTGTATCTCATCCAGCTCCTCTTTCACCTTCCGGAGAATCTCACGGTACTCTGCAATCTGCCCGTTCAGCTGTTCCAGCTCATAGCTCCTGCCCGCATACTCCTTAGCCGCCTCTTTCAGATCCGTATCCGCCGGAAAAGCGTCCCATTCCTGCTGCAGCTGCATTTTCTCTGCCTCCAGCTGCCGTATGCACCCTTCACATTCCGTCAGCTTTTCACACAGTAAAAGCTCTTCCTCTTCCAACTTGGCTATCTTCTCCGCCCGGAATCTCTCACGTGCTCTGGCTCCGATATACCGCGCCTGATATTCCCCGGTGACGGTTCCCTCCATGACACCCATTCTGTAATTCCCTTTTTCATCCACCCATGTGCTGCCATATTCCCTCTGCCTGTCCGTCCTGATGCTTTCCCGCTTCCATTGCCCGTCCGGAATTGTATTTTCGGATTCAGGCGGCTCTTTCCGAAACACTCCGATAGCCGATAAAATATTTGCCACACTCTGATACCGTAAGATATCGTTCTCGCCGTTGTCCACATCCAACAGTTCCAGTAAGTTTCGTTTCACATGGACGGTATCGCTGAAAATATATCTGTCGCAGACATTTTCCTCCAATGCCTCAATGGTTTCACGGTATTCCGCCGAGACAATCAGCGCATCCAGAATCCCCATGGATAACAGCGCCTCCTCCAGAAGGGACGCCTGCTTTTCGCTTAAACCCTCTGCAAAATCCACAGACTTATAAAGCTGCAGAAAAGGAATCCCTTTTTCAGACAACAATTGCCTGCTGCGCTGTACGGCTTCACTGCATTCCGGTTCCGGCTCTTTTTGCTCCCTCCATTCCCGAAGCTCCTCGGAAATACGCCGCTTCTCCTCAAGCAATTGATTTCTCTGCCTGCCCTCCTCATATAGTCCGTCCTTCAACTCCTGCTCTTTGCTTTCAAAAGCGCTCCTGCCAAGGTAATGTATTCTGCCGAAATCGGTTCCGTAAACATATTTTTCAATCTCTTGAACAATGCGCTGTTTCACGTCATCTGTCAGATGCAGCTGGGCATTCTGCTTTTCCCATTGATAAAACTTTTCTATCCATTCATCCTTTGTCTCCCGAAGCAGCGTATCATACTGGCGGCACTCTCTTTCCTTCTGCTCTTTCCTGCTCCGGAAATCATCCAGCTGCTGCAGGTTCCGGTCATACCTCTCCTGACAGTTTTTTTCCTCTAACAGCGTATCCCGCCCTTTTTCCACCCGCTTAATATACTCGGAGAGCATCTGGTCATGGCTTTGGAATGCCTGTTCCTTTTGCGGCTCCTCCAGCAGCTCTTTTTTTATAAAAGAATATTCGTCAAAGGGGATTCCTTCCAACGCCTCCCCCATCTCTGTGAGTACGGTTTCTATTTCCTCCCAGAGCAGGTCATTCTGTTCCTGACGGCTTTTCTGTTTTCCCTGAACCTCCCGATACTTTTCCTCTTTCTCCTGCTCCTGCCCTTTCTTTTCCGTAACTTCCTGTTCCGCCTCCAGCACGTCACTGCACAGCTTGATTTCCCGCTGCTTTAACTGTGCCGCATCGCTGTCTTTCAAGGAATCCCGCTCTTGGCCGAGCACCTCTTCTTCCCTTTTCAATTCTATGTAATGATTTTGTTCCTTCTCCAAACCGCTGATGCTGTCCGCTCTCTGCTGTGTCAGGTCTTTTATCGTCTTCTCCTGTTTTCTGCACTCCTGTGCACAGTCGGTAAAAAAGGCTGCCTTATCATACAATACGATCCGGTTATACTGATCGAATACTTTTTCAATCTGCTCTGCGGCACGTATACTGTCAGATAATACGTCCAAATTAGCTTTCTGGCTGTCCATATTTTCTATGGCTTCCGACATGGGACGCAGGTCGTCTTCTGACAATGTCTGCAGCGAACTGCTCAAAATCTCATTGATAATGGTAGGCTTAAAATCCTTGGACAGCTTCGGAGTACGCAGCTGAATCAGCAGATCCAGCATCTCTTGGTATTCTTCCATAGTCTCAAAACCGAACAAAATCCTGTTCACACACTGGGCGTATTCCCCCTGTGTCTCCATAACCCGTCCGCCTTCCCCGATGCGGTTTTTCAATTCCTGCTTCGTACAAGTGATACGGTTCTGCATATCCTTATACAAAAACAAATCTCTTCCGATACGCCTCCCGTCCGTGACACAGAAATACCATGTGTCCAGCTTCTTATTTTTCCTTGCACGGATTCCCATTCCGATGCTGATGTAGCTGTCACTGCCCACACGCTTCAATTCCATGTACAGATAACCTGTGCGCTCTTCCCTTTCGTCCCCTTCCTCCAAAAGGTAATTTTCCATCTTCCGCGCCCTCGAGCCAAAAGGATCCAGCCTCTCCGGACGCATATTCCCGTCCAGCAAAAGAGGAATAAAGCTCTGCATGGTGACGGACTTCCCCGAACCGTTGGCTCCTCTCAAAAGCATCCTTCCGTCTAAAAAATCAAATTCCTGCTCGTCATAATACCAAAAATCCAGCATACCGATTCTGTTGATCTGCCATTCGCTGTTCATTCCTACTTCCTTCCCATCTATCGCCCGACTCTGTTTCCGGCGATCACAAGCGGTTTCAATTTATCCGAAATACCGATCTCCCGGACAAAACAACTTTTTGCTCTGGTCTGTCACGGCGAAAAATCCGAAGGGTATTTCCCCACTACTCTTCCCAATACCGGCCGGATCAGAACATCCTCCCTCTCCTCCTCAACCAGCTCTAAGTTCTTTAAACAGGCTGAAATCTCCTGAAAAAATTCCTCCGTCACCATTTCCCGGTATGTTTTGATAAATCCGCTCCCAAATCTTTCGTGGCACTCCTCCAGCAATCCCCTAAAGGCTTCCCTTGCTATTCGTATGCTGTCGTCACTCTGTATCTCATATTCGCCGGAATCTGCTTTTTCGCGGATCAATTGCCCGCATAAAAGCACAATGTCCGACAAGGTATTTTCCTCCGGAAGGAATCTCCCCATACGGCTGTCTTCCCCCAAGATCAAATAGGCGCTGCTGCGGAATACCTGTAGTTCACAGGAAAATAATTCCTCCAGCTCCCCCTGTATCATATTTCTGTAATTCCGCACATAGGCAAAGTCTTCTTCGTTTTCCTCTGTGCGGCAGATTCCCATGGACATAATCAGCCTGCGGTAGACACGCTGTCTTCGCACGATTCCGCGATCCTCGTCTACGGCAATCCACTCTGCCTTTAAAAAGTCCGGATAACCGGAATACTCCATAATATCCTGTGTGAAATTTCGCATAAAAAAGCGGGAAACTCCCACGTTCTCATACAGCACCTCGCCGCTGTAATCTTTTGCAAAGCCCTCTTCACTGCCGTCATCCACATTCAGGATCCCCGCTGACACACAATATTTCATCACCTTAATCAGATGGCGCCGATAGCGGTATACGGTCCAATCAATTTGTTCCTCCTGATACTGCCCCTGAACGTATTCCGTAAGCTCTGACAGCACAAACTGTTCCTCCGCCTCTTTGTTTTCCAAGAACATTAAAATCAGACAGAAAAAAGCATATTCTATGGGCTCCGTAAATTCCTGAATCCCCATCCAGCGCTCCGCCTTTGCCGGAACCTTCTCAACCTTTACCAAGTAGGGATTTACAATCACCTGATACCCCATCTTTTCCATGAGAAATTTTTTTACTTCCCCAATGTCATCCTTGACCCGATAATACAATTCTTTCTCTCTGGATTTCAAAATCCAGCGTCTGCTTAACAGTACTTCCAATGTGTTCATTCTGTCCTCATTTTTCTATATTAATGGTATGATCCATACTCTGTCTTTGTTTGCAGGCTTGTCCTTTGTTTTAAGACGGACAATCTGTTAGCTGTCATGAAACACAATGGTATATGCAGGCATCCTGAGGTTTCCGTCCGTGCATTTCAGCACACAGGTTTTGCCCGCCTCTTCCGGAAGGATTGAAAATACCTGTCCATCCTCGGTCTTGGCCCGATGGCTTTTATTTTCCAGCCCTTTGGAAAGCCATGTGAGAAAAACATCCCTGACTTGAGGTTCTATCTCCGGAAGGGAAGCAAATTCCAAACGTCCGTCTTTAATATAGCTTTGCAACAGCTTTCTCTCCTCCTCCAGCCGCAGCAGCATTTCCCTCCGCACAGCCTCTTTCTCCTCGGCGCGGCTCTGTATCCCGCTTCGTTTTGACTTTTCCCTATAATTGCGGATTCTGGGTTGAATGGTGATCTCCTGCGGCGGCTCGTCAAAAATACCGCTGTTAATGTTTTCCGTCTGCCGAGGGAAATCCCCTTTTAAATGCAGCGGTTTCTCCACTCCGAAGACCACCGCCGACAATTTATGAGCTTCACCGATATCCTTGCATTTTGCAAACATTCCGGCCAGCTTGCGATATTCTTCCCTTCGGCTGGCTCCGTTGTTGTTCTGTTCACTGAGCCGGTTTGCATACCGTGTTATCTTCCGGATGACCTCATTGGTCGTATCGAAAACCTTCATGGCTTCCGATTCCGTACCGTTTGACCCCGCAAACCATTTTCGGATATTTCCCCACCGGCCTTTCAGTCTCTCATAAATCTGCTGCTCGTCCGTCTCAACCTCTATTCTGGGAATGGACATCTCATAAGCGGTAACCTGTTCCAATATAGATTTCACAGTATCTTCCCGCACCGTCTTGAAAGTCTGCTCAATAGCGGATGCGTTAACCTGAAGACTTTTCACAAAAGTACGCAGATATTCGATTAAGCGATCCTTAAACACCAGAAATTCCTTGGTTTTCATCATCTCTTCCGCTTTTACACTGTTTAATTCCCGCATGTAATCCTGATAATTTTGGTTCAGCCGGATAAAATCATTGTTCAGATCATTCCACCAGCCATATATTTTCTCTGTATCACGCCCTACAACCTCATCAATTTTCCCTAATGCAAAACGGAGCCTCTCCAGAAGTGTAGGTTCCAGAGACGCCCCTTCAATAAATAAATTTTCCAGACGGATTACCATGCGCTCGATTTCAACGGTTGTCTCCGAAAGCTGATAACGAAATTTTTTATTCTTAAATTCTTCTATGGAGGACACCCTCCGGGTATCTTGTATCGTTGCAAGATTTCCCCAATTGGCCAGCGTCTCCAGATCCTGCTGACACTGCTCTATGGTATATCCGGCAAAATAGGGATCCTCCGTCAGCTCCTCGTAAATCTCCTCCTGATACATCCAATACCGCAGCTTTTCATAATTTAAATAAAACAAGCGGGTGATGGAACGATATCTGTCCGAATTTTCCACTGCCAGATACTTTGCCTCCTGTACCGGCCTTACTAATTTCTCGTTAATCCGCATCCGTACTCCCTTTAACCGTTTGCACATGTTCAGTTTCCCGTACATTTCGACTTTCTACACATTAGAATTAGAACATGTTTAAAAGTGTTTCTCCGCTTTGCACGCCCCACTGCGCTCACGTATGCATCTGCAATTTTTCTACTTCTTCAAGAGAAAGACCTGAAATATTTACAATCTCTTCCAGTGCATATTTCCCGGCCTCTATCATTCTTTTGGCCGTATTGAATGCCCCTTCTTTTATTCCTTCTTTTATTCCTTCCTTCAACGATTCATTTCTCATTTCTTCCATGACTTTACACATATCGCTCACTCCTTTCGGGTTTTCTTTCAGATATCTTGTGCGTTCTGCCATCAGTTCGAAATTCATGTCATCTGCTCTTGTACAGTTAAAGTCATGCATCAGTTTTCCTATTTCAGAATTCCCATGATACTCGCCGTTCACATACAAGATATGCTCCTTTGTCTGCCCTCTGTATTTCCAAATCATATTTTTTCCCTTGTGAGTCCGTTCCATACGCATCCAGACAGATTGAACGTGCTCCTGCCAGTCTTTTCATATCTTTTTGTGTCTCACAGCTTGTAATGATTAAGTCCTGCTTACCTGTGATAATTCGTAATACAAATTCGGCCAATGGGATATTGTCCATGAATACATCTCTGCTATATGCGACTTTATATAAAAATATCCTATCATAAAATTACTCTCTTTTCAATCCATTCACGACTTCCCATCATCCCAAGCCTCGCAAAATGTTACTGTCCCGTGGGCGAAACCGCTGTTTTGCAGTCTCTGTACATGCGTTATTGGTCACGGAGTGAATGGTAACAACATTGGAAGCTTCTTTTGTGATCTACCGTTCATTCACCACCTGAAAAATATAAAACTTCAAATAATAGCTCTGATCCGCAGCCCACAGAATAGGATGGTCACAAGCTTGAGTACGGAATTCCACCTGACGCAGACGTTTGTGGGCGCTGGATGCCGCCTCCCTGACAGTCTTGGCAAAAAGCTCCGGATCCATAAAGTGGGAGCAGGAACAAGTGACCAGAAAACCGCCGTCACGAACCAGCTTCAATCCCCGCAGATTAATCTCCCGGTAGCCCTTCACGGCATTTTTCACGGAATTTCTCGATTTAGTAAAGGCGGGAGGATCCAGAATTACCACATCAAAGCTCTCCCCCTCAGCCTCCAGCTTAGGCAGAAGTTCAAACACATCTGCGCACTGAAACTTTACTTTGTCTTCCAGACGGTTCAGTCTGGCATTTTCCGCTGCCTGATCCACCGCCAGCCGGGAAGCGTCCACACCCAGTACTTCGGAAGCTCCGGCAATCCCTGCATTCAGGGCAAAAGAACCCGTATGGGTAAAGCAGTCCAGCACTTTTTTGCCTTTACAGATACTGTGGATGGCTTTACGGTTGTTTTTCTGGTCCAAGAAAAATCCCGTTTTCTGTCCGTCCTCCACATCCACCACATATTTTACGCCGTTTTCCACAATCTCCACCTTAGTGTCAAAGGATTCCCCGATAAAACCTTTGCTGCGCTCCATTCCCTCTTGAAGGCGAACCTTTGCGTCGCTTCTCTCATAGACTCCTCGGATGAAAATATTGTCTTCCGCCAGAACCTTTTTCAATTTTTCCACAATGGTATGTTTCCATTTGTCAATCCCCAGAGCCAGAGATTCCACTACGAGCACATCGGAAAACTTGTCCACCACAATTCCCGGCAGAAAATCTGCCTCCCCAAATATAATTCGGCAGCTGGAAGTATCTATGGTCTGCTTTCTATACGCCCATGCATCCCGCACACGCCGTTCCATAAAATCTTCATCTATAGTTACATCCTTTTTGCGGGAGAGAAGGCGGACCGTAATTTTGGAATTGGTGTTAATGTAGCCGCATCCCATACAATATCCGTCAAAGTCATGGACTTCCACAATGTCGCCGTTTACAAAGCTTCCCGCAACGGATTCGATTTCGTTGTCATACACCCACATGCCGCCTGCCTTCAAAGTGCGGCCTTCCCCCTTTTTTAATGTCACAATTGTCAGATCCATATTAACCTTACCTTTCCGCGGCATAAGCAATCATTTATATAGGCAGAAATCCTGCATTTCCTTCACAAAGCCGCTGTTTTTCAATGCCTCTGCCGCCTCCGCCGGATACTCCTTCATCACAATGCGTTTTCTGCCTGCAAAGAGTTTTCCCCGCTTAAATTCCTCCGCAAACAATGTTAAAATCTCTTCCTGCCCATGACTTTCAAAAGCACGATACACTTTACCTTGTCTCTCAAACACCGCCGCCGGAAGACCGCCGCGAAAAGCGATTACCGTCCCCGGCACATTGAGAAAGGCTCTGCCTTCTTCATGAGGAAACAGCTTCCCCCATGGCTGCACAGGATCGGCGGCATTCAGCAAAACAATCTCTCCTTGGATGCCTGCGGAACCGGACAGCTCTCCGGAAAAAGATTTAGAGAATACCGGAAAGGATTCGGGATGCAGAAGAGAATGGGTCACGCTCTCGAAATCCTTCCTGCGTATAAACTGCGCCCCCGACAATCCTTTTACAAAATAACCCCGCCTTACCTGCCCCGTATATTCTTGGATACGCAGAAGGTTCAGCGCCTCCAGCCATGATACATTACAGGCTGCCGCCGTCTCCCTGCACAAGACCGGATATCGGTCAAAGCATTTATCCATCCGCTCCTGAACCGTCAGGGCGCGCAGCGGCCGGACCAAATCAAACCGTCCGGCCTGCAGTGCCTTCACTCTGGCATTTACCCGCTGTCTCGCCGAAGCTTTCTGCAGCTTCTCCCTGTTCAGCCATTGACGCACCGGAACAAAGCTGTCCGCACACACGATTCCCTTTCCCAATAAGGAAAACAACGTCTCATAGGGTGATTCTCCTGACAGGACATGATTTAATGCCTGTATAAAGCTGGCTCCCCGCTTTAATAATGTCTCCGCCAAAAGCGTTTCCTTCTCCGACAAAGTATCCCAAGGTATTTCCGGTTCTTTCTCCCAGTCGATATCCTCCCCAGAGTCAAAGCACAATTTTCCACCCTCTTCCATATGCCAAAAATACTCTCCTCCGGCAAGAAAAGAATCCAATAAATTTCCCCTGTAATTCCGCACTCTGACAGGCAGAATCAGCTCTTCCCACGCAGCCGCCGGAAAGGCCGCACCGGCGAAAGAAGCAATGGCCGTCTTTAGGCATTCTTCCGGCGGAGCCGAGCTTCCGATACGTGACAGCAACAGCGCCGCATAATTCTCCGGCGGACAGGTTGCTATTTCTCCTCTGCGGTTTTTCAGTGTCTGCAGTCTGGCACGTTTATATAACTGTGCATGATAATAAACAAATTTGTCGAAAGATTCTTCATCTTGTGAAATCCTTGTCTGCGGCCTGCCTGATTTATCTGTTTCCGCTCTTTCTTCCTGCTTAACGGCCTCTCCGTTTTGGCAGAGAGTTTCCAGTATCTTCCGGGCAGTCACTTCTTCCCATCCATACCGCAGCGCCACATTGTATGCAGTGGAGCCGCCCCGGTAACGCAACATCCGGCGGACGATTCCGGCTGCCTGCTCCCCCTCGGGCCGTTCTGCCGCCTGCCGATACTCCTCCTGCTGCTCTGCGGCAATCCAAAGACCGGACTCCAGATATACCGCCCTACCCTCCTCCGCCAGTCTCTCCAGCCATTCCACGGGAACCTCTAATTCTCCCGCGGCCAGATCTCCTTCCGTCATAAGCAGAGAGTGAAGCTGCCTTTCGTCCTCGGGAAGCTTTCTTCTCTCCTGCACCATGGAAAGCTCCGCCGCTCCCGGTCGAACCAACTCTTTCTCCCCTTTTAACGCTTCCTCCACCGCCGCATGTATTCCTCTGGGTGTAGGCGTGTAGTCATACATCTCCGCCGCTTCCTGCGCCCACTGCAAGGGCAGTGACATAGGCGAAGCCGTATCCGTATATACTTCCCGCACTGCAATTTCCCCGGCATGGATTTTCTCCAATATCTCCCGGACTCCCGCCGCATCCCAGAGCTGGTTCATACATTCCTGTCTGGTTTCGCGAATCAGGGGATGCGCCTTCTCCCTCACCACCTGATCCAGCATTTCCGCACTTCTCAGCCGCTGCATCCACAGGGGCTGGCGTCCGTTTCTGCGGACTCCCATCATCAGCGCTCTGCCACTGTTATACCGAAACGCAATATTGAAAAGCGGAGCGGCGGGAAGCAACGCGGACAAAACCGTCTCCGATGTTTCCGCACTGATTCTGTACAGCAATCCCTCGGGTATGGCTTCGGCCCCGTAAGAATAGAGCAGAAAGCCGTCCTCCTCATCCACGCTTCCCACATTGATTCCCAAAGTTTCCTTAGCCGTCTGCTGTGCCAAAAGAGCCAAAGGGCTGTTGACTTGCTTTCCGAAAACGGAATGAATCATCAGCTGGCTGTTTCCCGACCTGTCCCGGAAATGCTCCGCAATGATCGTCCTGTCATCGGGCAGCCCGCCTGTGGCTGCCATCTGCCTTCTCAAATATCCGGCAGAAAGCTTGGCCGCCGATTCATCCAATCCCAGCGCGTTCAGGGCATTGATCAGCTGCCCGTCGGCTTCTGCCTCCGAAAGCCTTCTCAGAATCCTGCCGAAGGCCGTTCCGGTCTTTAGATTCCTCCCTTTCAGTTCTCCCTTCCAGAAAGGGAGTCGGGCGCCCTCCACGGGAGCCTGCGTCACCGTCACGGTATCTCTGCCGATATTTGTCACCTTCCATGCGAAGGTGCCGAGAATAAACCTGTCTCCTTTCTGGGTCTCATAGACGAACTCCTCGTCCACCTCACCGATTTTCACACCCTCTTCCGTCCGCACGGTATAAAGCCCCTTATCAGGAATCGTACCTCCCGCGGAGACTGCCAGCATCCTGCTGTACCCGTCCCCTTCCACCCGCTCATGGATTCTGTCATATAAAATACGGGGGCGCACAGGCACATCTTTCCTGTGCTCATAATCTCCCGCCAGCATTTCCAGAATCCCTTTTATGTCCTCCTTCGTAATCTTCCGGAAAGGCCACGCTCTGGGCAGAAGCTCCAACACCTGATCGATCTCGTAACTCTGAAAGGCCGCCATGGATACCAGATGCTGGGCCAGCACATCCAGACAGCCCTCCGGAGGATTGATCTGTTCCACCCTTCCCTCTCTGGCCAGCTGCGCCGTCATGCCGCATAAGACACACTCCGCCGCCGTTCTGGGAAACAGATACATAACACTGGTACGGGACGGATTGTGCCCTGCCCGCCCCAGCCTCTGCATGGTGCCGGAAATTGTGCGGGGGCAGCCCACCTGAAGCACCTGATCGATATCGCCCACATCAATACCCAGTTCCATGGAAGAAGTAGCGCATAAAAGCCGCAGCTTCCCTTCCCGCAAATCTTCCTCCGTCTCCTGCCGCTGTTCTTTCGAAAGGCTTCCGTGATGCACCCGGGCAAAGTCCTCTCCTCCCAATAAATTCACATAGTAGGCCAGCTTCTCCGCATACCGCCGCCCTTCCACAAAGGCTATGACGCTGCGGCTGCCCTGACAATATTGATACACCAGCGCCGCCAGCTCCTGCCAGACGGGATCTTTCTTCTTGTCCGCATCCGCAAAGGGCCCCAATATCTGCAGCCGCACCTTCTTCTCCATAGAAGGCGCCGCCACCGTCACAGGTTCCGGAGCAAGATACTCGGCCGCCTTATCCAGCGGTGCAATGGTGGCTGATAAGCCGATCCGCTGAAGATGCCGTTTACACAGCGCATCCAGCCGTGCAAGGGAAAACATTAAGTGGGCTCCCCGTTTCGTGTCAATCAACGCGTGAAGTTCATCTATAATCACCGCTTTGGCCGTACAAAGCACATTCTGTCCCGTCTTGGAAGTGAGCATGAGATATAGGGATTCGGGCGTAATAATAAGGATATGGGGAGGCTTTCGCACCATCTGCTGCCTCTCCCGCTGGGTGGTATCCCCGGTTCGGATTGCCACCGATATCAGCTCCTTCCCGCCGATTCCCTCCAAAGGCCTTTTCAGGTTCTCACGGATATCTGCAGCCAGAGACTTCAAAGGCGATACATAGATTAACTGTAGTTCCCCTTTTAAGTTGCCCTCTGCCGCCAAGCTCTTCAATCTGTCCAAAAAAACCAAAAAAGCGGAAAGTGTCTTACCCGTTCCGGTAGGCGCGGATACCAGCACATGCCCGCCTGCCGCGATGGCGGGCCATGATGCCTCCTGAACCGGCGTGGGACTGCCCAGCTTGTCCAGAAACCATTCTCTTGTTTGTTTGTCAAATAATTGCAGACAGTCCTCCATTCCGGCCTCCAAAATATATTTTTAGTTCGCACCGACTTGCGGATACTCAAAAAACTTTTTCTTTTATCTTATTCGTTTTCTACTTGACAATCAATCTATTTTTATATATTATTTTAGTGTTAAATGACAGTTTTTCTTCGATTAGTTTTCTGTTAAGAGGGAATATGCTGTCACAAATCTAATATCGGCGCGTGGCTCAGCTTGGTAGAGCGCAGCGTTCGGGACGTAAAGGCAGTTATAAAAAATTTCATACATCGGCGTGTGGCTCAGCTTGGTAGAGCGCTACGTTCGGGACGTAGAAGTCGCAGGTTCAAATCCTGTCACGCCGATT
>ERZ808037.1450-NODE-1450-length-15245-cov-3.598431_pt1 | contig 15245 bp, 10 predicted proteins | sample MGYA00380190_ERZ808037 | MGnify/ENA primary metagenome ERZ808037 (study PRJEB31490, sample SAMN06133399) | mouse gut metagenome | isolation source: J9 | host: mice | place: China: Chengdu | collected 2015-05 ... | reverse complement strand
GAAAAAGTATATAAAAATTTTTCAGTATAAAAAAAATGATGTTTTTTTCCAGGTTGTCATTCCTACAGAAAAGAAACTTAGCGACTACACGGAAGCCATGTATAAGGCGGTTGTTACAGTGGCAGAGGCGGAAAATAAATCTGTCGAACAGATTATGCTGTCTCTGCTGAACCCTATTACACATGATTATTATCAGCCAATAGAAACAACAATTGAAAAGCTAAAAGACAAAACGAATAAGTCCACAAGAATCATTGGCAGAATCAAAAAATTGGAATCTTCCCCAGATGTTCAGAAACGGAAGATTGGGAAGATTACGGTTGTCTATCTGGATGGGAACGATGAGCGAAAAACGGTCACTGTCAATTTGGAGAAAAATGATTATGATAAGGCCATTAGGGCACACGAAAGAGGATCCCATGTGGAAATCGTAGGAGAAATTTCAGGTGGAAGAAAAGCTTCCATGTCCTGTGAGTCGTTTGCAGTGATTGAATAAGGGGTGATGGCGTTCCGGCGCTGAAAGACAGGAAGCAGATCTGCGGGGAGTGTCAACAGATCTGCTTTTGCTATATCTTTTCTTCCAGCGGGAGAAAGTCCTTAAGCTAAGGAAGCCGGTCAATCAGCCGGTTCAGCTGGATGAAGAAATCGTCGCTCTCTATAAGCTTAAGCTTGTTGTAGTAATAGATGGCATCATTTTTGGAAATCAGGAGCGTCCGCCATTCCGTGGTGATGAGGCCGTCCGGGCCTGCCGGGTTCTCGGGATGGTATTCGACAAAAGTGTCCGTATAGGAGCCACCGGCGGAATCCGCGGTGAGGAAGATATTTTGGGCATCTTCGGTACAAAGGCTCTCCCAGTCGCTGGTGACCACGTAGTTTCCGTCCAGAGTGACTTCAATCTGGGGATGGAAAGGGTATAAGGTGGTGTATCTCCCGTCCCTTGTAAGGTCGCCGCCCGCATATTCGCCCCATATCCATTTCTCCTCGTCCAGATTGCTGACGGGTATGACATAGCTGCAGCCCACCTTCAGGGAGAAACAGGAGTCTATCAGATAGACATCGTCCTCTATCAGGACAGAGGTGCCGGTCAGCGACTGATCCCCGTACCATACTTTGTCCACAGCGAGCTCATATACCACGGAGGAGGACTGATTATGGTAGATCTCCTTTGGCCCGAATTTGTCATTATAGGTATCGTAGTTGTAGCGCTTGAGGTACATGTCCGTGATTTTCCCCTCCAGAATGGCGCTGCTGTCCGCCAGCATGTCTTCGCTGAAAGGCAGGACATCCGCGGTGGACTGGCTGGAGGCGGCGTATTCCGATATGATGGCTGGCATAATCTGTCCCTGGGGCAGGGACAGGGAGCTGTAGCTGACGGGGAGGTTGGCAGAGCCGGCAGAGGAAAGCCCCTCAGTACCGACAGTGCTGGAGGAACCGGACGCGCCTGTCAGGGACTCATTGCTGCTTCCCTGGGGAAAGCTGTCGTTCGAAGCGCTGGAGTCCGCCAGGACTTTTGCGCCATCGCTGTCTACATCGATGCTTCCACCTTCTGCGTCGTTGCCGTTTTCGGTCCTGTTGCCGCCTTCTGCACTGCTGCCGCCACTTTCGATTCCATCGCCGTCTTCTGCGCTGCTTTCGATTCCGTTGCCTCCTCCTACACCGCTGCCGTTTCCGCCGTCACCGCCCGCCGCCAGGGTTCCGGCCAGTTCCGATGGACTGCCCTCCGCCGGACAGGAATCCGCTGCGCTTATCCGCCAGATCCCCGCCACCGCCAATAAGCCGGCACATAGTCCGACCGTGACGGAGGCTGCCTTTCCGACGGCTTTCTTTCTACGGCGCTTTTCCCGTAGATATTCGTCCCTGCGCTCAAATACATCCTGTGCCACTTCCTCATAACTCTTCATATACAAAGCCCTCCTTTTCCAGCTCTGATTTCAGCGATTGCTTGGCCCGATAGACCAGATTTTCAATCTGCCGCCTGTTCTTCTTCATGACAGCGGCTGCCCCGGCATTGTCGAAGCCCTCGAAATAGACCAGGTACAGAACCTGCCGGTATTCGCTCTTCAATCTGCCGAGCATTCGATGGACGAGGATTTTCCGCTCTGTCCTGAGATAGGTCAGCTCCAGATTCTCTTCCTCATCTGCCAGCCCGTCATAATCCTCCACGGGCATCCCCGACAGTTTTGCGCTGCGTCGGAGATAGTCAATGGCCGCATTGCGCCCGATGGCATACAGCCATGTCTTAAAGGAACATTTGCCGCGAAATCCAGGTTTCCTGGTGACCAGCTTCACAAAAGTCTCCTCCATCAGCTCCTCGGCCACATGGATATTTTCCGTGAATCCGTTCAGATACAGAATCAGGCCATCCTTATAGTCCCTGATGATTTCAACGATGCCCTCATCGTCACCCTCAAGGAAACGGCGGTAGCTACTTGCACCGTTGTCCATTGATTTCTCCTCCCTTCTGTCTGTTAGACGGATGAAAATCGGAATGCTCTCAGTAGAAAAGGAAATTCAGCTCTTTTGGATAGAGTAGCATGTGGCGGGGCTTTTCGCAATGGGAAACATAGAGAGAAGATGACATTGGAGTGTCGGGTATGTCCTTGGTATGAAACGGACATATGGTGAGATATTTGATGATAATAGAGAGATCTGGGGGAGGAGCTGCTGGCCGTCTGTCTGCACGTCCTGTCCCAGCTCCCCGGGGAGGCGGACGGGAAATTCTGTATCATTACCGATGACAGAGGAGCGGCCAGCAGGATTGATGCGGTGTTTGGGAAGACGAATCGGTGGTTCAGAGGGAAGAAGATTATTATGTTCAGTACGCCCAAGTTGGTGCAGATTCTGTACGAGGAGGGATTTATCAGGGATGAATGCGCTATCCGGGCCTGGTTGAGAGCGGGGACAGTGGGGAATATAGCGGTTCTGGGGACACAGGTTTATGATTTGAGGAGCAATGCGATATCCCTTGGCTGCGGGGAACTTGCGAGGCCTATTGTGGAGAGAGGGATACACATTATATTCTGATGGAATGGAAAAAACCTGGAAAAACCAGAAGCCTTTTTTCATTTGCGCATAGCGCAGTTTCATGTTATACTGGTAGGCAGAATAAAAGCTTTACGGGAAAGAGAGGGAATGACCTTGGCTGTAAACGAATCAGCAGAAAATTATCTGGAGACGATTCTGATATTGAGCAAAAGGCTGCCGGTGGTCCGCTCCGTGGACATCGCGGAGGAATTGGGCTTCAAGAAGTCCAGCGTCAGCGTGGCCATGAAGAATCTGCGGGGGAAGGAGCACATCCATGTGGACAAATCCGGCTTCATCACCCTGACCCCTTCCGGAAGGGAGATTGCGGAGATGATCTACGAGCGCCATCAGCTGCTCTCCGCCTGGCTGGTAAAGCTTGGTGTTTCGGAGGAGACAGCGGTGGAGGATGCCTGCAAGATTGAACATGTGATCAGCAAGGAAAGCTTCCAGGCTATCAAGAACCATGTGGGGTCTGGCCTGTAAGGACGGCCTGTTTTATGGCGCTGTTGATAGATGGCGCTTTTATTTTTATGTCCGGAAAACGGTAAAACCTGATGGCAGAGGAGGAATGGATTTATGCGAATCAAATTTGGCAGATCTGAACTAGTGATGACCGAAAAGGGTATGATCACCGACATCACCTTCGATAAGGAGTCGGTGTTCCCCCAGGGACAGTCGTCCTGTTTCCTGAGGCTGTTCAAGGACAATGAACCTGTAGCCGTCAGGTCCGTGGCGCTGGAGGGGGACTGCCTGGTCTATAGCTTTGAGCAAGTGGATGGCAGAGTCTCCGTGGCGTTTACGGCCAAAGAAGACTACACTGTATTCGAAGTCACGGAATGCCCGGAAGCGTTTGACTTCCTGACAGTAGGCCCCATCGCCACCACGCTGCATGATGTGGTGGGCGATATCATCGGAGTGGTTCAGGGGGCGGACGCCGCCATCGGCATACAGGCCCTGAACAGCAAGACCCTGGCCGGATTCCCCTATGAAATAGCGGGCCATGCAATCCATGCCAGGGACGAAGCCACCTCTTCCCTGACAGTGGCGGGCATTGACTGCAGTATAGCCGCTGCCTACGACATGCCGTTCGGAAGCGTCCTGCAGCTGTACTGCGAGAACAGGCGGCGCGACCGGGTCAAGACCGTGTGGCATGTAAAGGACAATGTGCCGGCCCCTGCGCTGGACCTTGACGACGCGGACATCAAGGGCTGTAAATTCGCTTTGTTCGCCTGTGAGAGGAGCCAGGCGCTCTCTGCCATAGGCAGGATAGAAGTGGGCGAAGGGCTTCCCCATCCCATGCTGGACGGGGAGTGGCTGAAGACGTCCCGGAAAGCGGTGAATTCCTATCTGATCTGCGAATTCGGGACAGCCAATATAGACAAGATGATTGCTTACACGAAAAAGGGCGGTTTCCCCTACGTGTATCATTCCGGGCCTTTTGAGACCTGGGGGCATTTTGATTTAAGGAAAAGCGAGTTCCCGGAGGGGGACGCTTCGCTGAAGGAGTGCGTGGACAAGGCGGAAGCCCAGGGGGTCAAAGTAGGCCTCCACACCCTGACCAGCTTCACCACCACCAACGACGCTTATGTGACCCCTGTCCCCGACAGACGTCTGAAACGGCTGCTTCCGGTGAAGCTTTTATCTGACATAGATGAAGCCCAGACGGATGTGCGTGTGGACGCCCTGGGGGGATTCGCCTATACGGCATCTCTGAACTGTTTTAGAATCGATGACGAGCTGTTGCGGTATACGGAGCACGAAGTCGTCTCTGAGGGGGAGATTCTTCTGAAAGACTGTACAAGGGGAGCGTTCGGAACGAAGCCCAGTGCCCATGCAAAGGGCAGTGAGGTGTACAAGCTGACGGATTATCCCTACAACACCCTGTTCCCGGATATTGAGCTGCAGAATGCCTTTTCAGACAGGATAGCGGAGCTGTTCAACCGGACCGGCGTGAAGCAGATTTCCTTTGACGGGCTGGAGGGCTGTGAGTGGACGGGAGAGGGCCAGTATGCGGTCAACCGGTTCTGTATGAGATGCTATGAGCAGTTTGAACATCTGGTGCTGAACGATGCTTCCAGGCTGCATCATTTCCTGTGGCATATGAACACCAGGATGAACTGGGGCGAACCCTGGGGGGAGGAGATGCGCACCGGCCAGGTGGAAGGACGGATGAGGAATCAGGCGTTCTTCCGGAAGAACCTGTTCCCGGCTATGCTGGGATGGTTCCTGATCCGGAAAGCCAGCAGGAAATTTGAGGCCAGCACGCTGACGGACATGGAGTGGGCCTTGTCCGAGGCGGCAGGTTTTGACGCGGGATTTGCCGTGAGTACATCGGAAGATACGCTGGACCATATCGGCACGGCGGACAGGATTCTGGAAGCCATAAAGAACTGGGAGCTTCTGCGATTTGAGAACAGATTTGACGATGGGCTGAAGGAGCAGCTGAAGAAACCGGAGACGGAGTGGCATCTTGAAAAGATAGACGACATTCATTACAGGCTGTATCCGCTGGCCATCAGCAAGCCCCTGATTTGTGATTTATTGGAAATGCAGCCGGGACAGCCCGGCGGCTCGGACTGGAGCTTCGAGAATCCTTTCGAGGAACAGGAGTTCGCCTTCCGGATGAAGGTGGAAGGGGACGGCTATATCGAGGATCCGAAATTCTACACCTCTAGCGGCATGATCAAGTTCCAGGCAACAGTGAAGGGCGGCCAGTACCTGGTGTTCGACGGTCAGGAAGCGTATGTGACGGACAGGAATTTCAACCTTTTGAAGAAAGCCGATTACACCGGCAGCTGCCGTGTGAAGAAGGGGGTGGCTCCGCTGAGCTTCGGCTGCTCCTTCGGAGGAGAGGAAGGACCGGAAGTCAGGGTCAGGGTCATCACGAAGTCGGAGCCTTATCTGATCAGTAGGGACTGAAGAAGGGGCTGCCGCAGAGACCTTTGACGAAAGTTCTAGAGACAAATGGACGGATGACGTAGATAAAGTTGTCGGCGGCGAAAGCCGTAAAGGAGTGCAGGGAGAGTGGCGCCGCGTGTCTGGCTTTCCCGGGAGGACAAGTGAAAGGGCTTCGGGTACTGATTTCCGGCAGCCCTTTTTGCATGGGAGCGATAATTTCTAAAAAAATTTTAAATAAGTTATTGACAACAAATAAATGTTAGCATATACTAACTAATGAACAAAGGAAATGCAGGCGGATGGGTGAAAGAGAAAGGAGGATGCGATTATGCCGTTGTCAATGGCCCATGCGGGGGAGCGCAATGTGATCAAGAAAGTAGGCGGCAAGGAGGAGACCAGGAAATTCCTGGAAAACCTGGGCTTTGTAGTGGGAGGAGCCGTGACCGTCATCTCCGAAGTAGGAGGGAACATCATCGTCAATGTCAAGGAATCCAGAGTGGCCATCGGAAAGGATATGGCCAATAGGATTATGATCTAAGAAAAGGAGGAGCATAGCAATGCGCACGCTGAAAGATATTGCCTGCGGGCAGACGGTCAAAGTCAGAAAATTGTCCGGCGAGGGGCCGGTCAAGAGACGTATCATGGACATGGGAATCACGAAAGGCGTGGATGTCTTCGTGAGGAAAGTGGCACCTTTGGGAGACCCTGTGGAAGTGACCGTCAGAGGTTATGAATTGTCCTTACGTAAAGCGGATGCAGAAATGATAGAGGTGGAATGAGCCTGGTTCATGATGCATCATTTTTTAGGGAAATGAGTTAGCAAGAACTAATAAAATATAGTTCTAACAAATCAGAGTTGCTCGAAGAGAACTTTAAATCGAATGGAAAGCGTCTGCCCGTGCGGCACCCGCAGAATATCATGAAGCATCGGGGAACGGAGCGACAGGTATATTGAGAAGCAGCAGGGGATGACATGCCTGGCAGCCGGAATGGGAGAGCCGGAAAACGGCAATCTTCCTTGCGACATCCGGAAATCAAAACATGCATAGCGGAGGCTGCCGTAAATCGGTACGGAAAAAACAGACGCGCCAAGGATAGGAGGAAGCGTTAAAATGGCAATCAAAATCGCGCTCGCAGGCAATCCCAACTGCGGCAAGACAACATTATTCAATGCCCTCACCGGTTCCAACCAGTTCGTGGGGAACTGGCCCGGCGTGACGGTGGAGAAGAAGGAGGGCAAGCTGAAGGAATCCTACTGCGCCGGAAGCAGTGCCTCCGGTACGAAGGAAGTCGTCATCATGGATCTCCCCGGCATCTATTCCCTGTCTCCCTACACCCTGGAGGAAGTGGTGGCCAGGAACTACCTGATAGGCGAGAGGCCCGATGCCATCATCAACATCGTGGACGGCACCAATATCGAGAGGAACCTGTATCTGTCCACCCAGATCATGGAGCTGGGCATCCCCGTGGTCATGGCAGTGAATATGATGGACGTGGTGGAGAAGTCCGGGGACAAGATACATACCGATAAACTGGCTAAGAAGCTTGGCTGCGAGGTGACCGAGATTTCCGCTCTGAAAGGAACCGGCCTGGAGACGGCCACGAAGAAAGCCATTGCCGCGGCCACAAAGAAAACAGCGGCAGCGCCGGTGCATGAATTTGCCCAGAACGTGGAGGCGGCCATCAAAGCCGTAGAGGCGAAGCTTGGGAGCGGCGTGCCACAGGAGCAGAAACGCTTCTTCGCCATCAAATTGCTGGAGAGGGACGACAAAATAGGCACCATGATGAGCAGCACGCCCGATGTGTCGGCTGTGATTAAGAGCCTGGAGGATGCCTTTGACGATGACATAGAGAGCATCATCACCAATGAGAGGTACGAATACATTTCTTCTATTATAAGTGAGTGCTATACGAAAAAAGGAAAAGAGAAGCTGTCCGTATCGGATAAGATTGACCGCATCGTCACTAACAGATGGGCCGCGCTGCCTATCTTTGCTGTGGTCATGTTCATCGTGTACTACATTTCCGTCACCACAGTGGGCACCATCGCCACCGACTGGGCCAACGACGGCGTGTTCGGAGACGGCTGGCATCTGTTCGGCATCGGCGGTTCTGACTACGACGCGGCATGCGAGGAGTTCGCGGAGACTACCCTGTTCACGGACGAGGTGAAAGCCACGGTGGAAGCGGCGGCCCAGGCCGGAGTCGTGGGCGCGGAGGATGTGCTGGGCGCCATCGAGGAGAATGATTTCGGCGGTTTTGATGAAGCTTATGGCTCTTACGCGGACGCGCTGGCAAAAGCCGGTTACGATCTGTCGGAAGTGGTGGATCCTCTGCTGGAGGAGGCTCCTGACCCTGCGGACTACGGCGTGTGGGTGCCCGGCATCCCTGTGCTGGTGGAGAGCGGGCTGGAGGCAGTGGGCTGCTCCGAGTGGCTTATGAGCCTGATTCTTGACGGCATCATCGCCGGTGTGGGAGCTGTGCTGGGATTCGTGCCCCAGATGCTGGTACTGTTCATCTTCCTGGCGTTCCTGGAAGCCTGCGGTTACATGGCCAGAGTGGCGTTCATCATGGACAGGATTTTCCGCAAGTTCGGTCTGTCGGGTAAATCTTTCATTCCCATGCTCATCGGCAGCGGTTGCGGCGTGCCCGGCATCATGGCATCCCGTACCATCGAGAATGACAGAGACCGCAAGATGACCATCATGACTACCACTTTCATCCCCTGCGGCGCGAAGCTGCCCATCATCGCCCTGATTGCCACAGCGCTCTTCGGCGGCTCCGGGCTGGTGGCAGTAAGCGCGTATTTCCTGGGCGTGGCGGCAATCGTCATCTCCGGTATCATATTGAAGAAGACTAGGATGTTCGCGGGAGACCCGGCTCCCTTCGTCATGGAGCTGCCCGCCTACCACTGGCCTACCGTGGGCAATGTGCTCCGGAGCATGTGGGAGCGCGGCTGGTCTTTCATCAAGAAAGCCGGTACCATCATCCTGCTTTCCTCCATCGTCATCTGGGCCGGTTCCTGCTTCGGCATGGTGGACGGGAGTTTCGGGTTCAGCACGGAGCTGGAACTGGCGGACAGCGTGCTGGGTGCAATCGGGAACGGCATCAAATGGATCTTCAGGCCTCTGGGCTTTGACGATGCCACGGCTACGATCGCTACCATCATGGGCCTGGTGGCCAAGGAAGAGGTGGTCGGCGTGTTCGGCGTCCTGGACTTCGTCAGCATGACCAAGGCGGCTGCCTACGCTTTCCTGGCATTCAATCTGCTGTGCGCGCCCTGCTTTGCTGCCATCGGCGCCATCAAGCGGGAGATGAACAGCGCGAAGTGGACCTGGTTCGCCATCGGGTATCAATGCGGCTTCGCCTATGTGGTGGCCCTGATTATCTATCAGCTGGGGAGCCTGTTCGGCGGATACGGAAATGTGCTGGGGACTATAGTAGCGCTGCTGCTCATCGCGGCTTTGGTATATCTGCTGGTGCGCCCTTACAGGGAGAGCGATACTTTGAAAGTGGATATGAGGAGGCTTTCCAAGGGAAAAGCCATGTAGTCCTCTGGACGGAAAGTTATGGCTTTTGAGGGCGGTCTTCATGGCGAAACAGCCGGGGCCGCGCAGCCATTGAATTGGTTGACATACACATACTTCTCTATATATAGAAACGCAGAAGTCTGAAAATGGCTTCTGCGTTTTGCCGTTTCAGGATTCATTTCTTCCTTATACTATTTTGCCACAGAATGCGATGTGGATACGAAAAGGATACACAGGACAGGTAAGATATCCTTTACAATATGATTTCGGGCTAAGGCTGCCATAAGAAAAAGACAAGGCTGCCAGAGGAAAGGTATAAGGCAGTCATACGAAAGATGCAGAGGCTGTAGGAAAAGAACAGGGCAACTATTAAGGGAGCGACAGGGTTGTTGTAAGAAAGGAACAGAACACCATAGGAAAGAAACAGGGCGGTCTGCCATAGGAAAGATACAAAGGTGGCTGTAGGAAAGGAACAGAGCAGCTTACAGGGATGAAACAGAGCCCGCCACAGCAGATAGAAAGGTTCCGGGGAAGATAGGGGAGGTATGGACGGCATGGGAAATATGGGAAATATGAGAAAAACGAAAGGAAGAATCCTTGCCATAGCCAGCGTCCTGGCGCTGCTGGCGACAGGGTGCGGCGAGGGGGAGGGAACGGGAGCACAGAATCTTCCGGGAATCGGCATCCCCCTGGAGAGCGAGGGAGATGCGGAGGGGCAGAAAAGCCCGGGAAATGGCGCAGGACAGGGGGCCGTAGGAGCGGGCGGGGGACAGGATTCCCCGGGAAGCCGCCGGGCAGACGGCCCGGTCACCTGGCAGCCAGCGTATTTTCCGTTGGAGAAAGCGTATACGCAGATACTGGCAGCCGACGATAAGCTGTATGGCTGCGTGGCTTCGGAGGGCCGGACGCTGCTGGACAGCATAGGGAAAGAGAGCCATGCCCTGGAGGGAACCACGTCCCTGCCCGACCTGTCCCTGCAGTCGGGGATAGCGGCTGACCCGGAGGGATACATATATCTGTTGGAGGAGGGGGAGGACGGCGCTGCCCTTTGCAGGATCGACCCCGGGGCCGGTTCTACGGACTACGAGACCATAAGGCTGAAGGACAGCCAGGACGCTGACAATATGTTCCTGAAAGGGTGCATGACGGACGCGAGAGGCTATCTGTACGTCTGGTGCGGGATGCTGATTCCCGGGGCAGAGCGGATAGACGGCGCGGACAGGGAAGTCTGGCGGGAGGCAGACCGGGTCTACGTGATGGACAGGGAAAGGCAGATGCTTTTCTATCAGGAAATATTCGACGTATCGGGTGTGCAGGTGCTGTGCTTCCAGGTTGGCCGGGACGGCACTCCCTTTTTCCTCCTGAAAGATGAACTGGAAATCTATGTACAGGAGATCGATGTGGACAGACAGGAAGAAATGGAGAGGATAAGGCTCGGCACCGCTCTGGACTGCTTCGGCATGGAGGACGCCAACATCCCTGAGCACATGACCTACACCGGCAGCGGCTGGCTGTACTGTAGAAACGGCGAGCTCGTGGAATTTCGATATGACACACAGGAAAAGGCCCAGGTGCTGAACCTGGCGTCCCAGGGCATAGTGTCCGAGGACATCCTGTTCCTGGCAAAAAGCGAAGACAGGATTGAAATCATCGACAGGGACAGGGAGACAGGTGCCCTGGAATATATCCTCTTCACCCCGGGGGAATCGGACAGGAAGACCGTGACGTTGGGGCTGACCTTCTCCGCTCAGGATCTGGAGAGCGCGGTGGCTCAGTTCAACCGCAGCAGCAATGGGTACCGGGTGGAAATCGTGGATTATCTCAGCCGGACAGGGGACTATGATAAGGCATGCGAGCAGCTGAAGCTGGACGTGGTCACCGGGAAAGCGCCGGACATCATCTCGGTGTCGGGAATCGACTACCGGATGTTCGCCGGAAAAGGCGTGCTGGCGGATTTGTACGACTTTATGAAGGAGGACGGGGAGTGCTCCAAAGAAATGTTGGTAGAGTCCGTGGCAAAGGCCTATGAGGATCAGGGGCACCTATACTGTATCGCACCCTCTTTCCAGCTCCATTCCATGTGGGGCTACAGCGACGTGACGGAGGGGAAAAGCGGCGTCACCTTTTCGGAGCTGCTGGGGCTATTGCAGAGCAGCGGGAAAGACTTAAGCGCTGTGGGCGGATTCTCCGCGGACGAGCCGGTGCTGACCAGACTCTGCACCGCGGCCATGGATGAGTTCGTGGACTGGGAGAGGGGAACCTGCGAGTTTGACGGGGACTATTTCAGGGAAGTGCTCTCCTTTGCCGGGGCGTACAGACCGGCGTATACGGAATCGTCTTATTCGGAGCAGATTCGGAACCGGGAACAGGTGCTGACCGTGGGGATGATTTCCAGCGTGGCGGACTACCAGATACAGAAAGGGCTGTACGGCGGAGACCCGGCTTTCATCGGCTATCCCACTGTGGAGGGTACCGGGACGGCTGTGGACTACCGGGCCAGCGCCGTGGCCATCAACGCGGGAAAGGAAGACCTGGCAGGCGCCTGGGCTTTCGTGAAGTTCTATCTGCTGGAGGGATATGACGGACAGGGATTTCCCATGGTAAAAGAAGAGTTCGAGCAGACCATGAAAGATGCCATGGAGGATGATTTCACCGAAACGGAGGGCGGGGGAGGCACGGAAAGGGTTCCCAAAGACTACTACAGTGACGGCAGCCGGGAAATCGCCGCCTATGCCGCCACGGCAGAAGAGGTGGAAGCAGTCCGGGAGCTGGTGGAGCGGGCAGAGAATCGGTTCGAATACCATCCGGCAATCCAGAATATCATCAACGAGGAAGCCCAGGGCTATCTGTCCGGACAGGTGGATCTGGACAGGACTGTGGAAAAAATCCAGAACAGGGTAAGTCTGCTTTTACAGGAGTCCCTGTAGAGACGAAAGGCGCTGCTACTAGAGCGCTGTCGCTTTTATCATGAGCGGGGCTGTCGGGAAAAAAGAGAGCATACTGAGTGCTATCTCCCGACAGTCCCTGTTTTGCTGCCCGGAAACAGGGGCCGAAATATTTCACGGAAAGGAGCTGCCGAACCATTGTATTTGCCTGAAAGTGCCGTGCCCTGTCCGAATTGCGGCGCGTTTTCCCAGTTTTCCGAAAGAAACAAAAAAGGGGGTGGTAGAAAAGTGAAAACTGGAGTAAAATAGAAAGGAGTGTTCAAACATGACAAAGCAAAAAACAGATTCGGAAGGGAGAGAGCGATGAGACTATTGGACTTGTTAGAGGGGATTGAATGGGAATGTCTCCAGGGGAGCACGGACACAGAGGTGACAGCGGTGGTCTATGATTCCAGGAAGATTTCCCAGGGCTGTCTCTTCATCTGCATAGAGGGCGTCAAGTTCGATGGCCATGCCTTTGCGGCGGAAGCCGTCAGGAAAGGGGCGGCTGTCCTGGTGGTCTCCAAGGCCGTGGAGGGCGTGGGAGATAAAGATGTCACTGTCGTCAAAGTGGAGGATACCAGATACGCCATGGCATTCATCTCCGCGGCCTGGTTCGGCCATCCGGCCAAGAAGCTGAAAGTCATCGGCATCACGGGCACCAAGGGCAAGACCACCACCACCTACCTGGTGAAGTCCATCCTGGAGAACGCGGGCTTCCGGGTGGGGCTGGTGGGCACCATAGAGACCATCATCGGGGATGTCCACACCCACGCGGAAAACACCACTCCGGAATCCTACATTTTACAGGAGGACTTTGCCAAGATGGTGGAAGCCGGGCTGGACGCGGTGGTGATGGAGGTGTCCTCCCAGGCCCTGAAGCTCCATCGGACGCAGGGCTTCGTATTCGATTACGGCATCTTCACCAACCTGGAGCCGGATCACATCGGGCCGGGGGAGCACGAGAGCTTTGAGGATTACCTGGCCTGTAAAGGGCGGCTGTTCCGGCAGTGCAGAGTGGGAATCGTCAACGGCGACGATGCCCATGTGGAAAGCGTACTGGAGGGCCACAGCTGCGAGCTGGAGACCTACGGCACCGGGGAGGGCGCCATGCTGCGGGCGGAGAGCCTGGAGCTGGTGCACACCCCGGGAGAGCTGGGCGTGAACTTCCATGTGGCGGGCCTGATGGATTTTGACGCCCATGTGCCCGCGCCCGGACGGTTCAGCGTATACAACGCCCTGTGCGCCATAGCCATCTGCCGCCATTTTCAGGTAGGGACAGCCGAGATTCAGAGTGCCCTGCGGACGGCGAAAGTGAAAGGGCGCATCGAGCGGGTGAAGATTTCCGACAGATTCACGCTGCTGATCGACTACGCCCACAACGCCATGGCCCTGGAGAGCCTGCTGTCCACGCTGAAAGAATACGAACCCAAGCGCCTGGTGTGCCTGTTCGGATGCGGCGGCAACCGCTCGAAGCAGAGGCGCTACGAGATGGGCGAGGTCAGCGGGAGACTGGCGGACTTCACGGTCATCACCTCCGACAATCCCCGGTTCGAGGAGCCCCAGGACATCATAGAGGACATCAAGACGGGAATCGGGAAGACCCAGGGGAGATTCGTGGAAATCTGTGACAGGAAAGAAGCCATCGCCTATGTGATCTCCCACGCCCAGGAGGGGGATCTGATCGTCCTGGCCGGAAAGGGCCATGAGGACTATCAGGAGATCAGGGGCAAGAAGTACCCCATGGACGAGCGGGTCATCATCCGGGAGCTGCTGGAGGGCGGGCTGGAGCATATTTAAGGGCTGCGGCCCATAGTCCTCAAGGAGATTCAGAGAGAGGGGAGGGGAGACCATGAGCGAGTTATACGCAGACGTGATTGTAGACATTTCTCATGAAAAACTGGACAGGCCTTTCCAGTACCGCATCCCTGACCGGCTCCGCGACAGGCTGGAAGCGGGGGCCTGTGTGAAGATTCCTTTCGGAAACGGCAATAAGCTCCTGAAAGGCTATGTGATTGGCATCGGCGACGTGTGCAAATATGACCCCGCGAAGATGAAAGAGATTCAGGGGGTGGTACAGGACAATGTCAGCATCGAGGACAAGATGATCGCCCTGGCGGGATGGATACGGAAAAACTACGGCTCCACCATGATACAGGCCCTGAAAGTGGTGCTCCCGGCCAAGCGAAGCGTGAAGCGCCTGGAGCACAGAACGCTGCAGCGGGCCATGGGGAGAGAGGAGATCATCTCTTTGCTGGGAGAGAGCAGACGGAAGAAACAGGTGGCCAAGGAGCGGCTGCTACAGGAGCTGGTGAATCAGGAGGCCATTCCCTATGAATGGGTCACCGGAAAGCTGGGAGTGTCCGCCCAGACCGTGAAGAGCCTGGAGCGGGCCGGAGCCGTAAAGGTGATTAGCACCCAGTCCTTCCGCAATCCCATCAAAGTCTCCAGCGGGGAGGAGCAGCGAAAACGCCTGAGCAATGCCCAGATACGGATTGTGGACGAAGTCCTGGCGGATTTCGACGGAGGGCGCCCGGACATCTATCTGCTCCACGGCATCACCGGAAGCGGCAAGACGGAGGTCTATATGCAGCTGGTGTCGGAAATGGTGGCCCGGGGGCGACAGGCCATCGTGCTGATTCCGGAGATCGCGCTGACCTACCAGACCCTGCTGCGGTTCTACACCCGATTCGGGGACAGGGTCAGCATCCTGAACTCCAACCTTTCCGCCGGAGAGAAGTACGACCAGTGTGAACGGGCCAGGAACGGAGACATAGATGTAATCATAGGCCCTCGCTCTGCGCTGTTCACGCCGTTCCCGAAAGTGGGCCTCATCATCATGGACGAGGAGCACGAGGGCAGCTATAAA
>ERZ808037.1449-NODE-1449-length-15252-cov-38.492521_pt1 | contig 15252 bp, 8 predicted proteins | sample MGYA00380190_ERZ808037 | MGnify/ENA primary metagenome ERZ808037 (study PRJEB31490, sample SAMN06133399) | mouse gut metagenome | isolation source: J9 | host: mice | place: China: Chengdu | collected 2015-05 ... | reverse complement strand
AAATCCGCGCCTCCACACGGCAATCACAATCCATTTTCGGATTGTGAAAGCGGGCCTTTAACTGAATATCCCTACATTATATTTTAGAAATTACGTAGAGACATATCATCAATCAGCATGAATAAATATTTATTTGTTGCCCTGTCCTGTATCCCGGGGCTTGCTGCAATGGCACAGCGCGAGGTGAGCACCCTCAATGACGGATGGAGATTTTCCAAGGGCGCACCTTCGGAAGTGACCCGGTGGGAGAATGTGCGTGTTCCGCATGACTGGGCCATATACGGGCCTTTTGACCGGGACAATGACCTGCAGGTCGTGGCGGTGGAACAAAACGGCGAGACCGAGAAAACAGTGAAGACAGGCCGCACCGGCGGACTCCCATTCATAGGAAAAGGGACTTACCGCACCTCATTTGAGGTGCCTGACACGGCCGGACGTTCGGTGACACTCGTCTTTGACGGTGCCATGAGCAATGCCCGGGTCAAGGTCAACGGCAAGGAGGTTGCCTTCTGGCCTTACGGATATAATTCCTTTTATGTCAATGTCGACGACGCAGTTGTGCCCGGGGATAACGACCTTGAGGTTGCCCTTGAGAATTACGAGCAGGCGTCACGCTGGTATCCCGGAGCCGGGCTGTACCGTAATGTCCATGTGGTCAACACTTCCAAGGTGCACATACCCGTGTGGGGGACATATGTCACTACCCCGAGAGTAGGCAAGGATTATGCCTCGGTGAGTCTTGAGATGAAGATTGAAGGCGCGTACAAGGGTGAGAAGGTCGATGTGAAGACTGTCATCCTTGATCCGTCGGGCAAGGTGGCCGCCACTGACAATTCGGTATATCATGCGCACGGACAGAAATTTTCACAGAATTTTCTTGTGGATACTCCTGACTTGTGGAGCCCGGAGAATCCAGCCTTGTACACTGCACGCACCACGCTGAGTGTGGACGGCAGGGAGGTCGACAGTTATGACACCCGTTTCGGCATAAGGAAGCTTGAATATATACCTCAGAAAGGCTTTTTCCTTAACGGAGAGAAAACCAAATTCAAGGGTGTCTGCAACCATCATGATCTCGGCCCGCTCGGAGCTGCGGTTAACCGTTCGGCTCTGCGCCATCAGATAGAACTGCTCAAGGACATGGGTGTGAATTCAATACGCACGGCCCACAATATGCCTGCCCCGGAGCTTGTGGAGCTATGTGACGAGATGGGCGTGATGCTCATGATCGAGCCGTTTGACGATTGGAGCTTCCGCCCCAAGTCGCCCAACGGTTACGGATCGGTGTTCAAGGACTGGGCCGAGAAGGACATAACCAATATGGTGGAGCACTACCGCAATTCACCGTCGGTTGTGATGTGGTCGATAGGCAATGAGGTGCCCTCCCAGTGGGGCCCTGACGGCGTGGAGGAGCTTGTGATGCTTCAGGATCTCGTGCACAGTCTTGATCCTACTCGCCCTGTGACATGTGGAATGGACCAGATAGGTGCGGTGCTCGACAACGGTTTTGCCGCATCGCTTGACATTCCCGGCTTCAATTACAAACCTCAGTATTATGAAGAGGCTTACAAAAAGCTGCCGCAACAGCTTGTGCTCGGATCGGAGACCGCCTCTACGGTGTCCTCGCGGGGTGTCTACCATTTCCCCGTGGAGTGGGGCGAACATCATGTGGCCGTGCATCCTGACCATCAGTCCAACAGCTATGACAACGAGTCGTGCTCATGGTCAAATACTCCTGACATAGATTTCGCAATGGACGATGACCATGACTGGGTGCTCGGACAGTTTGTGTGGACCGGATTTGACTATCTCGGCGAGCCGTCGCCCTACGATACGGATGCGTGGCCCAGCCATAGCTCTGTGTTCGGTATAATAGATCTCGCCTCCCTCCCCAAGGATCGTTACTATCTCTACCGCTCACAGTGGAATAAGAATGACACCACTCTCCATATACTCCCTCACTGGAACTGGAAGGGACGAGAAGGTAAGGTGACTCCGGTGTTTGTGTACACCAATTTCCCTAAGGCGGAGCTTTTCATCAACGGCAAGAGCCAGGGTGTGCGTGAAAAGAACGATTCAACATATCAGAACCGTTACAGGCTTATGTGGAACGAGACTGTCTATGAGCCGGGTGAGGTAAAGGTTGTGGCCTATGACGCCGATGGCAGGAAGGCTGCCGAAAAGAGTGTGCGCACAGCCGGCAAGCCTGATCATATCGTGGTGACTCCAAACCACAGGGAACTTGCTGCCAATGGCGATGATCTGGTGTACTTCACCGTGCAGGTTGCCGACAAGGAAGGAAATATTGTGCCGACTGATTCGCGTATGGTGAAATTCAAGGTTGAGGGCGCAGGCTCATTCGAGGCTGCCGCCAACGGGGATCCCACATGTCTGCTTCCGTTCCGGAATCCCGAGATGAAACTTTTCAGCGGGGCCGCCACTGCCATTGCTCGCAGCGGCAAGAAATCTGGAGAACTGCGTTTCACCGCCTCGGCTCCCGGCGTAAAGCCCTCAACAGCTGTGATACGGGTGAAATAACGTTATATCATAGACTGTTAGGAAATCTTTGACAAAATTTATCCGCTGCTGTCTGCTTCAGTATCATGAGCAAGATGGCAGCGGATAAACTTGTTTATTGGATGTCCGATTCCCTATGAATAGTTATCGTAGAGTGTGATTCATTAAAAAGGTAGTTTTGAAATACCCTGTATTATGGCCGTGTGTCACTCTTTATTTTTGAATAATTCCTGAGGGTCGGGCAGATCAAGCACCTGTCCGTCGGCGTCCATCTTTTCGATATTCTTATTGGCATCCTCGATTTCCTTTTTTGCGATTTCAAGCCACTCGGGTTTGATGCCTAATTTTTTTGCATCTTCTTCCGAAATGTCAAGGCGGTAGCGGCGGCCTTCGAGTTTGACATATTTTATCAGTATCAGGTTTACGTGGCGTCGCAGTTTCAATTCCTCCCGCTTTTCTTCAGGGAGATTATTGAGGGTCTGTTCAAATTCTTCTTGGTTTGGATCCTCGACTTCGATAAGTTCGTAGTTCTCGGATTTTGGCGATTCGGCGTTGGTGCATGCGATTGTTAGCATCGATGATAGAATGGCACTGACAAGTACAAGTGCAAGATTAAAGAAAATCTTCATAATAATGGGGTTTATATTGTTTAGAGGTCGTTATTATAGATTTAATTTGCTATCCCGGTAGCATTTCCATAACGTTAAGATTGTGAAATGATTTGAGATTCTATGATATGTTTGCAAATATAAACAAAATATTTAACAATGCAAATAATTGCTAATTTTTTTTGAATAATTCTTTATATTGAATAATATATTATAATAATCAGGATATACTTATTGTATTTTTAACAGTAAATGCTGCCATATGGCTGTTTGTTGGTGTAAAGCATTAACTTATAATTATTTGCAAATAATAGATGAATTCATTATCTTTGTAAAATAATAGCAGAAAAATCATATCTTTTTTTACCTTTTTAACCATGAAAATAAGACAGTTTTTAGTGGCGTCTGTGCTTGCGGGTCTGCCGTCCCTTATGTTGGCGCAATCTCTTCCATATCAGGACCCTTCGCTGTCCGCTGAGGAGCGTGCCGAGGATCTGTGCAAGCGGCTCACTCTTGAGGAGAAATCATTGCTGATGATGAATGGCTCCCCTGCGATAGACCGGCTCGGTATTCCGGCTTTCGACTGGTGGAGCGAGGCTCTCCATGGAGTGGGGCGTAACGGTCTTGCCACGGTGTTCCCTTCTTGTATAGGAATGGCCGCTTCGTTTGACGACGATCTTATCGAAGAGGTGTTCACTGCGGTGAGTGACGAGGCCCGCGCCAAGAATACACTTGCCCGCCGAGAGGGGAAGAACGGTAAGTATAAAGGACTGTCGTTCTGGACTCCCAACATCAATGTGTTCCGCGATCCGCGCTGGGGGCGCGGACAGGAGACCTATGGTGAGGATCCATACATGAACGGCCGTATGGGTCTGCGTGTAGTGAAAGGTCTGCAGGGCGACGGCAGCGGCAAATATTACAAGCTTCATGCCTGTGCCAAGCATTATGCGGTGCACAGCGGACCTGAAAAGACCCGCCACAGCTTTGATATAGAGAATCTGCCCGCCAGAGAGCTTTGGGAGACATATCTTCCGGCATTCAGGATGCTTGTCAAGGATGGCAAGGTGCAGCAGGTGATGTGCGCCTATCAGCGGTTTGAAGGCTCGCCGTGCTGTGGGTCCGACAGGCTGCTCAATTCCATATTGCGTTATGACTGGGGATTTGACGGACTTGTCGTCAGCGATTGCGGAGCCATAGGGGATTTCTATCGCGAAGGCCGCCATGAGGTGTCGAAGGATGCCAAGGCAGCATCCGCATTGGGTGTGCTCAGCGGCACCGATGTGGAGTGCGGAGGGGTCTATAAGAATCTTCCCGGAGCCGTGAGGCGCGGCGATGTCAAGGAATCGGATATCGATGTGTGCGTGAAGCGTCTTCTGAAAGGCCGTTTCGAACTCGGCGATTTCGATCCGGATTCTCTTGTGCCCTGGACTTCGATCCCGATGAGTGTGGTTAGCTCCAAGGCCCATCGTGACCTTGCCCGCAAGATGGCTCGCGAGCAGATGGTGCTTTTGAAAAACAATGGGGTGCTGCCTCTCTCTCCCGATGCAGGAAAGATCATGGTGATGGGGCCGAATGCCGCCGATTCCACCATGATGTGGGGTATATATTACGGTCAGCCGGCCCATACGGTCACTGCGCTCGAGGGCCTGAATGCGCGTGCCGGACGTGAGCTTCCGTATGCGCGTGCCTGTGCCGTGACACGCATGACCGATCAGGAGAGTGTGTTTGGCAATTTCCGCAGTTCCAAGGGTCAAGGCATGGAGGCTTCTTACTGGAACAATACTGCAATGGAAGGAGAGCCGGCTGCCGAGACTGTGTACACCTCCGCGATCCGTCTTGACAACGGCGGCAACACGGCGTTTGCTCCCGGGGTCAATCTTACGAATTTCACCGCCCGTATCAAGGGCACGTACACTGCTGACCGTGACGAGAGACTCAAGATGGTGTACAACAATGATGACGGCCTGCGTATAATAATAAACGGCGACACAGTGCACAACCGCTGGAAGACTGATCCGCTGAATTTCCGTGACCGTGAGTTTGCCGTTGAGAAAGGGAAGAGATATGACATTGAGGTGGACTATATGCAGCTTGAAGATGACGCCACGCTCAACTTTGACATACTGCGTTCGCGCGATGTCACGCCCGCTGATGCTGTGGCTGCGGCTAAGGGTGCCGAAGTCGTGATATTTATAGGAGGCATCTCTCCGGCTTACGAACGTGAGGAGGCCAAGGTGAACGAGCCGGGATTTGACAACGGCGACCGCACATCCATAGAGCTTCCGGAGCCTCAGCGGGAGATCCTCAAGGCATTGCATGAGGCCGGCAAGAAGATAGTGTTTGTCAATTGCAGCGGCAGTGCGGTGGCTCTTACCCCCGAGAATGAGATATGCGACGCCATACTGCAGGCTTGGTATCCCGGAGAGCAGGGGGGATATGCCATAGCCGATGTGATATTCGGTGACTATAATCCCTCGGGCAAGCTTCCCGTGACTTTCTACAAGAACGACAGCCAGCTCCCGGCATTTGACAATTATCTTATGGAGGGACGCACTTACCGCTATATGAAAGAGGATCCGCTGTATCAGTTCGGATACGGGTTGAGCTACACCACATTTGACATCTCCAAGCCTGTATACTCTGACGGCGTGATAAAGGTGCGCGTAAAGAATACCGGAAAGGTGGCAGGGACTGAGGTTGTGCAGGTGTACCTTCGTCGTCCTGCGGATGCCGATGGGCCTAATAAGACCCTCAGAGGGTATGCCCGTGTGGAGCTTGCTCCCGGAGAGAGCCGCGATGTGGAGATCGACTTCCCGAGACATCTCTTTGAGAACTGGGACGAAAAGAATCAGGAGATGCGTGTGGTCCCCGGAGAATATGAGCTTATGGTAGGCTCTTCAAGTGCCGACAGGGATCTTAAGAAGATAAAAGTAAGAATTTGATATCTTTAAATAAAATTTCACCCCGGTGCGCATGTAGCTTGCGCACCGGGGTGCTTATTTTGTGCCGTGATTGTTTAAACAGATATGATTCTTCAATTCGGGTCACAACCATTTGTGCCGAAAAGAGGTTCTAAGATTAGAATTTAAGAGGCCGTTACTATACGATCTCGAAGATACCATTAAAAAACAACCTGTAAATGTTATGGATAAGGATTTGATATTTTTTAGCGCGGAGGGGCGGGGTTTGACCTCGACATCCGCCAATCATGTTGCCAATATGGCCAAAGAGATGATACGCATTCTTGAGGCCCGACTTGCTGCGATGGTGTTCTATTCGACAGAGGTGTCATTGATAGGCAGCGGTTCGGTCAATGTGTTGCGCAAAGGTGCTGACGCCGACGATGTGAAGTCGGTGTCAGGCATGCTGCACCGCGTGGCCGAGGCAAAGTCGCTTATAGCGTGGCTAAGGGAAGCGATAAAGGCAAAGGACAGGCTCCTGAAGAGGGCTGAGGACCTTTCATTGGAAGAGTTTGCCAGGATTGAGGGGCTGACGATCCCCGAGGCTCCTGTCATGGAGGAGGCTCTGACCGAGGACGGGTATTACGGCGGCTTGTCGCTTGACGAGCGCAACCGTTATTATGAGTTTGAGACTCTTGCAGCCGTGATCGGAAAGGAGATACATCCGGGCGGACATTTCGCTGATGCGCGTGATGATCTGGCGCAGCGCACTCAGAATCCGCGCTCGGTGGAGGGTGACGGACGCGATACACTCATCTATTCCTATGAGCCTTCGGTCGGTGCCGAACTGATAGAGACGGTCTATTTTGATCTGCAGAAGCAGTATCGCGAGGCTCAGGCCAAACTGAATGCCATGAAGTATGAGTGCGAAAAGGCTGTCACAGACTCCAAAGTGAAGGTGAGCACTGATTATACCAAGGCTTTGGAGAGGTGGAACGGTGAAATGCAGACCATTCGCTCGCGCCATGCCGAGTATATTCGGAAGAAGGTGAGGGAATATGGCGGCCTGAAGATCATTATCCCCGATAGCCTTGACGGGATATATCAGGAGGTGTCGCATCTTGGAAAAGGACAGGACAACGGATGAGCAGAGGACAGGCCACCCGATAAGGGGGCTTTGTCCTTGAATGGAACTGAGTAGTATGACCGTAGAGCAATTCTGATTCCCTTTTCGGGAAATTATATGGATCGCAAACGGTTTTCGGACCGGATGCAAAGAAAGTTACAAGACAATTGTCCGGGGCAGACATTTTTATTAATATTCCACAGATGGCTTGATTGTCCGGAGGAAGTTTTAGCTTTTGTAGTCTGCCAGGGTTTTTGATGTTGATGTGGCTCTTGTTTGTGTCGGTCAACCGAAAAGTTCCAGCCCGTCCGTACGGGGTGCCGGTGTTGGACCTTGTGTTCAATATTCAGGCACTCCGTTTTTTAAGGTTGTTTTTAATCGGCCTCTTATAAAATATTAGAGGACTGTCGGGCGACAGTCCTCTATGTAGTGTGATAATGATTAGGTTTAGTATTTACTAAAAAACTATTTCTTTGCAACCGTAAATTTTCTTTGATTGGTATTGATTTCTATATCTTGTAACCCTCTTGCAGAAAGTTTTTGTTTTTACATTGCAAAGATATGAAGGATGTGTTACATATGTGTTACAAAATAGGGACAATGTGGTTACGTATGTTGTAGGGCCGTTTTTTTAACATTTCCCATGCGCCCGGCCGTGTATGCGGGAGGTGTTTATGTCGTGACAAAAGAAACCACGGGGCTGTCATCTCGACAGCCCCGTGGTTCTTAACCTTAAATCTAATACCATGAAAACACAGTGCAAATAATAGTAACTACATCATTATAACTATCGGGGAGTGTAAAAGTTCAGACTATATTCCGATTTAACGTTTGTTAACCAATTGGACGAAAAAAAAATTGTAATTTAGCATCAAATACCAAACACAGACCAGATATGAATGCACGCATTTTAGTTATTGATGACGAAGAATCGATATGCGAGATTCTGAGATATAATCTTCTTAAAGAGGGATATGAGGTGGATGTCGCCTATAGTGCCGAAGAGGCTTTGGAAAAGGATCTCCGCCCTTACGATCTGTTTATCGTCGATATCATGATGGAGCGTCTGAGCGGATTTGATTTCGCCAAGAAACTCCGTAACAGTGACAGCACGGAGATTGTGCCTATAATATTCTGTTCGGCATTGAACGGAGAGGACGACACTGTGTTGGGGCTTAATATAGGAGCTGACGATTATATCACCAAGCCGTTCAAAATGAGCGAGATGATAGCGAGGGTCAATGCGGTCCTTCGTCGTGCGGCTGTGGCGCGCAAGGCTGTTCAGGCGGCCAGCGCAATGCCTGTGCAGGATCATGATCCTATGGAGAGCCGTATCGAATATCAGACTCTTTGCATAGATCCTAATGACAAGACATGCTATATAGACGGCTCTCAGGTGCCTCTGACCAAGACTGAGTTCGAGATACTGAGCTTTTTCCTTACCCACCGCAACCGCATATATTCGCGTGAAGAGATAATACGCCGCGTATGGGATGACGATGTGGTGGTGACCACACGCACTATTGACACAAATATCACACGCCTGCGCAAAAAGATAGGAGCTTACGGAAATAATATCGAGACCCGTCTGGGATTCGGTTATGGCTTCAAGGAGAAGGATTAACTATCACTGGCAGCTGTTTCTGCCGATAGCGTTTTGCCTCTGCATAGTCTTCGGACTGATAATATGGTATCAGTATAAGCGTGAGGCCGAGTATCGAGCCGAGATGCTTACCATGCAGCTTGATCTTATAAACCGCCGTGTGCTCAAGGCTTATGATTCTGATCAGGATGTCAGGCCGCTGAACTCTTTCATCGCGTCCTATTTTGAGGGATCTGCTTATGAGGATGTGCGCATTTCGGTCTATCTGAGTGACGGCAGGCTCAAATATTCCCTCGGGACTCCGCTGCCATATGAGCAGGATGCATTCAAGGTGGTCGACTATATATCGACCGGGAATGACGAGCGCAAGGTGGTGCGTGATTCTGTGGGAGTCAATTATTTTCTTGCCACATCCAAAAGCCGTGACGGGAATGTGAAGGTGCTTTCAGCCCTGCCGTTCGATGCTGAAGTGAGCGATGCGCTTGAGGTCGATTCGATGGTGTGGCTCGTGATGGCTTCATGCATTCTCATGACGATACTTGTGTCATATTATTTCACGAGACGTCTGTCACGCAGTGTCACCCTGCTCAAGGATTTCGCTTACAGGGCTGCGACAGGAGGCCATTTTACCGGCATAGACAAGTTCCCGCGTAATGAGTTTGGCGATATATCACGTGAGATAGTGACTCTGTATCGCGAGCGTGAGAATGCCGTGGAGCAGATACGTCGCGAACGAAAGGTGGCTATCCATGCCATAGAGGAGAAGGCACGTGTGACACGCCAGATGTCCAATAATATCAATCATGAGATCAAGACTCCGGTCGGGATAGTGAGGGGGTATCTTGAATCGATACTCGGTGACCCGGATATGGATGCCGAGACTCGTACCCGCTTCCTCGAACGCATGCTGAGCAATATCGACCGTCTCACTAATCTGCTCAATGACGTCTCTACCATGACGCGCCTCGAGAACGGCACCGACAAGATAGCTCTGAGCAAGGTGGATATGTATGACCTCGTATATCAGATAGACTATGATATGGGCGCAAACAATCTGGCCGGCAATATGCAATTCTCGTTTGACGTGCCGCTCGATTGTTATGTGACAGGCAATTACGGGCTTCTTAACGGAATGATATGCGGTCTGATACGAAATTCGGCCATGTATTCCAACGGCACTAAGATATGCTTCAAGCTTATATCGGAGAGTGAACGGTTCTATATGTTTGCTTTCTTTGACAATGGTGTGGGTGTCGCTGAAGAACATATCCCGCATCTGTTCGAGCGATTCTATCGTGTTGACACGGGCCGCTCGCGCAAGCAGGGAGGTACCGGTCTCGGTCTGCCAATAGTCAGGAGCACGGTGATAACACTCGGTGGCACCATATCGGTTCACAACCGTTCTACGGGTGGTCTGGAATTCATCTTCTCTCTGCCTAAGTGGACAGGTGACAATTGACGGACCGGATAAGGTCAGGATCTGAGTCTCGGTAGAAATGAAACAGGCAAAAGATCCGCGCAACAGGACACAGAGAAATTTCATAAGCATAAAATAGGACACAGACCTTTAATTCGACTGGGATTTATATTCCCGGCATGAAAATTAAAGGTCTGTGTCCTATTTTATGCTTATGAAATTTCTCTGTTGTCTTCCTTATGTTTAGATCAGAGATTATTTCTTGAGATCGTTGAGGAGTGTCTTCACTGCGGTGATGAGCTGGTCATCGATACCTTTGACAATCTTGGCAGGGTCATTTGCCACTTTGACGTCAGGCTCAAGCTGTGTGTTCTCGAGGAAGTTGCCCTCGGCAGTGCGGAAACCTACCACGGGTATGCCGAAGTAGAGGCTGGGATCCTGAAGTGTCACCCAGTTGACTGAACTCATGGTGCCGGGCACGGGCATACCCACAATCTTTCCGAGTTTGTTGTGCTTGTACATCCATGGAGTGCCATGGGCGTTGGAGTAGTTGGCCTCGCCGGTTATCATGATTGACGGGCGCAGCCAACGCTTTGAAGGCATCTCTCCACTCTTCACGCCGCGTATCTCCTGAGTGAGATATTTCTTGCCGCTGAAGAGCACCTCGATATCCTCATGCAGACGGCCTCCGCCATTGAAGCGGGTGTCGATTATTATACCCTCGCGGTCAGCGTATTTACCGAGGACATCGGCATATATTGAGCGGTATGAGGCGTCGTCCATCGATTCGAGGTGCACGTATCCGAGACGTCCTCCCGAGATAGAGTCAACTATGTGGCGGTTGCGCTCAAGCCAGCGGTCATAGAGCATGGCGTTGTATGAGCCGTTGTTGGTGGGGAGTATCACCTCCTCAACCTTTTCGCCCGAGGGGAGTGTGAATGCCACGAGTGTCTTTGTGCGGACGCGTGAGTTCAGCGATGCCAGAGGGTCGGTCTCGTCGTTGAGCGATTTGCCGTCGATAGCGGTGATCACCGCTCCCGGAGTCATGCGTGTGCTCGCACGGTCAAACGGTCCTCTCTTCAGAATCTCCGATACTTTCAGACCCTTGCCTGTGTAGGTGAGGTCGTAAAGCAGTCCGAGCGATGCTGTAGGCTCCTGGCTTCCTCCGGCACGGTAGCCGCTGCCGGTGTGGCTTACGTTGAGTTCGCCGAGAAGTTCGCTGGCGAGTTCCGAGAAGTCATAGTTGTTGTTGATATGGGGCAGGAACTTGCGGTAGTTGTCGGTGTAGCCTTTCCAGTCCACGCCGAACATGTCCTTGACAAGGAATCGTTTTGCCTCCTGGTCAACAATGAATTCATACATGTATTCGCGTTCCTTGACGGGGTCGATCTCCTGTGTGGCGTTGAAAGATATGCTGCTGATGTTGCCGCCGGGCAGTGACATCTTGCGGAGTGACGAGCCGAGGAGGAAGAGGTTCTTGCCTGATGCGTCAGGCTGGAACGACACGCCGCCAGCTCCCATCTTCTTGAACAGTGCGACATCGCCTTTGCGGAGGCTCTTCTTCCACAGGTCATAGCCGTTGTCGACACGTGACATGAAGTAGAGATTCTCGCCGTCATTGTCCACATAGCTGTCGCCGAGGCTTGACGAGAACGGTGTGAGGCGGACTATACGGTCCTGAATTCCGTCGAGCTCCACCTTGACAGCGTCGGATGGTTTGGCGTCTTCTTTCTTGGCGTCCTTGCTGTCCTTTTTGCTGTCCTTCTTGTCACCTTTTTTCTTGTCTTTCTTTTTGTCGTCTTTTGATGCAGACTGTTTGCCGGCTTTTTGTGATTTCTCAACCTCTTTCAGCAGGGCGAAGTCTTCATCGGAAAGGCGGTAGCGGTCGTATGCGTCACGGTTGGTGAACACCATGAGCACGTCGTTGGTCGCGCCCCATGAAGCGTGGTTCTTCATTCCGAAGCGGTCGCTTGTGTATATGATGGCGTTGCCGTTCATCACCCATCGGGGATTGCTGTTCATGTAGGCATCGTTGGTGATGTTGGTGAGCTCACCGGTGGTGGCGTTTATGATTGCTATGTCATAGTAGGGGTCGCGCTGGTGCACGTCTATTGTTGCGGCAAGCCATTCGCTGTCGGGCGACCAGTCAAGGGTTATGCCTCCGTCGCGGGCTGTGTAGGTCTCTCCGTTGGTGAGGAGGCGTGTCTTGCGTGTCTTCAGGTTCATGACAGCGATCTTGTTGCCGTCCTGAATGAATGCCATGAGCTCGCCGTTGGGTGAGATAATGGGATCCTGACGGTCCACATTGTCCTTTGCGGGGAACACGGGTGTCTCCTCGATGAGAGTGGCGTTGGAGAAGTTGGGATCGTCTTTCCGGTTGATGGTGGCGCGGTAGATGTTTTTGTGGCCGTCACGGTCGGAAGTATAATAGAGTGTGCGGTTGTCAGCTCCCCACGACGGGTGTCCTTCGCCCTGAGGAGTCTTGGTGATCTGGCGTGTGGAAGGGTATTCCACGGATGTCACAAATATGTCGCCGTGGCTTACGAATGCCACCTGCTTGCCGTTGGGCGATACTGCTGCTTCAGAGGCGGAGCCTACTTTGCGGCGCATCACCTGTTCGACGTTGTCGGTTACGATGTCGATGGCAACTTTGGCCGGCTTGCCTCCCTTGTCGCTAACAGTGTATATTTCGCCGTTATATGTGAATGCCAGGGTGCCGTCGGTTCCGCGTGAAAGGAACCTTACCGGATGGGTGGTGAATTTTGTCACTGCCGACACTTTGGAGGGGTCGGACAGGGGGAAGGAGTATACGTTGAAGCTTCCTCCGTTGCGCTCGCTCAGGAAATACACGGTCTCTCCGTCACCGCCTATCACGGGGTTGCGGTCTTCGCCGCCGCGTGAGGTGAGGTTGGTGTGACGCCCGGTCTTGGCATCGTAACGCCATATGTCACGTGTCACAGAGGATGTGTGGTGCTTGCGCCACTCGTTCTCTGTCCCCTTGTCATCCTGATAAAGGAATGAATTTCCGTCAGGCAGATAGCTTATGTTGAGAGCCGGTGTGCCGAGTATCTGTTGGGGACGTCCACCTTCGGCAGGTACTTTGTACAGCTGCCCCATGCGTGAGCTGGGGTATACGAGGCTTGCAGCGGGAGCCTGGATCGTAGCGGAGTACACCACGAATTTTCCGTCGGGAGTGAAGCCCTGCGGTATCTCTGACACGGAGTTGAATGTGAGCTGAGTTGCCGGTCCGCCTTTGGCATCCATTATAAATATGTCCTGGCCTCCGTTGCGGTCGCTTGCAAAGGCTATGGATTTGCCGTCGGGTGACCATACGGGCACTGACTCGTATGACTCGGCTGTGGTGAGGCGTTTGGCTTCTCCGCCCGATGCGGGCACTGTGAATATGTCCCCTTTGTAGGTGAAGGCAATGGACTTGCCGTCGGGAGAGATCTTCACGTCCCTCAGCCACAGGGGAGTTGCAGCGGTGGCCGAAACGGCGGCAGCTGCAAGAAGTAATGATGAGACTAAATGTTTCATTCATTGATTGGTTTATGATTTCCGTTAAGATCTATGCGCGCCGTCTCCAGTTCATGCGTTGCAGATAGTCCGAGAGCCACACTCCGGTGAGTATGAGCGCGCATCCCGAACACCCTATGAGTGTAAGGGGCTCGTCGAGTATTAGCACGGAGAATATGAGTGTGATCACGGGCTGGAAGTACAGATAGTTGGATGCGGTGACCGCGCCTATCTTTATTACGGTATATGCCCACAGGAGGAATGCTCCGAGCGAGCACACAAGCGCAAGGAAGAGCAGATTGTATATCACTGTGGGGCGCAGCAGTATCTCAAAGGGAGCTATCTCCGGCTCGATCGACAGGAACGGGAGTGCTGTGATCACTCCGTAGAAGAACACTTTGCGTGTTATGAATTTCGCATCGTAATGGGCGTTGAGCGGCTTGAGCAGAAGCCCGTAGATAGCCCAGCAGAATGCAGCGAGCAGAGCCAGGAAGTCACCGAGAGGGTTGATGCTCATGTTGAAGCTGCTGTTGAATATCACGAGGCCAACTCCGATGAATGCCACCACCGATCCTATGTACGCGCCTTTGCCGGGGCGGTCGGATTTGTAGACTATGCCCACGAGCAGCACTGTGAGTAAGGGGGGGAGGGCGGTGATGAGCGAGACGTTGCTCACAAGTGTGTACTCAAGCGCGACATTCTCAGCTATAAAGTATACCGATCCTGCCACTATGCCGCACAGGACGAACAGAAGCTCATCCTTCAGATTGTTGGCTAACAGTCGATTGTGGCAGATGCTGAGAAGCGCGATGTACGCGATTGATGAACGGTAGATGTAGATCTCGATGGGATGAAGCCCGTTGTCAAGCAATACTCGTGTGGATATGAATGACAATCCCCATGCCGTCACAGAAAGGCAGGCGAATATGTGATAGATCCAAAGATTGCTCTTTGCGGAAACGCGTGTTGTTTCCATAAAAATGAGAACGTGTTTTAACCGGTATTATGGTTGGTTGATGATTGAATAAACTTAATGCAAATGTACGATATATTTTTCAAAAGTCAAAATTGATGATTCATCTCTTCACATCTCTGGTATCAGCCTCATATGACAACTGCAGGAATGCCTGTAAAGAACATTCCTGCAGTTGTCAGTATCTTCTGTCATCAATACTTTCGGCTATCTCCAGTCAGCAAGATATGGTGTGGCTTGTCTGGGTGATGCGGGTTCCTGATTGGGTGTCCAGTCGGCCATATATTCATATGACGCTGTTTTTTTGTTTGTTGAATTGTCGGTTGGGGGCTGTGGCTTCTGTAGCCCGTAGCTTAAGTAATCAAGAAATAAAGTTTCCATGTAGGTTCTGTTTAAAGGTAGTTAAAAAAAGGACAAGATATATTTACGGTAACTTCAGGACTAACAAGTCATCCTGCCTTAAAGTTTGTAGAGACGAATGAATTTAACGTTTATTAATACAGGAAAAGTATATGGTAACTACTCACCTATAGGGTTAAGTCAGACATAATTTCCTCCCCGAACCGTCTTTGTTTCTCGATGATACATTTGT
>ERZ808037.1448-NODE-1448-length-15267-cov-4.205464_pt1 | contig 15267 bp, 10 predicted proteins | sample MGYA00380190_ERZ808037 | MGnify/ENA primary metagenome ERZ808037 (study PRJEB31490, sample SAMN06133399) | mouse gut metagenome | isolation source: J9 | host: mice | place: China: Chengdu | collected 2015-05 ... | reverse complement strand
GTAACAATCCCTCCCATGGCAACCGTCAACATTAAAAATAAAATCCCCAGACCGCCGCATACAAAGCCGGCTCCTAATAAAGCCACCCCCACCAACGGATCTGTCCACATGCACATCACACCTGTGACGAGCATTACCACTAATAATACAAATAACATGATTGCGGTAACGCCGAAGCCGAAAATCAAGGCAAACCAAGTAACAATAATTCCTGCCAGTGTTCCAATAGCCCCGCAGGCAAACCCGAGTGCCACCGGAGAAATGAAGATGCAGCCGATTACTATCAGCACAATTGCCCATGCGGGCATACTGTCGTTTTTCGACGATTCGCACTTCGTCTGCTGCTCTCCGGCCTGCTGGTATTGAACCACTGCCCTGTTTTGAGCTCTCTGGTATCCGGAATCCCCGTACCCCGACCCGTTAATATCTCTCTTAATATTTTCCGCGACTTTCGCGGGATTTCCCAATGCTTCAATGACTGCCTGCTCATTTTCCGGCCCCGCATCATTAAAATATTCATTATAATATTGCAATGCCTCCTCACGCTCCGAAGGAGAAATATTTTGAAGCAGGCTTTCCAACTGTTTCATAAAATCAACTCTGTTCATAACTTTTCCCACTCCCTTCCGGGTTATCCTTTCCCTCATTAGAATTTATGTCTATTCTGCCTTCAAACAGACCTGTAATCTTATCTGAATACCTGCGCCATTCACTCTCGTACAGCCTCAGCTGCGCCCAGCCTCTGCTGGTAACTTTATAATAGCGCCTGTTCCTGCCGGCACATTCCATATCGTAAACTTCCAGACATTCGTCCTTTTGCAGCCTTCTGAGCACCGGATATAATGTGGACTCAGACAATTCAATAACCTGTCGCACATCCTGTGTGATCTTATATCCGTAAGTTCCCTCCGGCTGCTTTGAGACCACCGCCAGCACTATGGCATCCAGAAGAGCCGAACCTGTATTAAATACCATGTTATCTCTCCTTATTATATTGCCGCAAGCAGCAACTTGTTTTGTCTCTGCATCCTCTATATCGCAGCTTAACTGCGACTCACAATCCATTGTAAAACTCTCTATACACCTCCCTTGCAAACCGCACTTTCACTTGAAATTATTTTTATTTCATATGACCGGCCAAACTATTGTTGCTGTATAATAATATATGGCATATAATATCTCAGCTGATGAGAATACTATATGCCATATAATATTATGTGTCAATATATATTTGCCAAATATTTTCTAAAGAAAAACTTAAGAAGCGTTTTGTTATCGCTCCATCTTCCAAAAATAAGCGCTGTATGCGGGAAGCTTGCTGCCTCCTCCAAAATCATGGTCAGCGCCGCTGATGAGATCCACCGCCGTTCCGCAGCCCGCATCAAAATGAGCGTCAAAGTCTTCGCCGTCGGCGTTGATCGCCACAAGCACTCTCTCGTTGTCGGTCTTTCTCTCAATAATGCATTGCTTATTCGTCAGCAGAACCGAGCGGAAGCTGCCGTAATTGAGCGCCTCGGAATTCTTTTTGGCCTCTGCAAGCTTGCAGATCCATTCACTCAGGCCGTTCCACACAGGCTCTTCAAAGCAAGGCCGGAGCGAAGGATCTCCCTGTGATTTCTCCCCCTTTGCGCCCCACTCGCTTCCATAATAAACGCAAGGAATACCCGGCATTCCGAATTGAAGGGCATAGATGAGGGGCAGATGCTTTTCATTGGTAAGAATGCTGGCCACTCTGGTGACATCATGGTTATCCACAAAGGATAACAGGTGCTTTCCTTTATAGAGCGTCCAGTTCTCCGGTCCGAACTGTCTCATCAAAGAGTGGACAATCTCAAACATATTCATGCTGTTAAAGCTGCTGTACAGTCCCTTATAGCATTCATAATTTGTGACGGAATGAAGCATACTGTCGTTCATCATCCTGTTATAATCACCGTGGAGCATTTCACCGATCAGGACAAAGTCTTCCTTTAACCCTTGCGTATATCCTCTCAGTCTGCGCACAAAGTCCTCGTCCAGACTGTAAGCCACATCCAGACGCAGACCGTCAATGTCAAATTCGTCCACCCAGAACTTCACGCTTTCCAACAGATGGTTAATTACAGCCTCGTTGCGCAAGTTCAGCTTCACCAGATCATAGTTGCCTTCCCATCCTTCATACCAAAGTCCGTCATTATAATTAGAATTACCGCCGAAGTCAATACGATAAAACCAGCTTGTGTAAGCCGAACCTTCTCTGTTTTTCACCACATCCTGAAAGGGGCCGAACCCTCTTCCCACATGGTTAAACACACCGTCCAGCACCACTTTGATGCCGTTTTCGTGCAGTTTTCCACATACCTCCTTGAAATCCTCGTTTGTGCCCAGACGTGTGTCCAGCTTACGGTAATCCCTTGTGTTATAGCCGTGAGTGTCCGACTCGAAAATAGGTGAAAAGTAAATTGCGTCTATTCCCAGCTTCTTCATATGAGGAATCCAATCCAGCACCTTCAGAATCCGGTGTTCTAACACACCGTCATTTTCAAAGGGCGCTCCGCAGAACCCCAAGGGATAAATTTGATAAAAAACACTTTCGTATGCCCACATACATAAATCTCCTCTCGCATATAATTTTATTTTTAAGGCAAAGACAGTTCATTGACCGTTTAAGTACTATAAATGAATGCTTGCCAATACCTTTTGTGGATAAAATGGATATCTGTGTCATTTTTTTTAGAATTTCCGAGAAGAAATCCACCAAATCCACAGAGTTATCCACATCTACACTTCTGTCATTTTATCACACTTTACGTGTCAGTTCCACTAAAGCGTATAAGAAAAATCATTCTCCCGCGCTATATGTCCTGTTTCGCGGCCTGCTGCGCCTTAATTTAGTCAATACCGATCCACAAAACCTCTCAAATCAAGGCTTATCTCCTGCAAAGTATGACCCCACACCCTGTGGAAAACTTTTTACACACACTAAAGCCATGCATCCCAAAATCTTTCCACACGCTTTGCCACCGTATCCACTGCCACCGTCTCAAAGCCTTCCCATTCTCTGGGAAACATCTTGCGGTATGCAATTTGGAGAAAACGCTCGTCCAATAAAGCAATGATACCCACGTCCTCCGTAGTCCTGATTACGCGCCCTGCAGCCTGCAGCACCTTATTCATGCCCGGATATCGGTAGGAATAGTCAAACCCGTTTTCACCCTCCATGTCAAAATATCTTTTTAGTATCTCCCGTTCACTGCAAACTTGAGGAAGCCCCGTTCCGACGATAATCGCTCCGATTAGGCTGTCATTCTTCAAATCAATCCCCTCACTGAAAATGCCGCCCAGCACACAGAACCCAATGAGAATAATATCCTCTTCCTCCTCTATATCCATCTCCACGGCGGTCTGCAGGTCACAATCGACATTCCCCCGAAAACGGGAAAGGAAATTTTCCCGATCCGCCTCGCTCATGGAATCGCTTTGTAAAAGGCACTCCTTTCCCTCATCGGCAAAATATTTCATATAAATGTCATATATAGTGTACAAAAAGGCATAGGACGGGCAGAAAACCATATAGTTTCCATGCCTGTTTCTCACGATTTCGTCAATATAACGGGCAATGTTATAATATTCCGTATCCGAGCGCCTTGTATATTTGCTGGTCACATCATGGGCAATTAATAACGCCCGCTTTTCCGGATGAAATACCGATTTCGCATAAACTTCATAATCCTCATCATCGCCCCCCAGCAGCTTTTTATAATACTGTATCGGCAGAAACGTTGCAGAGAACAAAATGGTACTGCGCCCTTTGAGCATACAATTCTTCAGATTTTCCGCCGGATTAACGCAGAACAGCTTAATCAGGAAATCTCCGTCTTCTCCTGTTTGGGTATACTTTACATAATGCTCGTCCAAAAGCTCATAAATTTCCAAAAAGTGAGCCACCTCAAAGTAAAAGTCCAGCAGCTGTTCTCTGACGGGAAGCTGTTCCTCCTCCGGCTCCGCCAAGTATTCATCCAGAACGGTATGGAGCCGCATAAGCGGCTTTAAAAACCCGTCTATACTTTCCACGGTCCGCCAGCCGTCACAATCCCGCTTCATCTCCAATAATTCCTCATTACATTTCTCCAAATGGTAGATCATCTTGGAAGCATATCCTTGACGGACCAAGGTGCTTCTGCCCCCATGCAGTTTTTCACTGCTCCGTCCACTCTCCTCCAAATCGCATGACATTCCTGTCATATCCAATGTCATTTGTCCGGAAAAATCCTTATTTTTCAAGGGCTTTGACGTTTCTGACATGATTGTCTGTTTTAATTCTCTGCGGGCTTCCAGAAAGGCATCCTTGTAAAGCGAAGCACTGTACATTTCTCTTCCCCTATCGAGAAGATTATGTGCCTCATCAATTAAAAAAATGTATTTCCCACTGCTTCCCTCTGCAAAAAATCTTTTTAAGTAAACGTGTGGATCAAAGAGATAATTATAATCGCAAATCACGGCATCAGCGAAAAGACTCATATCCAGACACATTTCGAACGGACACACATGATGCCTTTCCGCATATTCCGCAATCTGTTCTCTGCTGAAGCTTTCTTCCGAAGTCAGTAATTCAAACAAGGCATCATTGATTCTGTCGAAATGGCCTTTTGCATAGGGGCAATATTCCGGATTGCATTCCACCCGTTCCATAAAGCAGCTTTTTTCCTTTGCCGTCAATATTATGCTTTTGAAATGAAGCCCCTTCCGGCGAAGCAGCTCAAAAGTCTCGTCCGCTACCGTTCTGGTAATGGTCTTTGCCGTCAGATAAAAAATTTTCTCCGCCATACCCTGTCCTACAGCCTGAACGGCGGGATAAACGGTGGAGATTGTCTTCCCCACTCCCGTGGGAGCCTCCAGAAACAATTTTTTCTTATGATAGATGGTCCGGTAGACATTGGCTACAAGCTCTTTCTGCCCCTCCCTATAAGGAAAGGGAAATTTCAGACCATTTATGGAGTTCTGACGGATATGCTGCCACTTGTAAGAGTAGTCCGCCCATTTCCGGTAAGCCCTCACCAGATTTTCAAACCAGTCCTCCAGCTGCCGAAAGGTATAGTCCTCATAAAAGTAACGTAATTCCTCCGTTTCCATATTACAGTAGGTCATACGCACCCTGATTTCTTTTAATTTTTCTTGAAGAGCACAGATATAAGCATAGCATTTCGCCTGTGCAATGTGCAGAGGCAAGGGTTCTTTCATTTTGGCAAGCTCCCGGTAAGTACCCTTGATTTCATCTATGATAACCTGCCCTCCCTGATGAATGATGCCGTCGGCACGACCTTCCACCACCAAAATATAATTTTCCGTAGGCAAGGTATAGCGCAGTGTGACCTCCGCCTCGTATTCGGCGCCCATTCTCCGCTGAATCATGCGGTGGATGCGGCTTCCCTCCTGCATGGCATTGTCGGGTGATACCTGATGCCGATTGTCAATGTCTCCATGACGTAAAATGAACTCCACAAGATTCCTGACGGAAACCCGTACTTCCATGGGCGGAAGCTCTCTTTCCACAAATCCGTTATCAGGTCTTCTCTCCGTGATCTCCGTATTCATATGCGCCTTCTTCCGTCTCCTTCCATCCCGTTAAATCCTTCATTGTTGTCGGCACCGAGGCAAGTTAAAAATGTCATACTCGGTCGTCTCAACAACAAAAGACTCCCTATGAAGATAGTACTCTATCCTGCATAGGGAGTCAATTTGCTTTTTTAGTACTGCATTGGATCAGCAAGCCACTGCCAGCTGGTTCAACAGTTCTTCCAGACCGGCATTGTAGCCGTCGTAGGAAACCTTCAACATATTATCAAAATTCAGCCCGTACACTCCTAAAAATGACTTGGCATCCACTACATACCTATTGTAGGAGATATCAATGTCAAAATCACACTTGGAAGCTACGTCCACAAAGTGCTGAACCATGTCAGGTTTCAAGCGAATCGTCTTAACCATACTAAACCATCCTTTCATAAGACTCAACATTGTTAAAATTTCTTGCTCCTATAGTTACACATTATATCCAAAATATTGGAAAAGTAAAGTAACTTCCTTTGCAAAAAAAAGACGGTTTTATTAAGTTTTTTTGTGCATTTTACTCATTCTGCGGGAATTCTGTCATATATTTTCGGAACCGGAGAGGAAGCATGTTCCGTTGCAGCTTTAGATTCTTCCGCTCTTCAATGGCTATTTTATGACAAAAATATTTAAAAAGTTCCTGATACGCCTGTTCCGCTGCCGAAACTTCAAAGGTAATACCATTTTCCGACTCCCCGCCGTAAAACAGATACCACTGCCGACCCGCAGGATGAATGCCGAATACCCCACGGCCCTCATCATGAATCATAAAGTTTTCCTGTGGCATCCTATCCGAAAAATGAGGCATCAGAAATGCGACCACACTGTTCTTCGGCCCTATTTTCGAGTAGAGCAAACCGTTTTCCAATTCTTGAAACCGCACAAATTCACGCAAATGCCCGATTTCCCTGTTCACAACTCTGGCAAGAGAGAATGCGTCATGCACCTCGTCATTGGCAAGATTATCAAACAGATGGCCTGCCTTGCGCTTGGCCGAAAGCCCGTCCACTACCGTCCTGTACACTGCTTGTGCCTTCCTCTCATCCTTCGAGGCAAGCGCCATACACAGGGACATATAATCCTTTTCCCCGAAAATGCGGCACAAGGAGCGCATTACTTTTATCATTTTCTCCTGATCCGGCATCACATATACATTCTGCGCAAACAAAACGGGATCATCCGTAAGGCTGATACAGGTGTCCATGTGATCACGTCTTTCCTCGTATGCCAGATAAATGGCCGTAAATATACTATCCAAAGAATCCCCGCATCTATAAACTGTCATACCGCTCTACCGCCTCCTACATAGCACGGCTGCCTTGCCGCTCTCCAAAGCTGTCTTGCCACACTCTCTATCACTACCGACTACCGAACTGTATTATACGGCCTCCTTGCTCTCTCTGTCACGGCCAGCCGCCGAACTGCATTGCACGGCCTCCTTGCCGCTCTCTGTCACAGCTGTCCTGCCGCCGCCTGAATCCTGTCTGACCGGGTTACGGGCTGTTCAAAATTTCCCACATCAAATAAGGACATCTGTCGGTAACTCATACCGTCACTGCCAAACCGGATCCGCTCCTGCTCCTCCGTCAGGTTCCGCACAATATAATCCTCTTCCAGCTTCACCGGATACATCATCCTGCCGCTGCAAGTGATAAAGTACAATGCTCTCTTTAGGACAACACCGATCTTTTTCAAATCTGCAAACGTTAAGTTAGTGCTCCTCCGGGCAGCCACAATCCTTTGGGCGCTTTTCACTCCTATACCGGGAACGCGCAGCAGCCGCTCCATGGGCGCCTTGTTAATTTCTACGGGAAACTGATCCAAATGCCTTACCGCCCAGTCTTCCTTAGGATCCAGCATCACATTAAAATACGGGCGTTTCTCATCCAGAAGCTCACAAGCCTTAAACCCGTAAAAACGCAGCAGCCAGTCCGCCTGATACAGCCTGTGTTCCCGGAGCAGTGGCGGACCTCCCGGCAGCGCAGGAAGCTGCTTATCCCCCGTTACGTTAACAAAGGCAGAATAAAACACTCTCTTCAAATCAAACTTCTGATACAAGCTTTCCGCCACATTCAGCACCTGATAATCATTTTCCGGCGTAGCTCCTATAATCATTTGAGTGGCCTGTCCGCCGCCTACAAAAACAGGAGCATTGCGGTATAACACCAGATCATTTTTATTCTCTGTAATTTTATTTTGAATCTGCCGCATAGGGGTCAATATGTTTTTTCTATGTTTATTTGGCGCCAGTGCGCGAAGCCCTTCCGCAGTGGGCAGCTCCAAATTGACACTCATTCTGTCCACCAAAAACCCGATACGGTGTATCAACTCCGGATCGGCTCCCGGAATGGCTTTGACATGGACATATCCGTTAAAACGGTATTTGTTGCGCAGCAGCCATATGGTACGAAAAATCAACTCCATGGTAAAGGTAGGGCTGTTCAGAATACCTGAACTCAAGAAAAGCCCTTCTATATAATTTCTTCGATAAAATTCCACTGTCAGCGTACAGATTTCCTCCGGCGTAAAAGTCGCCCGGGGTATATCATTGGAACAGCGGTTCAGGCAATATTTACAATCATAAATACACTCATTTGTAAATAATATTTTCAGCAGAGAAATACAGCGTCCGTCACTGCTGAAACTATGGCAGATACCCGCCGCCACACAGTTCCCCAGCCCCACACCGTTGCCTTTGCGGTCCACGCCGCTGGATGTGCACGCCACGTCATATTTTGCCGAATTCGCCAAAATGCCAAGCTTTTCCATCAATGGCATATCCTGCCCTGTTGTCAGAAATTCCAAAACAGACCCTCACCGCCTTTCCCTTGTTCAGAACGTTTGTTCTCTACAAGAATAGCACATACGTTCTGTTTATGCAAGTATTATTTTCATAACGTACCTGTCTTATTCAATAGTATGGTTACTGTTCACTTTGTTCACAGCAACCTATGCACAGAAATCGCAAAACAGCGATTTCGCGCATGTCTGTCTAGGGTTTCACCTCGCGGTGACAGCGAGTAAACAGTAACATAGTATGATCTCAAGGGCAAAAGTTCAAAAAACCGATGTGGGCTCGCTTGCAAGAGTATTTTGTACTCGGCCCCCGCAAAAACACCGAAAAGCAGTTTCTGTTGCAGCAAGGTGGTGTCTGCCCTGTGGAATTGTTCGGTACATACCTATGCCATTTGCATAATCTCGATTTCAAGCTACTTTAATTCGTCAAGTAATGTTCATATATGGTAAAGAATCAAACAACCGAAAACTAAAGGCACTTATGAGCAAGTTACAAGGTAAAATTTGTCAGTTTGTCTCGTGGCCACATGCTGCATGGGATTGAACATAATGTACTGTTTCGGGAGTACCGAAAAGCAGAATGACTGCTGTAATACTTTGTAAAATGACCTTGCTTAGTCTTTGGAGTAACCTTTGGAAACAAATCAAAAGCGACAATGTGTAATTCGCTACGGTTCATTATTCCTTTTGAATATGTCTGTACAGCAACTATTAGCAGTTTATATAGAACATATTATTTAAGCAAAAAGAAAAACCTATATAATTAAAAAGTGTTTACAAAATAGATAAACTATAGTATAATGCGTTTACAGTTTAAATAAACAATTAAGGAGGTGTACAATATGGACTATAGTAAAATCACTTTAGATGAGTTGAAAAAAGGATATAGGTATGATAAAGAGCATGATATTTATATTTGTAACTATTGTGCACAGAATTTCGAAGTGGGACAAATATATTCAATCAGCAATATTTTTTATACAGCTGAACATGCTGTTTCAAAACATATTGAAATTGCACACGGCAGTAACTTGTCGCAATTAGTTTCTGCTGACACAAAATATAATACTCTGACACAAAATCAGAAAGATTTAATTTTGCTTTTTGCATCTGGTATATCAGATAAAGAAATGGCAGGCAAATTAGGTGTCACGGAAGCAACCATTCGACGGCATCGTTTTACATTTCGTGAGAAAGCAAAGCAAGCAAAATATTACTTGGCTATATATGAACAATCATTAGGATTAAAAGAAGTTTCCGAAAATGCAATTATGCCAATTCACAACCATGCCAGTTATCTTGATGACCGCTATTTAATAACCGAATCGGAGAGACTGCGTATATTAGAAAACTTTTTTACCAGCTTTAACCCTCTTGTTTTAAAAACGTTTTCGCCAAAAGAAAAGAATAAAGTGGTTATTCTCACTAAAATAGCAGAGCAATTTGAAAAGGGTAAAATATATAGCGAGAAAGAAATAAATCAAATTTTAAAACCGATTTATGAAGATTACATGACGCTTAGACGCTATTTGATTATGTACGGATTTATGGAGCGTGCCAAAGACGGTTCAAAGTATTGGTTGACAGATTAAAAGGGAAAGATTATTCAACCATTTATAGATTCTATACAAATAACAGTGAAAAATATATCACAAGCGGATTTTTATGATTGCTTTTTAGCAATTATGGGATTTGATATTTCCCCAAAGTTTAGTGTGTTATAAAAGAACATGTTTTGTAGTTCTTGAAAATATAAATGAAAATTTCAACGGAGTATAGTGTGAAAAATACTTCTAAGGCAGCAAAAGACACTGCCTAAGAAGTATTAAGTTTCCCAAACTGCTGAAGCAGTTAGAAAAACGCGAAAGACAGCGTTTTTCATATCTATTTGAGCCGCTAAAGCGGCATGGGGGATTAATATGCATAACCGAATATGCAGGGGAGAAGTTTTTGCAGATAGATAGGAAGGGAATAGCCGGAGATAGCGGCAGAAGAGTCAGGGGGTGTTTGGCATGGCAAGAACAGTGGGGATTGGAAATCAGGATTTTGAATCTATCCGGGAATCGGAATATTTTTATATTGATAAAACGCATTTTATTCGGGAATGGTGGGAAAGCGGAGACAGTGTGACACTGATTACCCGCCCCAGACGTTTTGGGAAAACATTAAACATAAGTATGCTGGAAAAATTTTTTTCCGTGAAATATGCCGGCCGGAGTGATCTGTTTGAGGGGCTTTCCATATGGAAAAAGGAAAAGTATCGGCTGCTTCAGGGAACCTATCCGGTTCTTTCGTTAAGCTTTGCAGATGTAAAGGAAACCTCCTTTGAACAGGCGCGGAAGAAGATGTGCCGTATTATCAGAGAACTGTATTATCAATTTCGATTTTTGACCGAATCCGGTGTGATGACTGATAGTGAAAAAAGAGATTTTTTGCAGATATCGGTTAATATGGAGGATAATGAAGCCGCCTTTACATTAAAAGCCTTATCCGGCTATTTGTCCCGTTATTATGGCAAAAAGGTGCTTATTTTATTAGACGAATATGATACACCTATGCAGGAAGCCTATGTGAACGGTTATTGGCAGGAAATGGTCAGATTCACCAGAAACCTGTTTAACTCGACTTTCAAAACAAATCCCTATTTGGAACGTGCTATTATGACGGGCATCACTCGGGTAGGCAAAGAGTCCATCTTTTCCGATTTAAACAATTTAAAAGTGGTGACAACGACTTCCGGAAAGTATGAGGATTGTTTCGGTTTTACGGAAGAAGAAGTCTTTGCTGCATTGGGGGAATTTGGTTTATCCGACCGTAAACAACAGGTAAAAGACTGGTATGACGGGTTTTCATTTGGGAAAAAAAAGGATATTTACAATCCCTGGTCTATCATTAATTATCTGGATGAAAAAAGAGTAGGAGCTTATTGGGCAAATACCAGCGCGAACAGTCCGGTGGGAAAGCTGATACGGGAGGGAAGTATAGATGTCAAGAAGACCTTTCAAGCTTTGTTAGGGGGAAAAACACTCAATGTAGAAATAGATGAGCAGATTATTTATGAGCAGCTGCCCTCAAAGAAAAATGCCGTCTGGAGCCTGCTTCTTGCCAGCGGGTATTTAAAGGTCGTAAATATGGACTTTGTAGAAAGAACCGGACGCACTTATTACGAACTTGCGCTGACCAATAAGGAAGTCTATGTCATGTTTGAGAACATGATCCGGGATTGGTTTTCAGGTAATGACGATTATAATGATTTTATTAAAGCGATGCTGATGGATGATCTAAAGGCAATGAATCTTTATATGAATCGCGTGGCAGCAGAAATGTTTAGCAGCTTTGATTCAGGCACGAAGCCTTCCGGAAAGGAGCCGGAACGCTTTTACCATGGATTTGTGCTGGGGCTGATGGCGGAGCTGACAGACAAATATATTATTACATCCAACAGGGAAAGCGGTTTCGGACGTTATGATGTAATGTTGGAGCCGCGGAGAAAACAGGGGGATGACGCTGTCATCATAGAGTTTAAGGTTCAGGCCGAGGATGAGAAGGAACTGTCCGATACGGTAAAGGATGCGCTGCGGCAGATTGATGAAAAAGGCTATCAGGCAAATCTTATTGCAAAAGGATTTCCGGAAGAATGCATACGGAAGTATGGATTTGCTTTTTGTGGGAAAAAGGTGTTGATTGGCAGATGATGTAACCAGCACAATTAGGAAAAACAGCGGTTCCGGAGATTGGGAACCGCTGTTTTTATGCCCTCATTGGGTCTGGCTTTTCAGAAATTCTTTTGACATACATGTGCGTCTGCCACAGGCAGTGACACTAATATTGCTTCCAAAAGTTATAATAAGTACACAATACCCTACTTCGCCGTTTTCTTCTTACCGCCTCCCACAAGTAAGAAACTGCAGAGGAGAGCTACCACATAGAGGCCGACAGTTACATACAACACTGCCTGATAGCCCGCAGGATTTACGGAAATGGTTCCGCCATGCCCGTCGCTGATATCGGAAAAGCTGCCCACATGGTTTACAATGAAGGTTGCCAGCTGGTTGCCGGTGAGACCTGCGATTGCCCATGCGGAGAGAGTGATACCATGGATGGCGCTGATATTCTGCATACCGTAATGGTCGGACAGCAGAGTGGGAACATTGCTGAAACCGCCGCCGTAACCTGCGTTTACTACGAACAGCAGGATAAGCACCAGAACCATCAGGATTGTAGGCTGTCCCATTTTTGCGATACCTTGTGTTACGATGACTAATCCTGTAGCCGCAATGGAGAGGATAATCATAATCTTATATACCGTATTTCTGTCCTTCATAGTGTCGGCCCAAGCGGAGAAGCCCAGACGCCCGCCGGCATTAAAGACAGCCGTCACGGAAGCAAGTACGCCGGCCATGCCTGCAAGGCCGATGCACTTGATGATCATCTTCTCCTGAGAGATCAGTGCAAGCCCGCAAGTAATGTTAATATAGAACATCAGCCAGATGCCGATGAAAACAACGGGCTTTGTCTTGATGACATCCATGGCTCTGGCGCCCTTTTCCTGAGAAGCAGGTTCGTGCCAGCCTTCGGGCTTAGCCAGAAGCAGATGGCCTGCGAACATCATGACGAAGTATACTCCTGCCAAAATAAAGAACATTTTATAAATGCCGGTTTCCTTGCCCAGTGAATCCAGCATTGCCTGCATAATGGGGCTTGCAATCGCTTTTGCGGCGCCGAAGCCTGCAACTGCCAGTCCGGTAGCCAGACCTTTACGGTCTTGGAACCACAGCATCAGGGTCTTGACAGGGGAGAGATATCCGGTTCCCAGCCCGATACCCATAATAAAGCCATAGCAGATATAGATGCCGATGAGTGCAAGGATACTGCCCTTGTGGTTGCCGCCGTACCAGATAAAGAAGCCGGTTCCCGCCATGCCTGCGGCAAAGCAGATGGATGCGATCAGGGAAGAGCGGTGGATATCCTTTTCTACCACATTCCCAAGAAAAGCGGCGGACATGCCGAGGAAAAAGATGGCAAAGCTGAATGCCCATTCGGTTGCGCTTTTGGTAAAACCAATGTGTTCGGCGATTTCCTGACTGAAAATAGACCAGCAGTAAACCGTACCGATACTACAGTGTAGGAGCAGTGCGGGAATGGCCGCACGGATCCATTTGTTTTGTACTTTCATAACATATTCCCTCATTTCTGATGTATTTGGTAACAAGCCTGAGCCGCATTGTTACATATCGAAAATATCATACGCTTTTTTGCCGCAAAATGCAAGATTTCCTTTTCAGATAGAGGGCTTCATGATAAGATAAATTATGGAGATGTTTCATGTGATAAAACCATTTCACTTTCCGGTTCTGAATGCCTGTCAATGCGGTATATGGGAGTCGGAGTGAAAAAGATCAATTCACAATCTTGATTCGAGTGTCCGCCCAAGCGGACATATGGAAGTTAGGGGGAATATGAAAAGAGAAAATCTGACCAGAAACCTTACTTTTATTACTGTTGCCGTACTTGCGGCGGCGGCTTTCTTATGTGACAGTCCGGGAAATATCATGGAAGGAATGCAGAAAATATTAGTGTCGCACAGCCTCTTGATTACCGATTTCTGTACGGTGGGAGGAAGGGGAGCGGCCTTCTTAAATGCGGCTTTTATCCTATTAATAGGTGTAATTTTGGTAATGGTGGAGAAAATACCTTTTACGGGACCTACCATGGCTGCGCTGTTTATCAATGCAGGATATGGGTTGTGGGGGAAAACGCCTCTGAATATCCTGCCCATTTTATTCGGTATCTGGCTCTATTCCCGGACCCACGGAGTGAGATTGGGCAGGCATATATACACGGCTCTTTTCGGTACATGCCTTGCGCCATTTGTGACGGAGCTGTATTATCTGCTGCCATATCCCCTGATTGTGCGGGCTGCCATTGCGGCGGTTCTGGGGATTATTATCGGCTTTTTCCTGCCGCCGCTCTCCGCCCATACCACATCCATGCACATGGGATACAATTTGTTTAACGTAGGGTTTTCGGCAGGAATTCTGGCGTTTGTGATTGTGTGCGTTCTGAAATCCTTGGGACTGCAGACGGAAACGGTGCTGCAGTGGGAAGCGGGAAGACCGGCGGGGGTGACTGCGGGATTGTTCCTTTTTTTCCTTGCGGTATTTCTTGTGGGATTTATCTGCAGTGACCGTAAGCTTGACGGTTTAAAGAAGATTTTCACCCGTCCCGGACGTGCCGTTTCGGACTTTATATTGATGGACGGAGCAGGCCCCGCCATGATGAACATGGGGTTGATGGGAATTATTTGTACCACATATATCCTGTTGATCGGGGGAGATTTTTCGGGACCGGTAGTGGGAGCCATTATGATGGTGTTTGGATTTTCCGCCTTTGGAGCACATGTAAAAAATTATCTGCCGGTGCTTTTGGGTGTTTATCTGTTTACATTTGTCAGCCGTTATGAACCCACTACGCCGGGAATACAGCTGGCGGCTATCTTCGGGATTGGCTTATCGCCCATAGCGGGACAGTTCGGCATTTCTGCAGGGATTCTGGCAGGAATTCTGCATTCTGCCGTAGCTATGTGTACCGCCCAGATATACGGCGGGCTGAATTTGTATAATAACGGATTCAGTGCGGGCTGGGTAGCGGTGGTATTGGTGCCTGCTCTAGAGAGCTTTATCAAACAATACAGGATCAAGAAGCTTTCACGCTGAAACAGGATCAAAGCATGTGGCTTTCCCGGAAAGGGCTTGCCCACGGAGAGCTGGTGCGCTATTTAGCTGAAAGTAATCTGGCCGGCACACTAGTACTGCATTGCGGAAATAACGGTGAATATCAGTGCCCGATATTTGTGTCAGGGCAAGGCGGAGGAGGGAGGCG
>ERZ808037.1447-NODE-1447-length-15270-cov-4.437570_pt1 | contig 15270 bp, 10 predicted proteins | sample MGYA00380190_ERZ808037 | MGnify/ENA primary metagenome ERZ808037 (study PRJEB31490, sample SAMN06133399) | mouse gut metagenome | isolation source: J9 | host: mice | place: China: Chengdu | collected 2015-05 ... | reverse complement strand
AGGGAGGCCCTGACAATCTCCGCCCGGCTTCTGTAATTCACATCCAGAAGAAGCTGTCTTGCCCGGAATTCGGTCTGAAATCTCTTCAAGCATTCCGGCTCCGATCCTCTAAACCCATATATGGCCTGATCATCATCCCCTACCGCAAATATATTAAAGGGCTGTGCGGCCAGCAGTTTCACCGCCTCATATTGGACGGGATTAATATCCTGAAACTCATCAATTAAAATATAGCGGAACCGATTTTGCCAGTAACTTCTCACCGTTTCATTCTGCTCCAGCAGACATTTACACTCATAAAGCATGTCGTCGAAATCCAGCCTCCCGGTTTTTCTCACTGCCAGTTCATATTCCCTGTAAACAGCTTCAAATCTGGACTGCCATCTGGACGGAACCTTGGTACAGGCCGCGGACATCTGCATGGTATTTTTATAATAGCCTATGGCAGCCAGAATCTGCACTGCATCTTCCTGCAGACTGCTCTGTCCTTCTTTCGGATCCTGATTTCCCGATGAATTGTTCTGTTTTTCATATGCCTTTAATATGGGTAGTATGAGACTTTTCTTTTCTGAATTATGAAGCAGTTTATTTGATTTAAGAGCATTGGATTCTTTTAATATGTGATAGAAAATGGAATGAAAGGTTCCGAAATTCACCGGATAATAGGGTGTGTGTACCGTCCTGTCCCTCTTCGTGTCAGATTGGGCTGCCATGTCCCGAAAACGATTCTGCATGGAACAGGCTGCTTCCTTCATAAAGGTAATCACCAGGATTGATTCCGGCAAAACTCCCTGCTCCAGCAAATACAATATCCGATTTGTAATCGTGTAGGTCTTGCCGCTTCCCGGACCTGCCAGGACAAGACACGGGCCGCGCAAATGCATAATGGCGGCTTTCTGCGGTTCATTTGCCTTTGTCAGATTCATATATGTTTCTCCTGTTTTCAGCTGTCTTTCACACCATCCGCCCCGCCTGCCCAATGCAGCATAGCCTGTTTTGCTTTCTGCATTGCACAGATGGACGGATGACCATATTGTTTCTGTTATTTGTTATGATGCTTCCCGCAATTTCTCAATTCCCCTGCGGATCCTTGCCAGAGACTCTTCCTTGCCGAGTATCTCCATGATTTCGGTGGCTCCCGCAGGCGTCGTCTGCTTCCCTGAAACAGCGGTTCGAATGGGCCACATCACATAGCCGTTCTTACAGCCTTTTTCTTCTACATATTTTGCAAGCATACCATACAGGGCATCATTGCTGTAGTCTTCCTGAGCCTCCAGACGGGGAAGTATTTCAGACAACACCTCCAAAGACGACTCTCTGTTTGTCTTCATTTTCTTATGTGCATACATTGACACATCATATTCCGGCAGCTGCTCAAAGAAATCCACCATCTCTTCGATATCCGGGAATACCTCGATACGGGTTTTTACCATTGCGGCAATCTTCTTCAGATCAAGGGGCTTTGTCAGCGCTTTCTTCAAATAAGGCTCCGCCATCTCGTAAAACGCCTCAAACTCCATTGCCTTGATATACTCGCCGTTCATCCAGCGCAGCTTCACGATGTCGAACACAGCGGGAGATTTGCTGATTCGGTGATAGTCGAACTTCTGAATCAGCTCCTCCAGGCTGAAGATCTCCCGGTTCTCCTCCGGACTCCATCCCAACAGAGCGATATAGTTCACCACCGCTTCCGCCACAAAGCCCTGCTCCATCAAATCTTCGAAGGAGGAATGGCCGCTCCTCTTGGACAGCTTTTTATGATTCTCGTCAGTGACCAGGGGCAGATGCACATATTTCGGCGGCTCCCAGCCAAAAGCTTCGTAAAGGCGCACATACTTCGGCGAAGAGGACAGATATTCATTCCCCCTCACCACATGGGTGATGCCCATGGTATGGTCGTCCACCACATTGGCGAAATTGTAGGTGGGATAGCCGTCGGACTTTATCAGAATCATGTCGTCCAGCTCCGCGTTCTCCACCGTGATGTCACCATACAGCTCATCGTGGAACGTGGTAGTGCCCTCCGACGGATTGTTCTGCCGGATGACAAAAGGCTTGCCCGCCGCCAGATTCGCCTCCACCTCTTCCCTGGGCAGGGACAGGCAGTGCTTATCGTAAATGGTGATTTCCTTGCCCTCCACCACTTCTGTCTTCAGAGTGGCAAGCCTCTCCTTGTCGCAGAAACAGTAGTAGGCTTCCCCCTTGTCAATCAACTCTTTGGCATACCTGGTATAAATGCCGGTCTTCATCCTCTCGCTCTGCACATAGGGGCCGTAGCCGCCATCCTTGTCAGGTCCCTCGTCATGCTCCAGGCCCACCTGCTCCAGCGTGCGGTAGATGATCTCCGTGGCTCCCTCCACAAAGCGCTCCTGGTCGGTATCCTCGATGCGGAGCATGAAGTCGCCGCCCTCATGCTTTGCAATCAGGAATTCATACAAAGCCGAGCGCAGATTGCCCACATGCATCCTTCCGGTAGGGCTTGGCGCGTATCTTGTTCTGATTTTCATGGTCGCTTCCTCTTTCTAATCTCTGATTCCTAATTTTCAAAGATAATCATGTTCCTATTTTAGTACCTTTTGGACAAAACTGCAACCATAAAAAAAGAAAAGGGTGTAGATAAAATTAGTTGGTAAAAGTGTTTACAAATCTCCTTGTCAATGATATAATTGATTTATCAACAAGGAGGTTTCTATATGGAAGATATCAAATCGCCATCCTCCGTCACTATCGGGGAACTTACCCGAATAGTCAGGGAATTCGAAGAGAAGATACAAAATGGTACCGAAGATCCAGACCGTTTTTTGACTATTTATGAAATCGAGGAGCTCTGGAGCAAGTTGATTGGGGAAACCAATGTTTTATATTCAGATATGCTTCAGGCGATCATCCGAAACATTGACGAGAAGGATCTGGTACACAGAAAAAAAGGGAGTTCCAAGCCAGAGGAATAAAATTACGCACTCATAGGCGCGCAGATCGGGTGATTTATACGATCCATGGCCCTCTCCGCTATGACAGGGCCATGTTAATTCCCGAAAACGCTGAATCTAAAGAGGCGCTCCTGAGGAATGCGCATGTGAAAAGCATTTTCCCTCTGGATGACGCACTTGGAATTTCACGTCTCCCATTCAAAATGACCCCGGCACTTATGCTCCGCTGTGCCTATTGGGCGCAAAACCAATGTTCATACCAGGCTGCTGAAAATGTCATCCGGGATACCTACGGCATGGAAATCAACGATGATACCATCAGACAGGTGACGAACTGTATAGGCCGGGCGGTATTCGAGGAGGACTGCCGAAAGACAGACAGCCTGTTCCAAAAGCAGGAAGGCGGAAAGCTGGACTTCAAAAACAACAGGAAGGGAATCCTTTATATCGAAGCTGACGGTGCGGCGCTGAATACAAGGCACAGAAACGAGGAAGGCTCCACATGGCGGGAGAACAAGCTTGGGGTTGTCTATTCTTCTGACCACATTTATTATTGGAAGGACAAAAAAGGGGAACGCCAGCACCATATAGAAAAAAAGGAGTATGTTTCCTACGTTGGGGCGGCCAGCGAATTTGGCAGACATCTGTACCGGTGCGCGGTCGAGAACGGTTACGGCAGCTATCAGGAAACAGTGCTCATCAGCGACGGGGCGGCATGGATTGCGAATATGGCAGCAGAACTGTTTCCCGACGCCCAGCACGTTCTTGACCTGTACCACCTGAAAGAAAACGTGTACACTTTTTCCAAAAGCAAATTTGGAATGAGGGAAGATAAATACATTCCATGGGCAGAAGAGATGTCCAGCCTGCTTGAAGAGGGGTTGGCGGATCAGGTTCTGGAGAAACTGGATCCAGAAGAAACATATGTAAATTGCGTCAATCTGTACCATTATATTTCCACGCACAGAGCCCACATCAATTACCCTGAATATAAGGCGAAAGGATATTTCTGTGGGAGCGGGGCAATAGAAAGCGGGAACAAAATCGTATTGCAGAAACGGCTGAAACAGGCAGGCATGCGTTGGGAACCGCAGACAGCCCAGTATCTTCTAACTTTGAAAACCAAATATGAAAGCGGACGATGGGAAAAGGATGTCGTTGATTTTATCAAGGGACATCTCAGTTGTTTAAAACAGAATTGACGAAGGCATACGCAGTAAAAAGCGTATGCCTTTTTCGTTATCAGAGTGTAAAAACCAACAAAAATTATCTACACCCTTTGGGGCGAAAACTACAAAATAAGGACATTATGCCATAAACGGCCTTGAAATGTTTGTTGGCTAAGTGGATTGAGTGATTGCATTCATATCATCTTTGTGCTAAAATTGACTTCGGTCAAAGAGGCCTTGTCTGTCGATGGAATGGGTAAAGGCAGGGCTATGACCATGGGAAAGGGAGAGCCATCATGATATTTTCCAATAAGGATTTGAAGAAACTGATTATTCCTCTGATTCTGGAACAGACCCTGGCCATCACGGTGGGGATGGCGGACACCATGATGATCTCCTCCGTGGGCGAAGCGGCGGTCTCCGGGGTCTCGCTGGTGGATATGTTCAACAACCTCATCATCAGCATACTGGCCGCCCTGGCCACAGGAGGGGCGGTGGTCACCAGCCAGTTCATCGGGGCCTCCAAGCGGGAGGAGGCCTGCCGCTCCGCAAAGCAGCTGCTCTGGATCAACGCCCTTATCACCCTGGGCATATCCCTTTTGGTGATAGCGGGACACAGGCTTATCCTGAACCTGTTTTTCGGGAGGATAGAAGAGGACGTGATGCGAAACGCCATCATCTATCTGATCATCTCCGCGCTGTCATTCCCTTTCCTGGCCGTTTACAATGCCTGTGCGGCGCTGTTCCGGTCCATGGGGAATTCCAGGATTACGTTGAAGGTGTCCATCCTCATGAACATCATCAACGTAGGCGGCAACGCCATCTGCGTGTTCGGCCTGAAGATGGGGGTGGCGGGGGTGGCAGTGCCGTCGCTGGTCTCCAGGGCGGTGGCGGGGCTTTGCCTGTACATCCTTCTGAGGAATCCCGACAACCTGATCTATCTGGCCAGGGAGCGCTTTCACTTTGACTGGAAGGTGATCCGGAAGATCCTCTACATAGGAATACCCAGCGGCATCGAGAACGGCATTTTCCAGCTGGGGCGGGTGATCGTGGTGAGCATCATCGCGGGCTTCGGCACGGCGCAGATTGCCGCCAACGGCGTGGCCAACAGCCTGGACAGCATGGGCTGCATCATCGGGCAGGGCATGAACCTGGCCATGATCACTGTCATTGGGCAGTGCGTGGGCGCGGGCGACCTGGATCAGGTGAAATATTATACGAAAAAGCTTCTGCTGATAACATATACAGCCACAGCTATAATGAACAGCCTGATTTTGCTGTTTCTGCATCCGATTCTGGGATTATACGGCCTGGGACAGGAGGCCACAGACCTGGCATATATTCTTGTGATGATCCATGACGGTACGGCGATACTGCTCTGGCCGGCATCTTTTGTGCTGCCCAATATGCTCCGTGCCTGCAATGATGTGAGATATACCATGGTGATAGCGATTTTCTCCATGGTCACCTTCCGCATCGGCTTAAGCCTTGTGTTCGGCGTCCATATGGGGATGGGGGCAGTGGGAGTATGGGCGGCTATGGTGGTGGACTGGGCCTTCCGGGTCTGTTGCTTTGTGGGCAGGTACCTCAAGGGAACCTGGAGGAAATATTGTAATTTGTAAAAGGGAAACCTTTGCGAAGATAAATAACCAAAAAGCGTAAAACGTAAGGAGGTAAATTGGAAATGATCGATTTTCTGAAGGAGGCGGCAAATGTGGTGCCGTCCAGGCGCCAGCTCATGTGGTTCGACACGAATTTCTACGCTTTCATCCATTTTGGGGTGAACACCTTTACCGGCAGGGAGTGGGGCGACGGCACGGAGCCCGAGTCCGTCTTCAACCCTGAGAAGCTGGACTGCCGCCAGTGGGCGAGGACCCTGAAAGCAGCCGGGATGAAGGGGATGGTGCTGACAGCCAAGCATCATGACGGATTCTGCCTGTGGCCCTCCAGGTACACGGAGCACTCCGTGAAGAATTCCCCCATCAATCGGGACGTGGTGGGCGAAGCCGCCAAAGCCTGCGAGGAAGAGGGGCTGAAATTCGGCATCTACCTTTCCCCCTGGGACAGGAACAGCGTCTACTATGGCACGCCGGCGTACAATGATTACTATTGTGATCAGCTGGAGGAGCTGCTCACAGGCTATGGGAAGCTGTTCTGTGTCTGGTTCGACGGTGCCTGCGGCGAGGGGCCTGATGGGAAGAAGCAGGAATACGACTTCGACCGTTACATAGCCCTGATCAGAAAGCACCAGCCGGACGCGGTGATTTTCTACGACAAGGGGCCGGACGTGCGCTGGTGCGGCAACGAGGCGGGAAGCGGTCGTTTCGCCGAGTGGTGCGTGGTGCCCGGAGAAGTGTGCCCACAAAGCCAGGTGCAGACAGGCCCAGGCCCGCTGGCGGGAGAAGGCGACCTGTCCTATCTGTACAATACGGACAGCTTTGTAGGCAGCATGCCCAACATCCTGTATTCCAAGGGATTGGTGTTCACTCCGGTGGAGATAGACACCTCCATCCGTCCGGGCTGGTTCTGGCACCAGGAAGAGGAGCCCAAGCCCCTGAAGAAGCTGTTTGAGATATACATAAACTCCGTGGGCGGAAATGCCTGCCTGAACCTGAACATACCGCCCACCCGGGAGGGCCTGCTGGACCAGCGGGACGTGGCGCGGCTGAAGGAGCTGCGGGAGCTGCTGGACAGGGAACTGGGCCATCCCCTGGAAGCCACGGTGGAGAAACAGGACACAGGGCGTCCCACCCAGCCGGAATATCTGGTGACCCTGTCCCAGCCGGTTTCCAGAATCAAGTACGTGGAGCTGCGGGAGGACATTGCCGCAGGGCAGAAAGTGGAGACTTTCCGCATAGAGGCTGTCTCCGCCAGCGGAGGACAATTCCCCCTTTTCCAGGGGACCACGATCGGGAACCGGAAGATATGCGCGCTGGTAGACCCCTTCGCAGACCAGAACAGGCTGCTGGACGACAGCGGGGATAAGATAGACAAGATTGTAGTCAAAATAACGGCTGCCAGAGGGGAGGTGTCCTTAAAAGAAATTACAGTAATGTAGTCATATGGAGCAGCGTTGACCAGTCCATCTGCTGCTCTGTTTTTATATTTTCAGCCCCTGTTTCCTGTAGGCGGAAGGGGGCATGCCGTAGGAATCCCGGAAGATGCGGTTAAATGTCTGCTGGCTTTGGAACCCGGCCATTTCCGCGATGTCCAGAATCTTGTATTCACTGTCCATCAGAAGCTCTTTGGCATAATTGATCCGCAGGGCATTGATATACTCATGGAAGCCGGTGTGCAGCACCTGGGTGAAGATGCGGGAGATGTGAAAACGCGACACTCCCAGCTCCCTGGACAGAGAATCAAGGGAAAGGGGCGACCGAAACCGTTCCGTCACATAAGTGATCAGGGTAGCCACCAGGTTGGAGGTGGCGGGAGCCATGGCGTCGACGATGACCAGCGAAGGAAGAAGGCGGTTCCACAGTATCTGAAGGTAAGCAGAAATGATGGGGGCGCTGTCCTCGTTGTCTGCCTCTGAGAGCAGTGCGTTGAAAGCGTAAGCCACGTCCGGATGATAGGCGGCAATCGGCTTCACCGGCTCTGCCAGCATACGCCCTATGAGCTGGCGGGGAAGGCCGGTCTGCGGATTATAGCCGCAGATGATCAGGTCGAGCATGCTTTCCTCCGGCGGGGTCAACGTCAGGTAGGAATGGGTTATGTTGGGCAGAATGATAGCCAGGTCCCCCGCCCGGAGCATATATTCCTGGTCGCCTATCTGGGCCTTCATGATGCCGGACCTTATCAGGACAAGCTCCGGACAATTGTGCAGATGGAGCGGGAAATTAAGCTGACGGACGGAGAAGGCGGACGGCTTGTTGTGGCCGTATTCATAAAATGGGATAATCATAGCGAACCCTCCCATGGCAACAAGTAAGTATTTTGGTTCCATGATATGTAGATATCATAACTTGTGCCCAATATAATGTCAACACTTTCGGGCAGTGAAACCGGTTCAGCAGGCCGAAGGCAGATTACGGTTGTTCGACTGCAACAAATGAGTGGTTTTTGTTGCGCTGTACGTTAGACAATCTTATCTGGATGTGATAGAATGTCAACAAATACAGAGAATGAAATCGATACATATAGAGCAAAGAACAATAAACAGCAGAAAAACAGAAGGGACAGGAAGAAAAAAACACCAAATTACTGCAAGAATTTGCTGAAAAACCAAAAAACAGCAGATAGTTAAAAGAGTGCACCAATGAGTAGGAAAACGCAATAAATAATAAAAGAGCAATCAATGTGAGCGAACACAATAAAAAAGCTGAAAGCGAGGAACTGACATGAAACACGTAATTGCATTCATTGGGTATGGCGGTATGGCCGGATGGCATCACAGCATGATCAAAGAGAACTTTCCGGACCTTACCGTCAAGGGAGCCTATGATATCCGCCCCGAAGTGCGGGAGGGCATGAAGGAGAAAGGCCTGTATGCCTATGAGAGCGCAGAGGAGCTGCTGGCGGATCAGGAAGTGGACATGGTGACCATCGCCGTCCCCAACAACTTCCACAAGGACTACTCCATCGCCTGCATGAGAGCCGGAAAGAATGTCATCTGCGAGAAGCCTGTGACCATGAACGCGGCAGAGCTGGAAGAGGTGATTGCCGTGTCCAAAGAGACAGGGAAGATATTCACGGTGCATCAGAACAGGCGCTGGGACAGAGACTATCGGATAGTTCGGAAAGTGCTGGAGGACGGTACCATCGGCAAGCCCTATTTCATTGAGACGAGGGTACAGGGCTCCCGGGGATCCATGCACGGCTGGCGTGGCTATCGCGAGAACGGCGGCGGCATGCTGCTGGACTGGGGCGTCCATCTGCTGGACCAGTTGCTGGACATGATTCAGGCCAGGGTGGTCTCCGTATCGGCCCATCTGGAGACAGTCTTCTCCGGCGATGTGGACGACAATGTGAAAGTGTTCCTGAAATTTGAGAACAATGTGTCCGCGCTGTTGGAATTCTCCACCAACTGCTTCATCAACCATCCCAGGTGGCACGTGTCCTGTACGGATGGCACCATGGTGGTGGAGGACTGGGAGTGCAACGGCCGGATCGTGAAGCTGGCGGAAAACGCGGAGAAGATGGCCTGGGCGGACGACATCGTCTACACCGCCGCCGGCCCCACCAGGACCATGGCGCCCCGCCCGGCGCACACCCAGCAGGTTCTGGATTTGCCGGAAGTGAAGACGGATTGGGCAGATTATTACCGCAATGTAATCGCGACCATTGAAGGAAAAGAGGAACTGATCGTGCGACCGGAACAGTGCCTGCGCGTCATGAAGCTGATCGATCTGTTGTTCTATGTCAACGAGCATGGCGGAGCAGCTACCTGTAATATCTGATTGCGGCGTGACGGTATGGTTATGGACAGAAAGGAGAGCATTATGAAGAAAGCTTTGATTTTCCATGGCGGATGGGACGGCCACGAGCCCCAGCTGGTATCGGCGCGTTTTGGACGCCTGCTGGAGGCGGAAGGCTTTGAAGTGGAGATATCTGATACATTGGACTGCCTGGCGGACGGAGAGAAGCTGCTGGAGTACGACCTGTTCGTGCCCTGCTGGACGGGCGGCGACCTTCCCTGGGAGTACACTCAGAACATCTCGAAAGCCATCGGCAAGGGCGCGGGGATAGCGGGCTGCCATGGCGGCATGTGCGACTCTTTCCGCACCAATACTGAGTGGCAGTTCATCACAGGCGGCCAGTGGGTGAGCCATCCCGGCGGAGACGGCATAGAGTACACGGTGAATATCCATCACGGAGCCAGCCCCATCACGGAAGGCCTGGAGGATTTCAAGGTGTGCAGCGAGCATTATTACCTCCACGTGGATCCCTCCATAGAGGTGCTGGCCACCACCAGATTCCCGCTGGTACATTACTATCATATCTCCAACAAGCCCATCGACATGCCTGTGGTATGGACGAAATACTGGGGGAACGGCAGAGTGTTCTATTGCTCCCTGGGCCATCATGATGATGTGTTCGACAAGTCCCCCAACGCCCAGGAGCTGATGCGCAGAGGAATGCTCTGGACAGCTGAGGGCAAGGCCATAGCCAGGGAACGGGGCCTGACCACAGAACGCTTTGAGAACAACGCGAAAATGTACTGATACGGACAGATGGGCAACTACAAATCAGGAGGTTGTAAGTTAACATGAAAACGACTAAAATAGGCATTGTCGGAATCGGCGCCATCAGCGGCATTTATCTGGAGAACATCACGAACACATTCAAAGAGATAGAAATTATCGGCGTCTGCGACCTGATCCGCCAGCGCGCGGAGAACGCTGTGGAGAAATACAATATCCCCAAGCTGTACAAGGACATGTATGAGCTGTTCGATGACCCGGAAGTGGACATTGTCCTGAACCTGACACGCCCCTATGAGCACTATGAAGTATCCAAGGCAGCCCTGAACGCCGGGAAACATGTGTATTCCGAGAAGCCTCTGGGCGCGTCGCTGCAGGAGGGCAGGGAGCTTCTGGCGCTGAGCAGGGAAAAGGGCCTGATGCTGGGCGGAGCCCCCGACACTTTCCTGGGAGCGGGGATTCAGACCTGCAGAAAGCTGATTGAGGACGGTTACATAGGGACGCCTCTGGGAGCAGCCGGATTCATGATCTGCCATGGACATGAATCCTGGCATCCGGATCCGGAGTTCTACTATAAATACGGCGGCGGCCCCATGTTCGATATGGGACCCTACTACTTGACCGCCATGGTCAACCTGCTGGGCAATGTCAGCGAGGTGTTCGCCATGACGAAGTCCACGTTCCCTCAGCGCCTTATCACCAGCAAGGAGCATTTCGGGGAGATCATCGACGTGGATGTGCCCACCTACTATGCGGGCACCATGTCCTTCGAGAGTGGCGTCATAGGCACCTTGTTCACCACCTTTGACGTGTACTATGACGGCCAGGCCCGCCTGGAGATCTACGGCTCGGAGGGTACCCTCTATGTGCCCGACCCCAACGGCTTCGGCGGCCCGGTGAGGCTGCTGCGCCCGGAACACGGCACTGTCCAGGAGATTCCTCTGGCATTCTCCTATAAGGACAACAGCCGCGCCCTTGGCCTTGCGGATGCGGCGAAAGCCATCGCTGTCGGCAGAAAGCCCAGGGCCAACGCGGACATGACTTATCATGTGCTGGAGATCATGGAGGGTTTTGCCACCAGTGGAAAGGAAAAGCGGATCGTGCCTATCGAATCCCGCTTTGAGAAGACTCCGATTATGCAGCGCGGCGGGATGCCGGGCGTGCTGGACGCATGACCTGATGCGGGAAAATGCAGGTGTCAATCTACATGATTATGGTTGTGGCAAGGGGATGGATTCCCTGTAACTTAGCTGAATAAGGAAGGAAAGCCGGGGTGATGCCTTACATTAAGCTGTAAGGTTCGTCCCGGCCATTTGGGTTATATTAGCAGGCCTGCTAAAAGAAAGTGAGACAGATAGAATATGAGCAAGTACAAAATAACATTTTCAGAAGGAATCAAAAATCGAATCAGGAAAGATTATGACGCGGCTGTGGAATTCTTCGCCGGGAAGAAGGAGGAGATTACTTCCGGCGTAGAGTCCTTAGAGGAGCCGGAGAAGCTGCTGGCGCAGTATCTGTATGCCTATATGCCCCTCAGCGACGCAGGAGCCTACAGCTTTGACGTGTTCCGCAGCTATGCCCGGCACGGCGCATTCCTTTTGGAGAACTCCCCGTTCCTGGAGGGCGTGTCCGAAGAGTACTTTTTCCAATATGTGCTGTCCTACCGCATCAATTCGGAGGATATCACGGATTGCCGGAAGTTTTTCTATGACAAAACGATAGACCGGGTAAAAGGGATGAACCGAAAGGAGGCGGCACTGGAGCTGAACAACTGGTGCTTCGAGCAGGCCACCTATCGCGCCACTTCCGCCAGGACTGCCTCGCCCATGACAGTGTACCGGGGAGGATTCGGACGTTGCGGAGAAGAGTCCACTTTCCTCACATCTGTCCTGCGCAGCGTGGGAATCCCCGCCAGGCAGGTATATGTGCCGCGCTGGAGCCATAGCGACGATAATCATGCCTGGGTGGAGATTTTCTGCGAGGACGGCTGGTTCTATACCGGAGCATGTGAACCTCAGCCGGTGATGAACAATGGATGGTTCCCCTATGCCGCGTCCCGGGCGATGATCGTGCATACCAGAGTGTTCGGCAACCTGGAAGAGGGGAAAGAGGAGATTACCGAGAGGGACGGCTGTTGTGTGCTGCTGAACCAGGGGAAACGGTATGCCCATACGGCTCCTTTTACGGTGAAGGTCAGGGACGAAAGCGGAAAACCTCTGGCCGGTGCCAGGGTGCGCTTTGAAATCATGAATTACGGAGAGTTTTACCCGGTAGCCGTGCTGGATACAGACGGGAGCGGTACCTGCCGCCTTTCACTGGGACAGGGAAGCATCCATCTGCAGATTCTATACCAGGGGAAGTCCATGTCGCTTTTTGCCGATGTGAGAAACCAGCGGGAGGTGGAAGCGGTCTTCCAGGAGAGCAGACCGGAGGGCTGGACTTCCTATCATCTGGTGGCTCCGGAATCGGCGGTGGTTTCTTCCGTTGACCTGACCCCGGAGCAGGGAGCCTATCAGGACAAGCGCAACAAAGAAGGCGCGCAGATCCGCCAGAACAGACTGGACAGCTATTACGATGCCGCTTATGTGGAACAGTGGAAAGACTACAAGAATGCAGTGCATGTCCTGGAGAATGCCAAAGGTAATTTTGCCGAAATCAGGACCTTTTTGGATAAGGAGTACGCAAATGTCGGAAAGGCGGAAAAGGATATGCTGCTGAGCGTGATATCTCTGAAGGACTGCAGGGATATCCGGGAAGAGACACTGGCGGATGCTTTGGCCGCCTTCGCGTTCCGGAACGAGTATCCGGAAGAAGTCTTTGTGAAATCTCTGTTGGCTCAGCGCATCCATCATGAGACAGCTACGCCTTACCGCGCATATTTGAAGAATCGTTTCGCAGAACGCGGGCAGGAAATCAGAAAGAATCCCATGACCCTGTGGAGTGACCTGAAGAAAAAAATCGCCTATTATCCGGAGAAGGATTACGAAACGATTTATTCCGTTCCCGAAAGCGCCTGGGAAATGAAGGCAGCGACTCCCATATCGCGTGAAATCCTGTTCATTGCGGTTCTTCGCTCCTTCGGAATCCCCGCCCGCTTCGACCATGTCTACATGGAGCCGCAGTATTACATGGACGGCAGGTTCTGGTACGTACGGAAAGAATTTGAAAAAAATGGAACCCTGATTTTGACCAACCATGAGGAGAAGAAGCCGGAGTACCACAGTCAGTTCACCATCGGAAGGCGGAAAGAAGACGGCTGCTACCAGACGCTGTCTCTGTGGAAGGAAGAATTCACCGGGGACACTATGAAAGTCAGGCTGGCGCCAGGCGAATACCGCATCGTCACCAGCGACCGCACCAGCACAGGAGATGTCATCGGGAGGAGCTGTATCTTTAACCTGCAAGAGGGGGAGGAAGCGACTTACGAGCTGGTATGCAACAGACTGCAGAAAGAAGATTTGATGCACCGCACAGGACTTCCCGGATTTACCGTAAAAGACGAGGCGGGCAATTCCGTGGACAGCGGCGATATCTGTGGCCAGGAAGTGGGCATCCTGATTTTCGCGGAGCCGGGTAAAGAGCCCACGGAACATGTGTTCAATGAGCTCCTGGAGATAAAGAAGATGAGCGGCTTGCCGAAATGCAGGTTGAACCTGATTCTTCAGAATTCCCAGGCACTGGAGGATCCCACATTGAAGAAAGTTGTGGCGGATTATCCGGACATGAAGATATGGTATGGTGATTTTGAGACCATTCTCCCGGAATTGGAGAAGCAGACCCAGGTAACCATCAAGAACCTGCCATACATCTGTGTAAACCAGGGAAGCAGGGAATGCCTCTGGTGCGTCAGCGGTTATAACGTGGGATGCGTGGATGTGCTGGCCCGTCTGGTGAAAGAATAGTAGTCGGAGGATTCTTATCTGGTGCAAAATGACAGTATCCACAGGTCATTTTGCACCAGTTCCTGAAAGAATCCCCTTTCAGCTGCTACTTTGAAAAGCAGTGAGATGTTACCCGGAAGCTCATTTCTTATAGCAGACGGTCATGCCATCCGCGAAGATGGAAAGCACGCCGTCTCCGGCTTTGTTGCTACAGCTGATTTCGAAGGTATGTCCGCTTGCCACAATGGTATATTCGGCGGGGGAGATAGTGTGGACATGCTTCGGACTGTGGGTGGAGAGCAGGTCTTTCAATGTGTCCAGGGAATCGGTGAAGCACCCGTGGATGTCCCAGTGCATCTGCTGTGCATAATATAGCTTTCTCAGCTCCCACTTTATCTTCTCGTCTTCCGGTATCTGATAGGCAGAGCTGTCCCTGCTGCCGTCCGCGAAGAACACATATCCCCACAGCTCCGGATAATGGATGTTGATCACTCCGGTGGGAGCCCATACCCAGTTGTCCTCCGGATAAGGGGAATTGGTTTCCGGATTGATACGCTTTGTCCAGGTACCGTTGGTTTCATCTACTTTCCACTGCACTCGTGAGAAATTGACCCGGTAAAAATCTCCGTCCTTCGGGGATGCATTACCATAGCAGCAGGATCCGATTTCCGCAAAGGGTATGACGATTTCCACTGACCAACCTTGATTTGCGGCATCGGCCTTGTTCAGCTTACCGTCGATATGTACGGCGTTGCGCAGACCGTGGATGTCGTATCCGTTGATGGCCTTTCCATTGTCCCGGTAAGCTTTGCTCAACAGCAGATCCCAGACGGTGTTAAGGGCGTTCATCTCGTATTCAATGTACATCTGTGTGTCGGAATCGGGATCGATGAAGATTTCAAAATCATTGTCCTGGAAGATGACGCAGTCGCGTTCTGTCTGGTGGGCCCAAATCTCATTGCCCTCAAGGACGGCTCCCACATAGAGGTTCTCGTCGTCCCACTGCATCTTCACCCGGGTGCGGAAGCGGGGAGTGGGCATATGGGCTCCTTCGATATCAAGGAAATCATCCGTGAAGGGTACATCTGCCCAGAAATCCTTGTCCACACGTCCGTCCAACACAAAAGGCTTGACGGCCCTGGGGCAT
>ERZ808037.1446-NODE-1446-length-15275-cov-5.388012_pt1 | contig 15275 bp, 12 predicted proteins | sample MGYA00380190_ERZ808037 | MGnify/ENA primary metagenome ERZ808037 (study PRJEB31490, sample SAMN06133399) | mouse gut metagenome | isolation source: J9 | host: mice | place: China: Chengdu | collected 2015-05 ... | reverse complement strand
TGTTACTGTTCACATGTTCACAGCAACAGGCAAAAATCCATGAAAATCGCCTTCGTCGATGGGATTTTTGCTCACTGCCCAGTTTAACCTACAGTCAGCGCAGCAAGTGCGCAGACCTACGTGAACAGTAATTTGATTTTTACACCAAATTATACGGGTTTTTGGGCTAAAATGCAAGCTTTTTCTGGGAAAACCACTCTTTTTCCCCTGTACTTTTCCCGGCAATTATGTTAAATTAAACTAATAACCAACCATTACTGAAAGGTTTAAAGAAAAACACAAGGAGGATACTATGGATCATGCAAAATAAGAAATCTGCCCTGCTTCTGACCGTTCTTGCCTGCATTTCTCTCGTCGGCTGTCAGGCAGCACCCACAAAAGAGCCTGAAAATTTGGCCTCTGCCCCGTCAGAACCCCCGGCAGAAACAGGAAATCTTGACGACAAGGACATCGAACTTTCCCTCTGGACCTATCCAGTCGGCGGCTGGGGAGATGCCGAAGCGGTAGAACCTTTACTTGCCGACTTCCATCAGGCTTACCCGCATATTCATGTTTCTGTGGAATATCTGGATTACTCCACCGGCGATGATAAGGTTAATGCAGCCCTGAAGGATAAAACAGGACCGGATCTGATTTTTGAAGGACCGGAACGCTTAGTGGCACAGTGGGGGGAAAGCGGGGCTATGGTGGACTTATCCGATCTGTGGCTCACCGAAAAAGCTGCGGAAATCAGCACCGCCGTGCGCTCGTCCTGCCGTCACCAGAACGGACATTTCTATGCATTTCCGGTCTGCATGACCGCCCACTGCATGGCAATCAACTATGATCTGTTTAAAGCCGCAGATGCCCTGCAGTATATTGACGAAACCAACCATACCTGGACCAAGGACGGATTTATCCAGGCAGTAAAAGCACTGTATAACTATGGTCATGAAAAGGTAGCCGCCGTTTACTGCAAAGATCAGGGCGGCGATCAGGGAACCAGGGCATTGATTACCAATCTCAGCGGCGGAAGCTTTACCGATGCCGATCACACCGTCTACACCTTTGACAGCCAGGAAAATATTCAATCTCTTGAACTTCTCTCCGATTTGGAGGGCATCTCCTTCGAACCTACCCTGGCTGGCGGCGATGAAATTAATTTATTCTGTGAAGGTGAACTGGCGATGGCCTTCTGCTGGAACGCTTCCCTCGCCATCACACACACCGTAGATAACCCTGCTGTCGATTTTGAAGTCTTTCCCATGGCTTTCCCCACCGACTCCGGCGAACCCAAACTTCAGGGCGGAATTTGGGGCTTTGGCATCTTCGACCATGGAGATCCCGATAAAATCGAAGCCGCCAAAACCTTTATCACTTTTATGACCGAAGACGATGAACAATACACAAAAGCGGTTCATACTTCCGCCCAGTTTCCGGTACGGGAAATAAAAGATATCTATGCCCATGACGAAATAATGCATAAATACAGCCACTTTACAAAGTTTTTGGGCGATTATTATCAGATTACCCCCGGCTGGGGAGAAGCCCGCTCCTCCTGGTGGAATATGCTCCAGGATGTCGGTGAAGGAAAAGACATCCCCGCCGCAGTAAAGGAATTTACCGCCGCTGCCAATGCCGGTGCCCAGGCGGACGCGGTGGAGATTATTGATTAGTAAAAAACAAACACATTTTTCCTCCTTGTTCAATAGACTGTAATAGAGCGACTTCCACAAGGAGGAATTTTTATGAAAAAAAATAAGACGGTATGGAAAAAAGGCATTTGCCTTCTGTCCGTTCTTTCCATCACTGCCGCCGGTCTTGGGCTTTCGGCCTGCCATGGCAAAGAGGAAACTTTTGGCCTTACCCCAGTGACCTTAAACGAGGTGGCCCACTCCATCTTCTATGCCCCGCAGTATGCGGCTATCGAGTTAGGTTATTTTAAAGAGGAAGGCATTGCGCTTACCCTGGTCAATGGTGCCGGAGCCGATAAGGTAATGACCGCCCTGATTTCGGGCGACGCTGATATCGGCTTTATGGGTTCCGAAGCCAGCATCTACACCTACGCCAACGGCTCCGAGGATTACGCCGTAAACTTTGCCCAGCTCACCCAGAGGGCCGGGAACTTCTTAGTCAGCCGCACGCCGCAGGAAGATTTTCAGTGGGAAGAGCTGGCGGGAAAAAAGGTTCTCGGCGGAAGAAAGGGCGGGATGCCCCAGCTTGTTTTTGAGTATATCTTAAAAAAGCACAATCTTGACCCGGCTGCCGATTTGGATATCGATCAGAGCATTAATTTCGGCTTAACCGCCGCTGCCTTTCCCTCAAGTGACGCCGACTACAGTGTAGAGTTTGAACCCTTTGCAACCACGCTGGAAACCGAAGGAAACGGATACGTCGTTGCTTCCCTTGGCGAAGAATCCGGCTATGTGCCCTACACTGCCTACAGCGCCAAAAAAAGCTATCTGGAAACCAATCCACAGATTATTCAAAAGTTTACCAATGCGATCCAAAAAGGTCTGAACTATGTCAACTCCCACACCCCGGAGGAAATTGCCAAAACGATTCAGCCGCAGTTTAAGGAAACCTCGCTGGAAGCATTGACGACGATCGTTAAGCGCTATCAGGATCAGGATACCTGGAAGGAAGATACTGTATTTGAAGAAGAAAGCTTCCTCCTGCTGCAGAATATCCTGGAAGAAGGAGGAGAACTCCCCAAACGGGTTCCCTATGAAGAACTGGTAACAACTGCATTTTCAAAGAAGGCAGCGCAGAAATAACGATAAATTTCATCCCCGGATACTTCATGCATTCCGGGGATTATATCTTAAATTGAAATCAACGTTTCTTTTACTCCTTATTTCACCGCACCTTTCCGTGGACGAAAAAAGCACCCTCCCTTCATCCCTGCCAAATTCCCCCGCAGCGATAAATGAAGATGCTTTTTTATGTATAAAATCACAAAAGCCTTATTTACTACTCTCCCTGTATACTATTCGGGCAATCTGCCCAAAATTAAATCACTCTTCGTTATATTTACGGAACCCGTACGCCGTCCTCGTTCACCCATAAACCATCCGGTGTAGAAGTATTTGTCAACATGTAACCATCCGCCCCCATATAATACCACATACCGCTTTCTGGTGATTGATACCACGAATTCACCACATAAGAACCATCAGGATTCAGCACCCTCCATCCAAAAGCATCCTGCTGCCAGCCTGGCGTTACCCATGGCATCGGAGGAACTCCGTCATTTAACTGGAAAACAATTTCTGATGATTTAATAGATACTCTCTTTCCGTCTTCATACTTTGTCGGATGAACAATAAAGTTTATTTTTCCCGTAAAACCTATCGGCACACGGAAAAAGTAAAACATCCCGCCTTTATCTCTATACTCCGCATTAATATACATGCACTGTGTATAGTCGATATTATTGCTCGTAATGGTAAAGGTCTGTACATGATAAGGTCCATGACTCAGCCCTAAATCACTTTCAATCAACTGCTGACCCCAATCCTTGGCATTATCAATATCACGGGCATAGGTAAATCCTGTATCATGATCATCAAAATACATGTATACCCGTTTCCATTCATAACCGGCAACTTCTTCCAACGGAACCTCGCTCTCTAATAAAGGCTTTCCGGGAATAGGCGTCTTTGAAAACGTGAACTGCCCAATCATCGCTTCATGGGTATTTCGGTTTACTGTAGACAGCGGAACCTTAACTCCCTCAACGGCAATAGTGGTTTCCGCATAAGCAGTTATCGCCAATAAAGCCGTCATCATCGTGGCTGCAGCAAAGGCTGCAAGACGTTTAAATTGTTTTTTCATACGCTCTCCTTTCATTTTGTACATCATTATCCATACTTTCCAAAACATCTGCCGTTTCCTGTGCCGTCATCACCAGGCGGCTGACCGGCAGATGCATCATCCAGCTATGGAATGCCCGGCAGATATTGGATTCATTAACCTGAACGGAACACAGCCCATCCGCAAGCGGAAATGGTCTTGTCGTAAAAAAGCCAATACTCTGGTCTGCGGAAGTGCACATAGCCAGATAGGAAGGAAATGTTCCCTCCTGCATAATCCGTCCGGTAACATCTCCGGACTTGATTGCCGCCGCCAGCTTTTTCACCAGCTTCGACCGCTCCTTCGGCAAGAAAGGCTCCACAATCTCCACGGGAAAATCGTCCAGCGTCCCATCACCCATAAAACGCTTTATCCCCGCCTCGGTAAAGAAGGTATAAAAACGGGAAACTTTCTGCAGAAGAGCAAACCGCTCTGTTGCCGCCTGCAAAATCTCTTTATAATCCGGAATTCCCTTCCGCAAATGGTTTGACACAAAATCATCTACATAAAACCGGCCGAAACAGGGCTGATCCATCACTATATAAAATCCGTCTTCCTCCGTACATCGCTGATAAGAACTGAGGATTTCCAGCGGGTTTGTCGTGTAATGAATAAGATTGTAACACTTCTCCTGCAATGCCCGAAAATGCCGCCGATAGTAAGAAACCGCATCCGACGAGCGAAGCAGCATAGCGCTGGTACCTTCCTCAGACAGACACAGAACGCAGCTGTGCGTAATAAGAAAATACGGAAACGGATCGGTATAGCGGGTGCTGAGATTGCTGTCATAATAATAGCAGGGATGATAATGCTGCCTTGATAACAGACAAATCGGAAGAATACGGCACAGACAGTCCAGATTATGCAGATTAATATCCGTACCCGTGGAAGCCGCATCAAAACAAATAATCTGACTGATATCCATCATGGTTTTATTATCCAGGTAGCGGTGAATCAGTTCCCCCGTAAGAAAGGTATCCGAAGGCGGAACGGTGATTTCCAGCCGGGCATCCGGTCTTGCCATTTCTACAGAAAGAATCATCCGCAGCAGAAACTGCACATTCGTTTCCCCGTGAAAAACCGAACGCTCTCCCACATACTCATCCAAACCCATCAGAAGACGGGTTTCCTCAAATGCCGGTGCCGAAAAATCCAGACACGCCAGATTTCCAAACAGGCTGCTGATCATCTCCCGGGAACGGCGGATTCCCTCTTTTTCAAACTGGGCATCATAGTGAAGGCGAAGCACCTTCTCCTCGCCGGGGGGCAGCTTCAGGTGAAAGATCAGTTCATCCAGTGCATGATAGGGAAGCATACGTTTTCCTGTTAATGTCCGCGAAAGCTGTGTTCGCTCGATGCCGGAAAGTCTGGCCAACTCCGAAACAGTCATCTGCCTTGTCTGCATCAATTCCCGCAGATATTCGCTGAACAATGTCATCCTTTTCCCTCCCTGCATAGTTTAAGCAAATCGGACATCCGCCCTATAAGCCTTTCATGCTTTCATTTCCTGGAAAAAACTATACTTTCTTTTTTAACACTATAACATAAAACGTCAAAAATAGTGTGCACAACTGTACCTTTTTTCACGCACACCCTTTACCACAGTCAAAATCCGTGCAATAGCTTACCCTATGGCAAAGCAAAAACACCTCGCCTGCACACCCCCGCAAACACTGACCAAAGAAATGAAATTTCTATTAAATCACCCATTTCCCTTGTTTTCTCCAGTTTGATTTGTTAAAATGATGTTGGAAATAAAAACATCCGCAAAAAACACCAAAAGACAGCACCAAAAGATAGGAGAATCTGCAAAAGAATGAACGTTTTTCAGCTACTGACGCCAAAGAGTGAAACCATGTATTTAGAGGAAGAAGCAACGATAGCCGCCGCCATGGATCAAATCCGCAATACAACCTATACGGCAGTTCCGGTTATCCGCGGCGATGGAACCTATGCAGGCACCATAAGCGAAGGAGATTTTCTCTGGGCCTTCTTAGACGGAAAGGACGAAGACACCAAGGGACATTCCGCCCCCCTTTCCTCGATTCTCCAGCCGGGACGAAATCCGGCAGTAAAAATTGACGTGGATTTAAACAGTATTTTTTCGGAAGCCATGAACCAGAACTTTGTCCCGGTTGTCGATGACCGAAATATGTTCATTGGCATTATTACCCGAAAAATGGTTATCCGCTATTTCCTTGATACTTACCGCAGCAAGTGCGCAGACCTACGTGAACAGTAACCTGTTACATCACTGCATACATCATCGGGACACACATACGGACAAAAGGGACAGCCATCCGCTTTAAGTGCTGTCCCTTTCTTTTTTTGATTTTGATTTTCTGTATATTTCCTTACATTCTTTCAAACCCACATCTATCTTCCAGCACCTTCAAGGGAAACTCGCAGCGGACAGTTTTTAATGGATTAACGATCTGACACACAGCCAGGTTCCCCAAAAGGGACATCAGCATCCCGGCCTTCACATCATCCATCCCCGCTGCTTTTGCCAGCAAAGCTTCCATCTTCCCGGCAGCGAACACTGCAGCTTCATCTAACGTTTCGGCCGCCTGTATCGAACTGATAATATTTCCGTCTATGCAGACCGGCAGAGCATCGAAAAATGCATCAAACACCGCATCCCCTGCTGCTTTACCGCCTTTTTTACAGACGCTGACCCGAACCTCAACCTCGCCTGCCGTTTCCAGACCGCAGATCATCACTTCTCCGTCGCCCATCCTGGCATGAAGATCACCCAGGGAAAGCAATGCTCCTTCCACATTCACCGGGAAATACAGCGTACTTCCTTTTCGGATTCTTGTACAGTCCATATTTCCGCCATGCTTTCCCGGTGTTACCGACAGTACATCTTCGCCTTCCGGAGCCGTTCCGATAACGCCAATCATCACATCGCAGTCCAGCCACAAATTCTTGTCAAACCAAAACCCCTCTTTTCCTGTTTCTTTATGCTTCTCAAAGAAAAACCTCCGGGCAGTCCTCTCCGAATAAAGGTAGTGAAATGCTCCACAGGTCGGAGAAGTCCGCATGAGTCCATATTCCCTGAGCCGGATATCTAAGATCTCCACCCGCAAAATATCACCAACCTCTGCGCCCTTCACAAACAAAGGCCCCGTCGCCGGATTTTCCATGGCATTCTCTCGGCTTCCCAGAGGATTTTCTTCCGAAATATCATTATCGTCATAGCAATCCCTGGTTTCAAACACCACTTCCTCGCTGCTCTCGCAGAATGCCGCCGCCTTCTGTTTCCTCCCAAATCGTTCCGTTACAAAATCCCTGCTTATCCTTACCATACTCTATTTCCTTCCTTAATAAAAATCAGCCCTAATAAAAAACGTTAAGCCACCATCCTCCCACAGACAGTAGTACCCGTAATCATTGTAGTATATAATCTTTTAGAAATCAACAATTATTCTCATAAATATAGATATGTATAGGTTCTGATATATATAATCACTGCGGCTCTGTCACTTCTTTTTCCAGGATCTCCACCAATGCCGATTTACTGCTGGTATGACAGCGCACCACCCGGGCATTCGTCCGCTTTGCTTCATCTAAAGCACAGCGCACCATCTTATGGGATACCGTATTCGTAAACAATACCATCAAATCCGGCCTCCCTATCTGCTTTGCCAGATTTGCACTCATCTGCGTAAATACCTTTGCACTGCACCGATAACCTTTACAAATCTTCTCATACTGTCCCGCCATCCGATCATGACCGCCGATAATCACTACACTCATCCTTTATTCCTCCTGCTATCTGTAAATTTCTCTGTCTTTCTCAGACACCTGCTATCCTTCACTTACCTTATTTTATAACCTGTCATTTCATGACAACCTGGCGTTTAATAGTTAGCCTTAACTAACTATTATAACCCAAGAATACCATATTTTCCCTGCAAATGCAATCCCCCTTGCCAAAAAACATCAAATTTTTTGCAAAACTTATCCAAAGTTATTCAAAACTTCTATTTTCCCTTTGCATTTTTCCTGCTTCTGCTGTATGATAGCAGAACAGATGTACTTCTATATCTTATATAATCTACATAAATAAAGGTGGTAATCAACATGAATAAAAAAGAAATTTCCGAAATCAAGAAACAGTTCACCCCCGACAACTGCGCCATCACCCGTATCTGCGGCTGTTACGTGGATGGTGAAAAGAATAAAAAAGCGGAAATCTCCGATGCCTTCCTCTCTCTTCCCGAAGAGGATCGTTTCAAATACTTTGACATCTTCCGCAAGGCTTTATCCGGCACTGTTGGCAAAAATCTTATCAACATGGACTTCCCCTTAGATGCCGAAATGCCCGACGGCCCGCAGCGCTTCTTTCTCGATCTGCGCACCAGCCATTTAGAAAAGCCGGAACTTATCGAAAAATTTTATGACAAGATCATCGATAACTACGACTACGGCGAAAACTACTTAATCCTATTAATCCATGCCCTCTATGATATCCCCGGAAAATCCTCGGACAACCTGGAGATGTTTGACGCCTCCGACGAGGTTTACGACTACATCCTCTGTACCATCTGCCCGGTTAAGCTTTCCAAAGCCGGCCTTTCCTACGACGACCAGGAAAACTGTTTCCGCAACCGTACCAGGGACTGGCTGGTGGAAATGCCCGACCGCGGCTTCCTTTTCCCTGCGTTCAATGATCGGAGCACCGACATTCACAGCCTCCTCTATTACTCTAAAAATGCCGAAGATCTTCACGAAGGCTTTGTCGAAACCCTCTCCGGCTGCACCGTGCCCATGACGGCGAAGGATCAGCAGGAAACCTTCAACCTTCTGATCGAGGAAACTTTAGAGGAAACCTGCGACTACGAACTGGTCAGAACCATCCATGAACGCTTAAATGATTTAATCGAAGCCGAACAGGACAACCCCGAACCAATCCTCCTCGACAAGCAGGAAGTGCGCAGTCTTTTAGAATCGAGTGGGGCCAATGAAGAAAAAATGGAAGCCTTCGACCGAAACTTCGACGAAGCCGCCGGGGAAAAAGCCGCCCTTCTGGTTTCCAATGTCGCCAACACCCGAAAATTTGAAATCAAAACCCCGGTAATCACCATCCAGGTTGCCCCCGACTGCGCCGACCTGGTAGAAACAACGATTATTGACGGACGGCGCTGCCTGGTTATCGGCATCGATGACAATGTCACGGTAAACGGGATTAATGTTGCCGCAACCGAGATGCAGAAGATTAAAGACGAACAGGAATAAACCAAAATCACAGCGCAAAGCGAAATACTGCGAATAAAAAAATACAGTAAAGCAAAAACAAAACCAGCAAAGCAAAAAACATGGCCCATTTGGAAAAATTTCTTCCAAACCGGCCATGTTTCCTATTACTGCTTTTCTCTTACTGCTTTTCTCTTCCTGTTTTTTCCTGTCTTTTAATGCTTTTTACTGCTTCTTCAGAAATTTACTGTTTACTCAGAAATATTTCTTCGATCCCCAGAGGTTTGCCTTTTTTAAATCCAGATATTCATTATATGCTTTCTCCAGCACCTGCTTTTCATTAGAAAACTTCAGCAGATGATAAGCTTCATAAAATTTATAATATCCGGAGTCTACAAAGTATTCCTCCCGCTGTGGTTTGCTGTAGTAGCTGTCAGCCATCATCAGATACCAGTGAACATCCTTTTCCACGACATCCTGCGGCGTATTAAAAGAATATTGACTTTTTCCAATGTATTTGATAATCGATGCGCTGACCCCCGTTTCTTCCTTCACTTCCCGAAGAGCGGTTTCTTTAAATTCCTCTCCGGCCTCTACAGTTCCTTTTGGCAAAACCCAACCCTCGTACTTATTCTTATAATTTTTATACAGAACCAGGATTTTACCGCGAAAAATAACCACACCGCCGCAGCTCGTTGCTTCAATCATTGCAATCCCTCCTGACTGGCCCGGGCCGGTACAGATTACGGTTCATGGTCGTTCACGATAACCTGTGCAGCCGTTTACTCGCTGCGCACCGACTCAGATCGCTGGTGTGTCATCACAGACTATATTCAGTATACATCTTTTTCAAAAGAGATGCAAGATCATAAAAAAATTTAAGTTTACCGTAACATTTGCCGGCTATGATTTAACCTTCAAACCCGGGCCTCAGCAAATACTGATCAAAAACCTTCCTTGCCACCGGCCCCGCTACAGAACCGCCGGAGCCGCTCTCCTCCACAATAACCGTCACCACAATTTTCGGATTATCCGCCGGTGCATAGCCGGTGAACCAGGCATGGGTTTCCTTTCCGGTTTCAAACTCTGCCGATCCGGTTTTGCCTGCGGCCAGGTAAGCGGCGTCCCGCAGCGCCGAGCCTGTTCCGTCCGTCACCACCCGGGTCATTAATTCTCCAAGCTGCCCCGCCTCCTGTGCACTCATCAGGCTCTTTGCCGAAGCCGGAAGGAATGCCTTAATCTCTTCCCCTGCCCCGTTTTTTACCTGTCCAATCACATAGGGCTTCATCAGCATCCCGCCGTTTGCCACAGCCGCCGTCAGCATAGCCATGTGGATCGGCGTCACCTGTGTCTTTCCCTGCCCGATAGCAGTCTGTAAAATCTCCCAGGTTCCTGCGCCTTCCTTCATCTTATAGGTGCTCTGGGCATAGGGCAGGGCGAGGGGAAGTTCAGTATTAAACAGCAGTTCTTCGGATAATTCTTCCATAGCCCCAAGATCCAGCGAAAGACCGAGGCTTGCAAAGGCTCCGTTGCAGGAATTAGCAAAGGAAAGCCCCAAGTCCTGAAGGCCGTGAACATTGTTGTGATAGCATTTAATAGAATAATCTTCAACCGAATACACCCCTGCGCAGTCAAAGCTTACCGACTGCCATCCCTGCGGATTTTCACGCATCGCCTCTAAAGCCGTGACCATCTTAAAAATCGATCCCGGAGGGTAAAGCCCCTGCGTTACCCGGTTTAACAGCTGCCCCTGATCATTTTCCGCCTGAATAAGCGCATCCCAGGCAGCGTCGAAAGCGGCGGGATTAGGATCGTAATCCGGTTTGGAAACCATGGCAAGAATCTTTCCGGTCTTTGGTTCTAAGGCGACAACCGCCCCTTTCCGGTCGCCGAGGGCTTCATAGGCCGTAAGCTGTAAGGCTGCATCTAAAGTCGTAACCAGATCATCCCCTGGACTTTTCTGCCCGGAAAGCTGATCCCAGATTTGTTCCAGCAGGTTGACATGGGAAGTTAATAAGTAAAAATTCCCCAGACTCTCAACCCCGGTCTTTCCCCTGCTGCTGTGCCCCACCACATGGGAAAAGATATTGGCAAAGGGATAGACCCGAACTTCTTCTCCCTGTGCATTGATCTGCGTCTGGGCAAGCACCATCCCGTCACTGCTGAAAATCCGCCCCCGCAAAACCCGATCCGAAAAACTGTCCAGCCGGGCATTGTAGGAGCTGTTAATTACCTCTTCACTTTTTATCTGTAAAAAATATCCAAAATATCCCATCATGCCCAGGAAAAGCGCTAATACGGCGTAGGTCAGCAGCATAATGTTCCTGTTTGCCCGGTTATTGGAATCCGTTTTCTTCATTTTCATCCTCTTCATTTCGTTTTAAAATATAAAGGCCCTGAATGGTGTTAAACAGTAAAAACGTACTGAAAATCGAACTTCCCCCATAGCTGACAAACGGCAGGGTAACTCCGGTGGAGGGGATGAATTTTATCACCCCGCCGATGGTTAAAAATACCTGCATAATATAAACCGTCCCCAGGCCAAAGGCAATCAGCTTAAAAAAGCTTGCCCGAAGGCTTCCCGCCACCATCATAAACTGTAAAAAGCAGCCAATGCAGATAAGAATAACACACAGGGCAAAGATTCCGCCCAGCTCCTCAGATATCGCCGCAAAGATAAAATCTTTTTCCACCACGGGAATCTTATAGGGCATTCCCTGGTAAAGTCCCAGACCGAACCACCCTCCTGTGCCGATGGCAAAAAGGGACTGGGCTATCTGATAGCCGTTCCGGTCGATATCCGCCCAGGGATCTGCCCAGGCCGACACCCGTTTCTGCACATGGGGAAAAAGCAGGTAAGCCGCCGAAGCCGCCAGACCGCCGCAACCCAGACCGCTGAGCAGGTAAATCCAGTTGGACGTTGCCACAAACAGCATAAACACATAAGTTACAAAAAACAAAAGCGCACTTCCCAGATCCTTAGAAAGCACCAGAATCAGCACATGAACCGCTGCAACTGCCGTCGTTACCGCCACGGTCGGAAACCTGGTCGAACGGTAGAACATTGCCGCCGCAAAAAAAACGAAGGAAATCTTTACAAATTCGGACGGCTGAAAGGACAGACCGTGTATCTGCAGAGAAAGCTGTGCGCCAAAGGTCGTTGTGCCGATAAGACACACCGCCCCTAAAAGGGACACACCCAATGCCGCATAAAGCCAGGCTGCCTTACTTAACTGCCATACATGCGCAATCATCCACGGAACCAGCCAGCTAATCACTGCCGAGGCTGCAATAATCACAAACTGGCGAATTGCCCGGTTTAGGGAAATCCGGGTAAGCATAATCAGTCCCACGCACAAAAGCATACAGGCATTATTCACCAGAAGCCGTGAAACGTTCCGGTAAAGCAGGCGGTAAAGATAAATATAGGCCAGAAAAAATATCACCTGGGCAGCATAAAACACCAAAACCCGAAGTTCTCCCGTTTTCAGATAAATAATTAAGTAGGCCAGAAGATGCATCAAAAACATGGCCTGGTTCTGCTTTGCACAAATTGCCCGCTTTTTCCAGAGATCGCGAAAGGAAAAAAACCGGAAATTAAAATAGGTATAGCAGGTCATCAGCAGAATCATCAGATATTTTGAGGTTTCAATAATAAGGTTCGTCATAGGCTCGTCTACTCAACTCCTCGTTTCATATGCCCCCTGGTAAATTCGGCAAGAGGAAAATCCGCTGTCCGTCCATAATAAAGACCGTCGATAAATGCTTTCAGCAGTTTTTCCACTTCCTTCGGTGTTTCGTCCGTAAAATGAAGACGGCAGGACGCCGGGTTTAACTCCCCGATCACCCTCTCCTGCCCGAGCAAAGACAGAGGGCTTGCATTATAAATCGTGCTGTAACAAAATCTACAACGATTTTTTACCGGCATTTCCTTCCCCGTTCTGTCTTTTAAGTGCAGTTTACTCGGTTTATGGCTGCACCCCTGCACGGTTTTTTGTACGCATTGGGCGGACACCATCATCGGCAGACGGCCATAGACCAGAAGTTCCTGCCCCTCTATGCTCCGCTCCCGAAGTTCCCTTGCATTTAACTCGGTCGGAACGCTTATCCTGTCTGCCCCGGCTTCCCTCATCATTTGCACGGCCCGAAAGTTCCAGCTGTAAAGCGATGCATCAAACACCAGAGTCCAGGTTTTCTTTTCCTCCTGCGGCTCTTTTATCCGCTCTTTTTCCTCTTGTTCCCCCGCCCATTTTTTTTCTTCTTGCAGCTTCCCCGCTTCTTTTTCCCTCTGTGCTTTTCCCTGCTCAGCTTCTTCTTGTGATTTCCCCCATACTTTCTCCCTCTGTGCTTTCACCCATTCGGCTTCTTCCAGACTGCGCAGAACTAAGCCGTCAAACCCGGCTGCAAACAGAAAATTTCTGTTTTTTGCAAAATACTGTACAGCCTCCTGGCGGAAAATTTCCGGCATAAGAAGAAAACACCGCTTTCCCTTCCGATGACAGGAATTCACCATTTCCTTCCAGCCTTCGGCTCCAAAACCGGACGCATCAAGGTAGATTTCTTTGACTTCTTCACAATAAAGCACGGGAAGAAGCTGATCTGGCTCTTCCACAGATACTACAAAATATGGCCTTGACGTTTTAATTTTTCTTTCTTCCTTCGCGGCAAATCCGCTTTCATCCCTGTCTGCACATCGTTCAGAGCCTCTGCCTTCTCTTTCAGTATTTCCCAATTCCTTTATTTCAGACCCTTGAACTGTATTTTCATCAATGCTTTCGCCTGTACTTTGATTTAAGCCCCGGTCTGTACTGCCCTTGCGCAAGCAGCGGGAAAGCACCTGGTTTTCCATCTCTTCCAGTCCTTTTCGGCGAAGTTCATTCAACGCCTGAAGCGGAAGAAATACATCTCCATGAAGTACAATATCCAGTTGTGAAAAATAAAATGGGGTATTTCCGGTCTTATTAAACTGCCGGATGATGATCTCCTTTGTCATGGGCTGTTTCTGCGCCGCCTGAACTTCCTGCCCGTAAATCTCTGCCTTGATTTCCTTATCGTTTTCTGCCTTCCCGGTCAAAACCAGCCTTGCCGCTTCCCCCGGTGTTAATGTAAGACAGCCGGCAATCGGTTCCTGGAGTTTTTTCTTTACCCACTTCTGATCAATCTCTGCAAGAAGCTTCGGATCAACTTCCCGAAACGCAGGTTTTTCCTTTAATGCAAGCATAGATTTTCCGTTATGCTGTGTATAATAGCCTTCGGTAAATCCCCCGCGGTCAAATAAATCCAAAAGCATCTGCCGATCCTGTTCTTCCACCTGGTAATCCTCGCGTCCATACTGCAGGTATCGATCGACATACTTTCGGTACACACTGGTCACACCGGCAGTATAGCGCGGACTCTTCATCCGCCCTTCAATTTTCAGCGAATACACCCCTGCTTCTATAATATCCGGCAGCAAATCCAGCGTGCACAAATCCTTCATGCTTAATACAAAAGCTTCCTGTTTTTTATTCAGCTTCTTTCCCTTCAGCAAAACCTCATAGGGAAGGCGGCAGGGCTGGGCGCAGCGCCCGCGGTTTCCGCTCCTTCTGCCAATCAGGCTGCTCATCAGGCATTGTCCGGAATAGCAATAGCATAAAGCACCGTGGACAAAGCTTTCAATCTCAATATCCACCTGATGATGAATCCGCCGGATTTCTTCTAAAGATAATTCCCGGGCAGTGACAACACGATTAGCTCCCCATTCTTTAAGCCTCTTCGCCCCATACACCCCGGTAATCGTCATCTGTGTGCTGGCATGAATAAAAAGATCCGGAAAACACTCCCGAATCAGCGCCATTGCCCCCAAATCCTGAACAATCACCGCATCCAGTCCCCGGCGGTAATAGGGAAGAAGATAGGCCGGCAATTCCTTTAACTCCTCTTCCTTAAACAGGGTATTCACTGTCATATATAACTGCCGCCCATGAAGATGCGCATAGTCAATCGCCCGGCACAGCATCTCCTCATCCGGATTATCCGCATAAGCCCTTGCCCCGAACCGGCTTCCGCCAATGTATACAGCATCTGCTCCTGCCGCAAACGCCGCCTCCATACTTTCATAGGAACCAGCCGGAGCCAGCACCTCCACCTGTCTTTTCTCTGTCATAATCTTCTCCTGCTTTTTATTCGTTACTGTTCACACGTTCACAGCAACAGGCAAAAATCCATGAAAATCGCCTTCGTCGATGGGATTTTTGCTC
>ERZ808037.1445-NODE-1445-length-15295-cov-13.133198_pt1 | contig 15295 bp, 11 predicted proteins | sample MGYA00380190_ERZ808037 | MGnify/ENA primary metagenome ERZ808037 (study PRJEB31490, sample SAMN06133399) | mouse gut metagenome | isolation source: J9 | host: mice | place: China: Chengdu | collected 2015-05 ... | reverse complement strand
ACAAATTGCACAAATGGGTTAAACAAATAATTGAGCAAATAGACTTTAAATTAAATAACTTAACTTTTAAAGCTTATTTTGACGATTAAAGGCAGCTAAGGGCTAAATATTACGGGCATAAAAAAAGAGTCGAATCAAAGCGATCGACTCCTTTTTAGCTATAACAACAAAAACTTTAAGTATCAGAAGCTCTCAACCAGAGATTAAAACTCAGCGCTGGCTAAATCAGTACATAAGGCCAAGTTCTCATCACGAGAGTAACTTAAAGTCCAGTTACGGATACTCGATAAGACGGCCTTATAATCTTGTTGGGTAGATAAATAGCGTATGGCCGCTTTTGGGTTTTCAATAGACGGCAACATTTGCTTTAGCTTTTGATTGTAAGTTTTATGGAAGATATGTTGTTGTCTACGGTTTAGCATCGGAGGACACACTTCTGCTAATACCTGCAGTACAGCAATCTCATGCGTAGTAGCCGTGGCACGTGATAGGTCAACAGGGATAGTGGTCTGGGCCGCTTGTGCTAAGGTTGAGCCCATAAATGCGACAGACCCAATAAAGGTTGAGATGACCAATTTACGGGTAGCATTGCTTACAGAGCTAGTTACATAGCCACTTATCGAATTACTTAAAAAATTTATCATAAGTTTTTTCATAGTCATTATCATCGTAATTAGAGATAAGTCATCTATTGATACTCTAGAATAATCATGACTTTAAGGCAATGGTTAAACTGATATCACTTAGATCTTTAAATCAAAAAACACATTTTAGAATTTAGGTATAATTTTTATTGAGCTTGATTCAATTACAAAATAGTTAAGTTGCCAATTAAGTAGTTAGTTATATATATTATTTAGTTATATATTAGAGGTCTCAATCTGACGGCTTACTTTTACTTTATTCTACTCTCTATTATCGCACTGTTAATTTACACAGATGTGTACCGATTGTGATTTATGTCATCAAAAGAGTAAATCAACATTGCAAGTGAGGTTATAATCTTAACCTATAATTGCACCCTTGTGGCATAAGAGAGGACAATGGTTTTTCTAAAATCATTTGTTTAGAAAATATTGCCTAATCATAGTTATTATATTAACAGCTTTCAAAGTTGTTACCCTAACCAAGCCTGTATGCTATGTAAAGAATCGTTATAACAGTTTCTTGTATATTGACATACGTTGCTGAGCGATTAGGATACTCAGTTATGGATAAATAATTGATTGGTATAATAAGCGGTAATTGCATCTAACCCTTAAGCATGAAGGAGGATGACAAACGTCAAAATCCTAGGCTATCTCAATCTAAGCCATATGAATAAGTTATCGTGGCCGAAGCTCAAAAAACCATCAGTTCATCTACTTTTTTTAATTTGTCGTTATTGTGTTTTTTATAGGGAGACATCTATGTCCAGTATTTTTTTGACAGGCAGTAATGAGACGACTCAATTGACTGTCGGCTCTAAGCTTAAATCAGCCGCTAAGCTAAAAGGATTGGCTTTTGCGGTATTGGGTGGTGCTTTGATGCTATCGGGCTGTGCTACTAAGCCTACGTATCAATCTACAGACCCTGTGGTACAAGTGGATGCTCGTGGTGTCCCCAACTTCTATAAAGTTCAATCAGGCGATACAGTGAGCCATATTGCGGCTCGTTATGGGCTTAACTATCGCCAAATAGGGGCTTTAAACCGTTTAGACAGCCGTTACACGATTTATGCTGGACAGTGGCTGAAGCTTTGGGAGGGTGGTGGCACCGTTGCGGCCAATAAACCGGTCAATACTAGGCCTTCGACACCAGCAGTACAGACCAGACCACAAGTTAATGCCCCAGTTTATACACCACCAACAACCACCTCTACCAAAGGTTATGGCTATCCAACCAACAACCCAGTGGTGAAAAACTTTAATGCCAACTCAGGCGATATGGGTATGTGGTTCAGTGGCAGTATGGGTGACCCTGTTATGGCAAGTAAGGCAGGCGTGGTTATGTATGCGGGTAATGGCTTACCTGAATACGGTAACTTGATCATGGTAAGACATGATGCTCGTTACATCACAGTTTATGCTCATAACAGTCAGCTTCTAGTAAAAGAGGGCGATCAAGTGCAGGCAGGTCAACGCATTGCTACTATGGGAAGCACGGGGCAAACTACTATGGTTGGCTTACAGTTCCAGGTTCGTGAAAATGGTACGCCTATTGACCCAAGAGCCGTGCTTGGTCTTTAAGGTTTAACTTAGGGCTACCCGCTATTCCTATAAAAATAATCCCTGCAACAAAAAACACCCTATCGATGGATAGGGTGTTTTTTTATAGGTAAAGCTTAATTAGGTGTCTGCAGTCTTAGTTAAAGATTTCTACGTAAGCGTTAGCACGAAGTTCTTGTAGCCAGTCTTCTTGAGCTTGTGGGGCTAAGCGTTGGAATAAAGCTTCGCGGGCAAGGTTGCGCTTAACGGTATCGCTCACGTCTTTTTCACGTACCCCTTCAACTTTTAGGATATGCCAACCAAACTGTGATTTAAATGGGGTAGAGAAGTCTCCTTCAGGAGTGCGCTTCATCATCTCTTCAAATTCAGGCACCATCTGACCTTCTGTGACCCAGTCTAAGTCACCGCCACGGCCTGCAGAACCTGGATCGTCTGAGTAAGTGGCAGCTAATGCCGCAAAGTCAGCATCACGGCGTAGCTGCTCATACAAGTCATTTACGCGCTGTTCTACTAGAGCATCACTATTGCGCTCATCTGTTTTTACTAAGATATGACGAACTTTCCACTGAGGGATAATCATATTATCGCTGTTACGCTTATCTACCAGCTTCACCACGTCAATACCTTCAGGGGTAATTTGTGGCGCTGTTACTTGTCCGATCTCTAATGGAGTGATTTGTCTAGCAATATCCGTGGGTAGACCTGACGCAGGGTGATAGCCCATATCACCGCCTTGTACTGGGGCCACATAGTTTTTGGCAATACCTGAGCTTAGCTGAGTTAAAACGGCTTGGGCGTCATTCGTGGTCTTAAGTAGCTCTTGGGTTTGTTGAGCAATTTGCATCGCTGTATTCTTTTCGCTTTCTGTAATGCGATTATAGTCATCACTAAATGGGATGCGAATATGAATGGTGCGATATTCAGTGCTTTGTAACTTTTGGGCCTCAGGAGACGCTAAAAAAGCATCAATGTCATGTTCGGTAATACGAACTCGGTTAGATACCTGACTTTTTTGTAACGCTTTTAGGGACTCTTCTTCGATTACTTGAGCTCGTACAGCGGCATAGCGGCCTGGTTGTTTGGCATCCAAGGTTTGCTGTAATTCAGATAAAGAAGTTAGGCCTTGAGCTTGGGCTAAGCGAGCTAAGCTTTCATTAACCGCATCAGGGCTGGGTCTGATTCCCGCTCTTTGAACCATATCCAACTGTAGCTCACGCAAAATCAGGCTGTTTAGTACTTCACTTTGTAAGCGTTGAGCACTAGGGACAGGCTGCCCAATGGCTTGGATACGCATTTGAGCTGAGGCCACGGCTGTTGCTAAGTCGCTTTTTAAAATAGGCGTGTCATTTACCAAAGTAATGATGCCGTTGCTACTTTCGCGGGCAGAAATAGGAGCCTGGGCGGTAGCAGCTTCAGAATTTGTGGTGGCAACTGACTGAGCAGCAGTTGTTGAGTCTGCAGCTTTATCCTCAGCCTGTGCTGTTACGCTGAAAGCACCTACTACGGTAGATACCAATAGAGCCTCAGTAAGCTTTTTTAGATTGAGTTTTGAGGTGCCCATAGCGTTGGTTTGTGAGCAAGATTGCTTTGATTCATAGTGCTTAGTATTTAATGCTGTCATAAGTAGCCTGTTTTTAGCTTGAGTATTGCTCTACAAAAGTTTTCATAGAGCAGTAATTCGTTAAAAATTTAATAAACCTATTGTAATTCACAAAATTTATAGGGTTAAGGTATAAGGTGTTTATTTATAAAAATTATTTTTTCCATAAGTAGTCGACGGGTTCCAACCCTAGAATCTTATCATCTAAGTGCTTAGTTAAACGGCTTCTGGTATTTCCAAAGCCATTGATTCTAAATTCTGCCATGACGGCACGGTTTGGTTTGTCTTCTAAGTTCAAGTCATTATAGTAACTACGGCCATAGATTGAAAACCCATAACAACAATCTTCATAATCTATACCGACTGTGGCATCGATAAATTTATTGTCATCCATGTCAAATTGACCTTGACCTAAAAATCTCCAGTTCTCATTGATAGGTATGATGGTCGAAGCCGTCAGTGCGGATAAAGCAGACTGATTGGTAATAGGGTCTTGTTTACGTTCAATCACACCGAAGTTAATTAAGCTGTTTGGCGTGGGGTTATAGCGAACTTGGCTGGTGATATAGTTAAGGTTATTATCTGAGTCTAAAGCCCCATTGAAATCTAACCATAAATTGCGATAAGGCTGTAAACTTGAGCGCCAAGCCACTCCAGTAGAGTTGGCATCTAAAGTCCCTTCATCAGCTTCTAGCCCCACTTTAGGCTTGTTTATGAAGAACTGATCGCCAATACCCCCATCAAAGCGGGTAATGCCCATCGAATCAATATATCTATAGTTTAGACCTACTGCTACACTGTTATTGTCAGCAATTCTATCATGGCCTAAAAACCAACTATCGGCAAACAACTGATCATAATCAAATGAAGCGATACGGGTATCGAAGTTAGGAATAGCGCTTTGGTTTTCATAAGGGGAGTAGCTGTATTTGATGCGAGGAGTCAATAGCTGATAGCCTCCCATGCTGTTGTCAAACCAGCCAAAAGGAGAGCCGGCACTATAAAAGTTTAGCCCTGAATCTACGCTGAAGCTGGGTACGAAGACCGACTGATCATTATCATCTTTTGATACATTATTATCGAGACGACTCTCTTCATCATAAGCGGTATACAAGTGCTGTAAGCTAACCTTAGGTTTAACAAAGCCCCAGGTCTTCTCTACAGGATAGCTGGCACTGATTTTATTATAGAGTCGAACCCCGCTTTTCTCGCTTTCAGAGCCATCATTGATTGACTTCTTAAAATAAGCTGAATCGTGTGTTCCAGTAACCACAAAGTTATCCAAAACATTATTAACTTGAGGCAGACGATAATCGACAGTCAACTGCGGTAAGCGAGAATAGGGCTTATCTTTATCCTCAATTATATTGCCTTTAGCATCTGTGGCTTTTAGAGTTTGGAAGGTCTCTACTTTTAATTCAGCATCGACAAAGTCATCATAGTATTTAACTCGGCCACGTCTGGGTAAGTTTAGACGGTTTTCAACTAAGCCGTAGTCATCAAAGTCATTGATATAATCGGGGTCAGAAACGTAACTATAAACAGCATCTGCTGTTAAACGAGGAATGGTCTCTGAAGCCCAGTCATGACGATAGAAAACTCCGGCTCTATCTTCATCATCGTATTTTTTGTCTTTGGGCATATAGGCAGTAGTTAGTTGACCTTGGCCATAGTTCTCAGTTAAGTAGCGCATTTCACCGGTAATCATTGGATTACGGTTGGTATAAATATCAGTAGTTATGGTGGCGTCATACTGAGGGGCTAAGTTTAGATAGTAAGGAACGCTTAGCTTTAAACCGCTATCACTATCAATACGAGCACTTGGAGTTAATAAACCACTACTGCGGCGGTCATCTACTGGGAAGTTAAAATACGGCAGATATAATACCGGCACATTGCCCAGACGGAAGGTAGCATCATAGGCTTCGCCGCGCCCACTATCAGTATCAATGTCTATTTGCTGTGCTTCTATCTGCCATTTACGATCGGTAGGAGGGCAGGTAGAAAACATCACTTTTTCAAGCTCATAACGTGAATCGCTTGGTTTATTTAGTCGCTGCGCATAGCCATGAGCTTGCATAGGAACACTGGCAAAAGCCACATCATAAGCTGTAGCCTTACTACTATTGGTATCGTAGGCCAACTCTTCTGCTACGGCAATCATGCCATCACTGCTATTTTTAAAGTTGCGTTTTTGATTGTCAGCTTGGGGTGACTTTCTAGACCCAGATTCTGCCAGCAGCACCCCCCCTTTTGCCCCAGCCACACCTGTATTTAAGTCTAGCGCGATTTGATCCGCCGTCACTAGCTTGCCATCTTGCATAATCTCCACATTACCAGCAAGCTCGACGTAGGTCTCATTATCATAGTAGCCATAATCAGCAACAGCATGTAGCGGCAGACCATTGGCGGTAGACAGTCCATCTTGTTGCTGCGCTTGTTGAACTGCTTGTTGGTAGTTGGCGTCGGCGCCAGCCGTATTTGGAGTTACCCAAACCCCTTCACAGCGATAGGCCGAGGCATCATCTGATTTATAATTAAAGATATTAGGGGCGGCAACAGGTGCAAAAGTTTGAGCTTCAATAGCCCGAGTACGGTCTACCGAATTATCAGCGTTTGCATTATTAGAGTTATTGATACGCTCACGTAACTCTTCAGATTGTAGTTGATAAAACTCTGACAGACGATCTAAACTCTTTTGAACCGAATCTTCTTTAAAGGTCGAGGCTAAAGCCTTTGAGTCTTCTACCTTCTTACTGACCTTTGAGCTTTTAGAGGCGGTCTCTTTCTTAGAAGAGGACTTTGTGTCCGCGAAACCTTTACCAGGGTTGGGATTGATTGGTGCTCTTAGCTCAGTTTTATTGCTGGTATTGTTGTCATCAGCTGAATCATTAGTTGAGGATATAGAGTGGTTACGATTTGGTGCTACTGGTGTGGTAGTAGGCTGTAAGTACTCATCTTCAGCATAACTTATGGGGTTTTGAGAGATGGTCTTATTAGCTAAAGCTGGCTGTACAGTCTCAGCCTCATTTTCAAATCCAACAGCTTCTAAGGCATCTTCTTGAGTTTGTGCCACATTATTATTTGAGGTAGTCGAGCTGTTTTTAGAAGCATCGACCGCTGGGTTTGAAGTAGAAGAGAGTTTTTTATAAGTAATTTTTGAGGCATCTGTTAAGGTAGTAATCTGCTCTTTAGTGGCAGGTTGAGTGCTAGAGGCAGCCACACTGATAGCTTCTGCTGAATCAAGAGAAGAGACAGTTTCAGCCTGCGGGCTAACAATAGCGCCATAAGCACTGGGCACGCTAATGAGCAGCGGTAAGCTGATGACTAAGCGACTTGTGTAATGCGGTTGGCGTGATAAGTCACGGCAAGCACGCAATATACTGCGGTAGAGTTGCGAGTACAGCAAGATATTACCTTATTGAGTTAAAAACATTTAAATCTTACCCTAATCAAAGAACCACTATATAAAGGCTTACTTAGGGCAATCGCTACATTCTAATCTTGTATCAAGCTTGGGTTGAATCAATGCTTATTATCTTTTATTAGCTTAATATAATCTACTTTATATCAACCTAATGTTATAAGTTTTCATCTATAAGCTTTTGAAACGACCTCTATTATATAGGCTTGTGTCATGATAGTGAGGATATAAATCTGCAATATCTTATCATAGTCAAAAAAAGGCAAATCAGCTACACTATATGCTTTGAAATATAAGCAAGGTATTTTGAAACATAAGTCAGCCGCTTTATTTAGCCTATGGTTAAGTTTAAGCTGATTTGTCACACAAGATATCTTAAATCAGTTTTGAAACTAGAGTATTATTCATAATTTTACGCTCATATCCTATTGGCTAACTGTTAAAGATTTGTATGAGCCTCACATACCCGTATTTTTATTCAAGATAAAAGCAATTTAACTATGACAAATCCAGAAACAAATTCTCCCACTGCTGTTGATACCGCTCCTATAACAGCCAACTCTGCAGCAGCCTATCATACCGAGCAACGCTATGAGCAGCTTCTTGAATTTATTGAAGCGGCTTTTCCTAGTCACAAAGTTCGTGTTGAAAGCCTACCAGGGGATGCCAGTTTTCGCCGTTATCACAGAGTGTATCTCGAAGGTAAAACGAATGATGAGTCTGTTAGCACCGATAGCAAGGGTCAAGCCTTAGATCCAAGCTATATCGTCATGGATGCACCGCCTCAGCTTGAGTCTATTGAAAGCTTCGTGCGTATAGATAACCTGATGGCTCCTAAAATTAATGTGCCTACTTTGCTTGCGCAAGATGTTGAACAAGGCTTTTTAGTCCTACAAGATTTTGGCAGCATTGAATTTGCTCATTTAATTGCAGAGGCCAAGGTTAAGCAGGATAGTGGCCGTATTGATGAGCTTTATCGTTGGGCGATGGACTGTTTGTTACAGTTACAAACGCTTGATATAGAGAAGGCCAAAAACAACTTCGCTGTGCCTGACTATGATGCTGCCACCTTAAAGCGTGAGATGGAGCTATTTACTGAATGGTTCTTACCTTATATTGATCAAGAGTTGACCTCTGAGACGCAAACTATCTGGCAAGATTTTACTGGGGCATTAATTGAGAAGCTTCTGCAGCATCCTGCAGTTGTGGTGCATAGAGATTACCACAGCCGCAACTTAATGCAGGATCAGTATCACAGTGCTGAGCTTGGAGTCATTGATTTCCAAGATGCTTTGATTGGCAGTTATACTTATGACTTGGTGTCTTTGGTAAGAGATGCTTATGTGGATTGGAGCGAGTCTCAAGTTGAAGCTTGGATTGAATATTATTGGCTGCAAAGTAAGCAGGTGCATGCGGCTACAGCAGAGACTCTTACAGAATTCACCAGTCAAGTGAACTTGATGGGCATACAGCGGCATCTTAAAGTGCTTGGCATCTTTATTAGATTGGCAGAGCGTGATGGCAAAGCCCGTTACCTAGCTGACATTCCAAAAGTATGGCAAGACTTGATGATAGAAATGAAGTGGCTAAGACAGCACGGAGATACTCAAACACAAGCCTTCATCGAACCTGCTTTGCAATGGTTACAGCAACATATTGAGCCTAAATTTAAGCAAAAATTTGCGTAATTGATGAGTCGTTCAAAAATCAGTATTGATAATTCACCCAAAAGATAAGGTTTATCATGAGTACTAACCTAGCCACAAATTCAGCATCTAATTCAAGCGGTAAGTCGATTACCCAAGCCATGATTTTGGCGGCAGGCAAGGGGACACGGCTGCGCCCGCTAACCTTAACTACGCCTAAGCCTTTAGTTGAAGTGGGTGGTCAGCCGCTGATTGTGTGGCATATAAAAGCCCTTAAAGAAGCTGGGATTGATAATATTGTTATTAACACCTCATGGCTGTCGGATAAATTGATGGCGGCACTTGGGGATGGGAGTCAATATGGTGTGAAGATTCATTGGTCTGTTGAGGATGGGGAGCCCCTTGAGACAGCAGGCGGAATTGCCAAAGCACTGCGCGATGGCCATCTGAAACACTCTCCCTTTATCCTAATTAATGGGGATGTTTGGACCGATTATGATCTGTCGCAATTAACTGACTATGTGATGACGTCTGATCAACAAGCTCATTTATTAATGATTAATAACCCTGAGCATAACGCTAATGGAGACTTTGCAATTAATAATGGTTTGGCTAGCGAACAGGCTGTTGCTGAGGCACAGAAGTACACTTTTGCTGGGGTTAGTGTTATCTCTCCTGACTTGGTTCAAGATATTGCTCAGGGACAGGTTGCCCCTTTAGCTCCCTTTCTTAAGCAAGCTATGATGAAGTTACAGGTCACTGCTGAAGTCATGCATGCGCATTGGGTAGATGTAGGCACGGCTGAGCGTCTTGAACAAATAAATCAAAAGATAGCCTCTGAAGGCGCAGGGGCTCATAAAGCCAACACGGATTAAGCTAAGCATAAACTGACTTATATTTATAGCAAAAAAACCGGTCCTTATAGGGCCGGTTTTTTTAGATCGTAAACAATTAGATATTAAAAAAGTGTCTATGAAAATTGGCTACGAGGCTTACTCAACTGAATTAGAAGTTGGTTCAGGGGCCTCAGACTGAGTAGGGGCTGGGTTGTTTTTTAAGTAAGCCGCTCTGCTGGCTTGTTGTTGATATTCAATCTCACGAAGCTTTTGCTCTTTTATTTCGTTGACCGCGCTACTTAGCTGATCACTAAGATCCTCTGACTGCTGAGCGGTATTGGCATAGTCATTACTTCCAATTAAGGGGTTTTGCTCCACTTTGGGCAAGTCTCTAGGTAGTAAAATAGCATCATTTGGATTCACCATAGGCTTGGGCTCATATGCACTGCTGTCTAAGGGTGGGCTTGTATTTTGTTGTTTTTCGCTATTTTGAGTCGTACTTTTTGCAGGCTTATTTTTATCTTTGTTACTTCCCTTATCCTCTTTATCATTCTCCTTTTTGGCCTCATCTGCTTTAGAGTCACTCTCTGACTTGGTCGCCTCATCTTTCTTATCATTGCCAGATTCAGTGTCATTAGAACTGTTTTCATCAGATTTTTCATCTGTTTTATCTTCATCGCTCACTTCTTCATCTGTAGAGGAACGCTCTTCTATTAAAGTCAGTAACACTTCTTTTTCGTGTTCTAAATCCTCAGAAGCTGTAGCCGTTTCAGTCGTCTGCGTTATGGCTTCTGATTCGCTAGCAGTTGTGTTTTTTTGACTATTAAAAAAAACAATCAATAAAAGGGCGTGTATGACTAAAGCAAGGGCTATTGCAGGTAGCCATTTTTTTATTGTTCCTTTGTCTTGAGGGGAGGTGGGTGGCTGTTTTTCACTTTGCATGGCTGTCCGCTCTTTTCAAATAAAACATAGTGGGAGTTGATTGAAAGCCTGATAAATAGCTATACCTATTATAAGACTACAGTTATTAAATCACCTAATTTAGAGTAAAGGGTAATAAAAATTTATTTAAAGTTAGATTTAGCTATAAGTCAATTTATACAGAGTTATGATTTTAAAGGAATAAACAATAAATATAATTAAATAAAAATATAAAAATGTTATCAATAATAAATAAAAAATAAATAATATTCTTTTTTATTTGTAATATTATATATAGATTTATACTTAACTATTAGGTTGGTTTTTCTAATTAATATTGTGCGAGTGTTAAGTTTATTTAACCAATATACTAAGTGATTAAAAAACATAGCTCATAGAATGAAATCAATTAAAGGAAGTTTTATGGGAAGTTTAAAAGAGAGCGTGGTTTACGGAAGCCCAATGGTAGCTATGTTAAGTTTTAGTCTGGCAGGAGTAGCCCAGACAACTCATAGTAGTATAAATCACATGCAACATGTCGAGTGGAATAAGTCTGGAGTGAACTCTTTCAAATCTATGAAAGACTATTACGATGAAGCGGATAGTGCGCTTATCGGTCAAGCAGAAGACGGTAGCTACTACTACTATGTACCAGATACTGGTGAAGTTGCTGACTTTGGTTAGCGGGTCTAGCGACATCGGTGCATTAATTGCTACCCTAGATGATGATAAGTCTCTTACTCTATAGCCAAAAAAAGCGGGCATTGTTGTCCTAGCATGGTGGTTAACACTTTGAGCTTGAACTCACTGCTGCATTTATCTTTGGCTTAATAGAATCATCGATAATACGATCTTGATATTACCTACTCCATAGACGAACAATGCTTGGATCTACATTAAATTTCTCACTAGCGACAAGTCCGGCATATCCTTACCCATAGTATGCGATGACGGTTATTTATCTAAAAGTCTAGTGTGCAATGCATAAAAATACCCTATCAGTTGTATCTAGCCTATGGAGTTTAGTTCAAAAAGAGGGCGTTTTTTGTTTAACAAAATATGAACTGCAAATACCTATACCAAAACCCAATCAAACAAGCGTAAAAATCACCAATTTGATATAATCACTCCCTAAATACAGACAGCGAATAGCGATTTATTATGCAAACTAATTTTTCACAGCCGCAAACCTTTAATCCTGCTGATATGGCCCATAAGGTTCTAGATAATAAGCAAGATGAAGTGCTTGATAATCTAAACGATGAGGAAGACTCAGAGCTTGAGTTATCCGATGAGCAAGATGTAGAACATAAAGGGGTCAAATCTACCCGCTTTAAGAAACTACAAAAGAAGCTGCGTAAACAGGTATCTCATGCCATCCGTGATTTCAATATGATTGAAGACGGTGATGTGATTATGGTGTGCGTATCAGGCGGTAAAGACAGCTATACTTTGCTTGATATCCTACTGTTTTTAAAGCACATTGCTCCAATCAACTTCGATGTGGTGGCCGTAAACTTAGATCAAAAGCAACCAGGTTACCCAGAAGAGGTGTTGCCAAACTATTTGCAGCAGCAAGGCATACCCCATTATATTTTAGAAAAAGATACCTATAGTGTGGTTAAAAGTGTAGTGCCAGAGGGTAAAACTTATTGCTCAGCTTGCTCGCGCCTGCGCCGTGGTTCTTTATACGGGTTTGCTAAGCAAATTGGAGCAACTAAGATTGCTTTAGGTCACCATCGCGATGACATCTTAGCGACTTTCTTCTTGAACTTATTTCATGGTGGCTCATTAAAAGCTATGCCGCCCAAGCTACTTAGCGATGACAAGCAAAACGTGCTGATTCGCCCCTTAGCTTATGTTGAAGAAAAAGACATTGTCAAATATGCTCGTTATAAAGAGTTCCCAATTATTCCGTGTAACTTGTGTGGCAGTCAGGAGAATCTGCAGCGTGCGATGGTAGAAGATATGCTGCGTGAGTGGGATGATGCTCACCCGCAGCGTTTGGCTTCTATCTTTAAAGCGATGCAGAACGTAGCGCCTTCACAATTGGCTGATCGCGAATTGTTTGATTTTGAAAGCTTAAAGTTAGATCGTGATGATAGTGAGCGTCCTTTTGAAGGAGTAAATATTCAGGTGGGTGGTGAAGATAATCTGGCAGAAATTGGTTTACCGACACAACCAGAAGTTAAGCCTTTTGAAGAAGCCAATAAAGTGAATAAGATACCTACAATTAACCCAATTATTGATTAACAAAAAAGAGAGCCAATTGGCTCTCTTTTTTATTGAATAAAGTCGTATAAATATAGGGCGATGATAATTTAATTAAAGCCCAGTTATCGTTAGTCAAAAGACTGTAAGGGTTTAAAGGTAATGTGATCTTGAGGAAGTTTACCCACCTCACGTAAGCGCCAGTTTAACTCGCCCTCATTGCTTACCTGAACATAGTACTTCGATTCTAACTCATCAAGTTCTACGTTTGCTGAGTATTGATTGTCTTTAACGTGCTCTAATATGGCATCCCGGTCTTTCTTAATATCCGTAGCATGAGAGATAGACAAGGTAAGTTTATCTGGATAGTACAGCGGGGTACCGTCTAATAATTTGCCAGACTCTAAGCTTTGTTGTGGATAATTTAGATTAAAAACAACCTCACCATCTTTGGCAAAAGTCATCTCACCTTGTAGCGCCAAATCATGGGAAAGCTTATCACGTGACACGTCTTGGTATAAGGTCTTACCATCCATGTACCAGTCATCACGGACTACGGTATCTTTAATTTGCACGGAATAAAATACAAACCAAATACAGGCCACTACTACAAATAAAGGCAGACCAATGACGAAGATAATAACCATGTAATTCTTATACCAAGGCTGAGTATCTTTGTGCCCAAAATTGGTAGGAGAGCTGAATTTTTTCATAGGAAAACCTTAAGTATTATGCATAAAATAAAGGGCCAGTTTATAGAGCTTGACCCTATAAAACTGGCGATTTAAATGTCTAAGTATCTTATTTAAGATACTTTTTTAGTGGCTTATCTCTTCGTCTGAGAAGTAAAGACGTTGGTTCTTGATGCGTGGTAAGAACCATCTTTACTGTCAACGTTAAAGGTCACAGGTACTTCATCTTGATCAATGGCTTCTGGATCAGCCGCTACACTCACTGGCATATCATAACTTTCACCAGCATTAAGAGGAAGAGAGGCAAATCGAGTTTTTAGAGTGAAACCCTCAGGTGCTGTAATAGATAACGTATATTCATGAGCTTCCTGAGTTTTGTTGGTCACTTTAATAATATAACTATTAACGATTTGGCCTTCTGCGTTCATAGAAGATAACTGGTTACGATCTCCACGAACATCAATCTGAAGTGGAACACGGTCAATCAAGGCATAAGTAACCACACCGATTAATACTGACAATAATAACAGATAGGCGAATAATCTAGGACGTAGGTAACGACTTTGTTCATTTTCGACAAGCTGTCGTTCAGTAGTATAACGAATTAACCCACGTGGATAGCCCACTTTATCCATAACTTCATTACAAGCATCGACACAGGCAGCACATTGGATACATTCTACCTGCAGGCCATCACGAATATCGATACCGGTTGGGCAGACTTGAACACACATGGTACATTCAATACAGTCACCAAGCTCTTCTGGTTGGGTGCCTTTTTTGCGCGGACCTCTAGGCTCACCACGGTTGTAGTCGTATGAGACAATTAAAGTGTCTTTATCAAACATCACACTTTGGAAGCGGCCATAAGGACAGATGTAGACACACATGAACTCACGCATATAAGCTGCGTTGGCATAAGTGGCAAAGGTAAAGATAAACATCGATACCCAAACCCAAGTTGGCCAGTCAGGAAAAGGAATACCTGCCAGAGATTGCCAACTGCCATACATCACCGAGGTGCCTGCCACATAACTAACAAATGTAGTGGCCGTAAATACTGACATCAAAAACCAGATGAAGTAAATCAGTAGTTTTTTAGATATTTTACTGGCTGAATTGGGTTGTTTATCAAATTTAATACGCTTGTTTCTATCGCCAATCACCCACTTTTCAACATGCTGGAATAGGTGAGTCCAAATGGTCTGAGGACAGGCATAACCACACCAAACACGCCCGGCATAGACGGTTACCATAAACAGAGCGAAAGCTGCAATGATAAAACCTGCAGCAACAAAGAAGAAGTCTTGTGGGAATAAGGTCATCCCAAATATGTAGTAATGTTGACTAGGTACATCAAACCAGATGGCTTGTCGCCCGTCATACTTGATCCAAGGTAGAATTAAAAATAGGGCTAACAAAAAATACATACTAAATAAGCGTATGCGCTGATAAAAACCGTCAGTAAAACGAGGGTGGATGCGTTTTTTTGTGGCGTCCATATCATGGACTGGAATTTTATTAGGGGAGGGGGCTGACATAAATGTACCTCTAAATATTAGAACCATTATGCTGGCAAAAGAAGAGCAAGCGATTTATTTCGACGTGAGTTACTCTACTGCTATTTTAACATTGATTTATCAGATTCGGTTAACTCTGAGTTAGCCTGTCAGGGCAATCGCACTACAAATCGATTTTAGCTACATTTTAATTAATTATTGACCTTTTACAGATGTTATCACCAATTTTCGGTCGCAA
>ERZ808037.1444-NODE-1444-length-15297-cov-4.315834_pt1 | contig 15297 bp, 11 predicted proteins | sample MGYA00380190_ERZ808037 | MGnify/ENA primary metagenome ERZ808037 (study PRJEB31490, sample SAMN06133399) | mouse gut metagenome | isolation source: J9 | host: mice | place: China: Chengdu | collected 2015-05 ... | reverse complement strand
GGCCTCCACGCGCAGTTCCGCAGACCGCGAAACATCGTTTCGCGCGTCGAGGACTGTCTGAGCATGGAGGCCATCCCCTCCGCGGCCGCCGGACAAGTCCCCAAAAGAAGAAACCGAAACAACCCGACCAGTGTCCGAAACCTTCTCGATCGAGACGGCCCAATCAGCCTCGAACGCGGAAGGAAACTTCTCCGCCCACTCAACAAGGCAAACGCCCCCGGATTCGAGATATTCCGCCAGCCCGATGTCCTCAAGCTGCGAAGCCGAATCGAGCCGGTAAAGATCGAAATGATGCAGCGGCATCCGCCCCGACAAGTAAGAGATCACGATGTTGAACGTGGGGCTGATCGGCACTTCGGCCGCGCCAAGCCCCGCCGCGACGCCCTGCACGAACTGCGTCTTGCCCGCCCCGAGGTCCCCCGAGAGCAGCACGACATCACCCGGACGCAAACGCGCGGCAAGCGCCTCGCCCGCCGCGCGCGTCTCTTCCGGAGAAGAACTATGTATCAATTGAGCATCTGGCATAAAACCATCTTACCGCAATGCAAAAACAACAAGTCGCCCATGGTTAGTCAGCGAGGGCGTCTGTGGTGCCCGAGATTCGCGTGAAAGACAAGCGCCGCGTGCTTTTGCACGCAAGCGCAGGCTTGAACGCGAAGATTGGGCGCTACAGACGACCGCAGCGTCGAGAAAAGGTTTGTTCGTTAGAACAAACCTGAAATAACACCGGTCTCATCAACATCAATTTTATGCGCCGCCGGCGTCTTGCCAAGCCCGGGCATCGTCATGATGTCGCCCGTCAGCGCGACGACGAAGCCGGCACCGGCGCTCACCTTGACCTTGCGCACCGTAATCTGGAAACCGCGCGGCGCGCCGAGCTTCGACGCGTCGTCCGAGAACGAATACTGCGTCTTCGCCATGCACACGGGCATGCCGCCGAACCCGAGCGCCTCGAGCTGCGCGAGCTCTTTCTGCGCCGCGGGCGCGAACGTGACGCCGTCGGCGCGATAGACGCGCTTCGCCACCGCCTCGATCTTCTCGGCCAGCGACAGATCATCGGCGTAAGCGAACTCGAACGTGTCAGCCGAACGCCCTGCCGCATCGCCTTCCTCGCACAGGCGCACGACCTCGTCGGCAAGCGCCAAGCCGCCCTCGCCCCCGCGCGCCCACACTTCGGAAAGCGCGACGTTCACGCCAAGCTCGCGGCACTTCGCCTCGACCAGGTCGAGCTCGGCTTTCGTGTCGGTCGGGAACGCGTTGATCGCGACGACGCACGGCAACTTGTAGACGTCGGTGATGTTCTCGACGTGCTGCAGCAAGTTCGGCAGACCGGCCTCGAGCGCCTCGAGGTTCTCCTCGTTGAGGTCGGCTTTCGCCACGCCGCCGTGATTCTTCAAGGCGCGCACCGTCGCCACGACGACGACCGCATCGGGCCGCAAGCCAGCCAAGCGACACTTGATGTCGAGGAACTTCTCCGCACCCAGGTCGGCGCCGAAGCCGGCCTCCGTCACGCAAATGTCGCCGAGTGCCCGCGCCATGTTCGTCGCCATGATCGAGTTGCACCCATGCGCGATGTTCGCGAACGGCCCGCCGTGCACGAACGCCGGCGTGCCCTCAAGCGTCTGCACGAGGTTCGGCTTGAGCGCGTCCTTCAGGAGCGCGCACATCGCGCCTTCCGCCTTCAGGTCATGTGCCGTGACCGGCTTGTCGTCGAACGTGTAGCCCACGACGATTCGCCCGAGCCGCTCCTTCAAGTCGGCAATCGACGTCGCGAGGCAGAAGATCGCCATGACCTCGCTCGCCACCGTGATATCGAACCCGTCCTCGCGCGGCACACCGTGCGCCTTGCCGCCAAGACCGTCGATGATGTTGCGCAGCTGCCGGTCGTTCATGTCGACCACGCGCTTCCACGTGATCTTGCGCACGTCGATGCCGAGCTCGTTGCCGTTCTGGATATGCGCGTCGAGCAGAGCCGCAAGCAGGTTGTTCGCCGCGCCGATTGCATGGAAGTCGCCCGTGAAGTGCAGGTTGATGTCCTCCATCGGAACGACTTGCGCATAACCGCCGCCGGCCGCGCCGCCCTTGATGCCGAACACGGGCCCGAGCGACGGCTCGCGCAGCGCCACGACCACGTTGCGCCCCTGACGCGCAAGCGCATCGGCAAGCCCAACCGTCGTAGTCGTCTTGCCCTCGCCAGCCGGCGTCGGGTTAATCGCCGTCACGAGCACGAGCTTGCCCGGCTCATGCGGCTGGTCGCGCAGCAGGTTGTAATCAACCTTCGCCTTGAACTTGCCATACATCTCGAGATAGTCGTCAGGCACCCCCACCTTCTCCGCAATCTCGGAAATGTGCTTCGGCGTACAAGCCTGCGCGATCTCAATATCTGTAAGCATGAGGCCCCCTGTCGACGACGTGAATTCATCCGACTTCATTGTGCCACACCGAACACGGAGGGACGGTTCTTTTGTGTAATGCACGGCAAAGAATCCAGCCCAACGGCGCACGCAATGCATTACACAAAAGAACCGTCCCTCCGTGTTCTCCCGTTCTCCTAAATCGACGGAATCGCAATGATGAAATTCGCGCCGCCTTCGGGCAGGTTCACAGCCTCGATGGTGCCGTCGTGCGCGTCGATGATCGACTTGACGATCGCAAGCCCGAGCCCCGTACCGCCCGTGTTGCGAGCGCGCGAGGTGTCCGCGCGGTAAAAGCGTCCGAACAGCAGGTTCGGGTCGATGTCGCCGAAGCCCGTTCCGTCGTCTTTCACTTGGATGACGGAACTACCGTGCAGGCCGCTCAGCGCGATCGTGATGTGCCCGCCCGGCTCGATAAAGCGGCTCGCGTTCTCGACGAGGTTCGTGAGCGCCTCCTTCAGGCGGTCGCGGTTGCCGAGCACGTCAGGCGCCTCACCGATGATCGCCACGTTTGCCTCGCGCTCGGCGAGGATCGGATGCAGCGTGTCCACCACGTTCTGCGCCACCTCGCGCAGATCAACGCGCGCGAGCGCCTCGGCCGGCGTGTCGTCGTCCTCGATGCGCTGCAGCGTGAGCAGGTCGTTCACGAGCCGCGTGAGCCGCTCGCTCTCGCCCACGATGATCGACGTGAACTTCTCCCGCATCTCAGGCGGCAAATCGGGGTCTTCCAAGATCTCGGCGTTGCCGCGGATAGCCGTCAAAGGCGTGCGCAGCTCATGCGCCACATCGCTCACGAACTCGCTCTGGCGCCGCCCTTCGCGAATGAGGTCGGCTTGCTGCGCCTCGAGCTTCGTCACGAGCGCATCCATCGCCTCGGACAGCTCGTCAGCCTCGTAAAGCCGCCCGTCGGGCTCGAACGACACGCTCGCCCCCGCGCGATAGGCCCGCACCTTGCGCAGCAGCAACCGCAACGGCTCGGCCAGCAGATAGCCGATTATCAAGCTGAGCACGAACGTAATGGCCGCCACCGGCAGAATGAGCAAAAACGAAATCCACGGCAGTTCGTAAAGCAGCTCGCACACGAACATGATGATCGCGCACGCGAGCAGCGTGAGCAGCGAAGCAAGCAACGCGAAATATGTCTGCGTCCTTCTGATTGCCTGAATCCTTCAGCAAACACCGACCGGCTCCCGTTTACGCCTTGAAACGATACCCGTAACCACGCACCGTCTCGACCAAGCCGGGATCGTAACCAGCCTGTTCAATCTTATCACGCAGGCGCTTGATATGCGTGTCCACCGTCTTGGTCTCGGTGAGGTATTCCCAGCCCCACGCCTCGCGCAGCAGGTCCTCGCGCGAGACGACCTTGCCGGCGCTCTTCATGAGGCTCGCGAGCAGCTCGAACTCACGCGGCGTCAGGTCGAGCGCGCCAGCGTCACCCTTGGCCGTGTGCGCGTCCTCGTCGAGCGTGATGCCGCCCGCCGAGATCACGTTCGCTACATTCGGGAAATCGCCGCCCGCCCCGCGGCGCAGCAGCGCGTGCACACGCGCGATCAGCTCGCGCACGCCAAACGGCTTCGCGAGGTAATCGTCCGCGCCGAGCTCGAGCCCGACCACCTTGTCGAGCTCGGTGTCGCGTGCCGACAAGAACAGCACCGGTGCCGACGTGAACGCGCGCAGGCGGCGGCACAGCTCATATCCGTCCATGCCGGGAAGCATGATGTCGAGAACGAACAGGTCGTAATAATTCTTCCGGGCGGCCGCGAGCGCGTCCTCGCCGTTGTCGAAGACATCGACCTCGTAACCCTCCTTCTTCAAGGCGTAACCGACGAATTCAGTGATGGAGCTCTCGTCGTCCACTACCAGAATGCGCTTGGTTGCGTCTGCCATTGCGTTTCCTTCCTCGTTTCGTCGTCCACCGCCGACCGACGTCCGGCGGCTATTGTTGCTTGCCTGATATAATACCGTTCACTTAACGAAATCGCACTGTCACGCGCTCATTGTTGACGGCTCCTTGGAGGTTCGTAACGCACATGTTACTCACGATCGACATCGGCAACACGCAAACGGTCATCGGAATCTACGACAACGCCGAGCTCATGCACATGTGGCGCGTCGCGACGAACAAGGCCGACACGTCTGACGAGCTTCGGCTGAAGTTGATGCCTCTGCTCCAATCAGAAGGCGTGACCTGCGAAAACGTAAACGGCTCGGTCGTAGCGTCAGTCGTCCCCGCGCTCACAGCAGCATGGACGCGCGCGCTCGCGGGAGCGTTCGGCGAAGAGCCGCTCGTCTGCTCGGCCGAGACGGCCGGCGAGCTGTTCGCCACGACTTATGACAACCCGTCCGAGATCGGCGCCGACCGCGTGGCCGACGCCGTGGCAGCACAAACGCTTTACGGCGCGCCGGTCGTGGTCGTCGACTTCGGCACGGCCACGAACCTCGAAGTCATCGACGCAAGCGGCCGCTTCGTCGGCGGCATCATCGCGCCGGGGCTCGAGACGTCGGCAGCGGCCCTGTTCGCGCACGCGACGAAGCTGCCCGCCATCGACCTGGTCGACCCCGGCAGCGCCATCGGCAAGAACACGGTGCACGCGATGCAATCCGGCATCGTCTACGGCGAGGCGGACCGCGTCGACGGCTTCGTCCACCGCATATTCGACGAGCTCGGATATGGCGCCCCCGTCGTCGCCACCGGCGGCCTCGCCACCACGATGGCGCCGCTCTGCGAAACCGTCACGCACGTCAACCCCGAACTCACCCTCGAGGGCCTCCGCCTCATTTACGAAAAGTAACCGCCCAGCACGCGAAACGCCATCACCATGGGCGAGCGGGCAATAGCCCGCCCCTACGATTGAGCAACATCCGCCACGCTAGCTGTCGCCGCTCTAAAAATCGAAGACTTCGCCAACTTTTGCCTGGACGCACAGGTCGGCGAAGCGGTCGCGCGGCGTGGGCGACAGGTTGATGATCGCGAGATGGTCGCCCGAGAAGTAATCGACGAGCCCCGCCGCCGGATAGACCACGAGCGACGTCCCCGCAATCACGAGAAGGTCAGCGCGGCCGATCGCCTTCACCGACTCCTGGATGACACGGTTGTCGAGCCCCTCTTCATAAAGCACGACGTCAGGCTTCACGATGCCGCCGCACGACGGACAGCGCGGCACGCCGTCGTCCGCGCGCCCATGAAGCTCGAGCATCTCGTCGAGCCCGAACACCGCACCGCATCCCATGCAGAAGTTGCGCAGCACGCTGCCATGCAGTTCCCAGACCGCGCGGCTGCCCGCCGCCTGATGCAAACCGTCAATGTTCTGCGTTATGACCGCCGACAACGTCCCGGCAGCCTCGAGCTCGGCGAGCTTGCGATGCGCCCGGTTCGGCTCGGCTTCGCGCGCGATCATCCGGTCGAAGTAAAACTCGAAGAAACGCTCGGGATGCGCGTCGAAATAACTCCGCGAGATCATCTCCTCAGGCGGCACGTCGCCATACTTCTGCGCGTAAAGCCCATCCGGGCTGCGAAAATCAGGGATTCCGCTCTCCGTAGACACGCCCGCACCACCGAAGAACACCATCCGACCCGGCGCACACGCGCCGATCCACTCCCGCAACGTCTCAACCGAAGCGTCCATCGCGACCCCCTCAACGAGATGCTAGCCAGACCCCTCCGCCAAACGGCTCTCGCCGGTAGCATAATCAATCTCGACGCCCGGCTCAACGTTGTAGCACCACACGCAGAACCGCACGCCCAAGCCGCCGTCCTCGACCGACTGCGCCTCGAGCAGGACACCGCGCGCTACGAGCTCGTCGCCCGAGAACACAGGCGTCGAGCGGTAAAGCACATGATTGCCGGTGCGCTCGACGTAATCCGCGACGCGGTTTTCATAATCGAGCATCCCCGTCACGTTCATTGAACGCGTCCCCGTGATAAGGTTGCGCTCGTTCGCGTTCTCGCCCGCAAGCTGATAACCGATCAGGTGGCACCGGTTGTAAAGGTAATTCCCATCGACGAGCCCGTCATATCTCACCGTGTGCCAACCGCTCGGCTTCACCATGCCGATGCTGCCGCGCTCCTCGGTCGGCATCGTCTCGCGCCCGACGAGAGCGAACGCGACGCCGCACCGGCCGAGCCGGTCGAGCGGGCTGTATTCCTCGAACGCCCCGCGCGCCAAGTCGTCGGCCGTGAAGAACGGCACGTTCCCATTCACCTGGACCGACGGCTCGCCCGCATAAGACGGCACCATTGCCAAGCCGAACGCGCCGCCCGCAACCGACGCAGAAACAGACGTCGCCTTCGATGAAGGCGACGTCAAAACATCAACCGCGATTATCCCGTCAAGGGCTCCCGAACACCCCACCGCGCATGCGAGCGCAGCGAACGCGGACAGAAACCCTGCAACCAGAGACTTCCGCATGAATCCACCTGAACTAACGCAGGGTTAGAACCACTGCTTCTGCCCGACCTCGTAAGTCTGGTAGAAATCCCAATCGCTCTTCGTGAGATACATGATGCCCTCGATAAGGCCGATGATGCTCATGACCAGCGCGGCCACGCCGAGCGTCAGGATGCCCGCAATGAGCGTGACGAGCAGCATGATGAGGCCCGCCTGCGTGTAGCCGAGATAGAACTTGTGAATCCCCAGGCTGCCAAGGAAAATGCCGAGCAGCCCCGCCGCGATCTTGTTCTTGGTGCCGATTTGACCCGACGCGCCCTGCTGATATTGCGGCTGCTGGTAACCGGGCTGCTGATACTGCCCTTGCTGATATTGGGGCTGCTGATAGCTCGGCTGCTGATATTGCTGCTGGAAATCACCCTGAGGCGCCTCGGCCGCCTGCGCGGCAGCCGGCGCGGACGCGGACAAAGCCGCCCCGCAATTCTCGCAGAACGACGCCCCGTCGGCGACGTTAGTGTTACAACTAGGACACAACATGTATTACTCCAATCTTCTCGAAACACAACCATTATAGCTTGCCGAAGTGCTATAGTGCTGCGCTATATATTTGAGGAGGAGGAGTTTATGTCGAAGACACTCTCAACAAAGAAAGCGCTCGTCGTCTTCCTGGCGGCAATCGCGCTGGCCCTCGCGGGCCTCGCCTGCGCTCCTGCGACCGCATCGGCAAGCGAGCTGACTGCAGGCAAGATGGCCCAGTCCGTCAAATCGCCCGCGTTCAGAATCGCCAAAGACGCCCCACCGACAGTCGATGCGCACATTGCAAGCGGAGCGGGCAAGATCAGCGTGCATGCCAGCACGGTGAATTACGCGGAAGGCTATGAGTTCCAGGTTTCCCCAAGCGCGAATTTCTCCAAAGGCGTGAAGACGAAGCGCGTCAAAACCGCCAGCACAATGGTCTACGGCACGACGTTCAAGGGCCTCAAGAAGGGCAAGAAATACTACGTGCGCGCCCGCGCTTACCAAACCTCGACCAACCTGTGCACGAAATGGTCGAAGAAGAAGTCGGCGAAGACCGGCATCGCCTATGGCAAGTCGAAGATCACGGGCAAATGGCGCGTCATCAGCACGAACAACAGCTATGCCAACAACGAGATCGCCCTTGGGAACCGTTACGGCAAATACATCACGGTCACGTTCGGCAAGAACGGCAAGATCACGCTGAAGAAATTCGACAACCCGCAGAAGAGCATCACGCCCTGGGTCGCAACCGGCAAGAACAAGGGCTTCGGGTTTTCAAGCTATACGAAGACCAGCACCGCTTCCATCAAAAGCGGCGTGCTAACGCTCAAGGAAACGGCATCCGGCCTGCAAATGCGCCTCAAGCGAGCATAGCGAAACGCACGAGCAAGCGTTGACCGGGGCGGGGAGACATCTCTCCGTCCCGTTTTTTCTGCCAGCAAACGCCGCATGCCACAGGACGGAATCACCCGCTTGAAGCAGAATGCGCAATAACGCGAAACCAAGTGAGAAAGGGCCAGCATGAATTTCAAAGACCTGCAAGACCCTGAACTCCAAGCAAGGCTCAAGGACGCAAAGACGCCCGAAGAGCTGCTGGAAATCACCCAAGAATGCGGCGTTGAGCTGAGCGATGCCCAGCTCGAAAGCGTCTCGGGCGGAGCTTGGTGCAGCGACTTTTGCCCCGGTTTCTATTACTGCAGAAACGACGGCCCACTCTGATGCGCCCCGAGGCGCTTGACCGGGTTCGCATCAAACGCCTCCCCGCACGGAACGGGAGGGGTTCATAGCTACGGGCGACCTAGGCTCGCAACGCAATGCCGAACCGATAGCTCATCCGCTCGCGCAAAGAATGCCGCCATGCCATAAATCCTGAGAGGTCCTTGCGCGCTGCCGCCTCCTTGCCCTTGCGGCAACCCATGCCCGCGCAATGACTCATGCACTATCCGCATATTCTTGCAGGACGCCGTTCATTATCCCGATATTCCAACATGAAACGCGAGATTAACGCCTCGGCCGACAACGGGCGAGATCCTTCGCCTTCGGCTCAGGATGGCAGTGGGGGGATGCGTTATTTGCGGAATCGCTCGGAGCAGCCGTAACACCGGGCGTCCATGGCCGTCGCGAGGGCGTCGGCGTGCCGGAACAACCCGACGAACACGGCCGAGAACGCCGCGCCCCAAACCACGAGGCGGCGCCAAAATGACAGACTGTCGAGCTTCGCCCCGCGTGCGCGCTGCGCAAGACGCACTTGCTGAAACTCCTCGGCGATGACCGGAATGAAGCGCAACGCGAGCGAAAGCGTGAACGCGATGTCGTCAACGGGAACGCGAATCCGCCGCAGCGGGCCGATGAACCAAGCGAACGCAGCGAGCAAATCGGTCGAGGGGGTCGTGAAGCACACGGCGAAGCTCGCCGCCACGAGCACGATCATGCGAACCGCGACAAAAAGCCCGCTCGACAACCCCGCCCAATCAGGCGAAGCCGCAAAAGCGAACAAAACCGCAAAGGCCGCCATCACGATAACGGGAGTCAGCGGCACGAGCACCCGCTTCAAAGGCAGCCGCGCCACCGCGATTGCCAAAACAGCCACAAGCGCGAACGCCCCCATCCCCCACCAAGACCGCACGAGGAAAATCCCGATGGAATACGCGAGCAACAGGCCGATTTTCACCCGCGCATCAGCCCGATGGACGATCGACGTCCCCGCATGATATGCCAATCCCTGAAAACCCATCCGCCAAGTATACCCAGCCGCAAAAGGCGGCGGGGAGGAAAACTCCCTCCCCGCCAGAATAGCCACAACGCTTCATTCGGCGCGCTACTTCACCTTCAGCGTTACGGTCACCACGCAATTCTGCGCCGCATACACGCCCTTGGCTGCCGCAGTCGCGGTGATGCTGATCTTATAAGTGCCCTTGGCGATGCCCTTCTTCAACGTGATGTTGCCATTCTTCGCCACTGTCACCTTGCCCTTGCTCTTCCCAGGCGCGCTCTTGAGCTTATAGGACACGGCGCCTCCGGTCTTATTCTGGACCGTGTAAGCCTTTGCCGCCTTGACCGTCGTCTTCTTGCTGCTCTTGCCGCTAATCGCCTTGCCGGTCACCATCAGGCCGGACTTAACATTGACAATCACGGTGACGCGAGGAGCGGCGTTGAAGTTGCAGGTCTCGGCAGCATCGAGGTAAATGCCCGCTGTCGCGAACGCCTTCTTGGGCGTCGCCAAACCGGTGCTCGCGTTGATGTCGAGAGCGTTCTGGTTACGCGGCGTGAACACTATCGAACCCTCGCCGGCTCCAGCAGAAAGCGTGCCCTTGATCTTGAACGGCTCGCCACAGCTCGCCTCAAGCGACAGCGATGGGGTGCTGATCGTTCGATTGCCCTTCGCGACCTCAAGCGTGACATATGCGTCCTTCTGGGCATAGTTCGCCGTCTCCGTCGCGCTCACCTTCACCGTCACAGTGCCAGCCGCGCCTATCTTCACCTCGCCGGTGTTCGGGTTAATCGAGGACGCAACCTTATCGACCTTCTCGTTTCGGCCAATGCCATATGCGGGCACGTCCTTGTCGACGCTGTAAACAACCTGACCAACACTCTTGTCCGTCTCGACAGTGCCCAACGGCGTAACGTTCGTGGCGCCGGAAATCATGAACGTCGGATTGATTCCGTAGGTCGCCCTAAACGAAGGAGCGGCGTATGCCCCGTCGAACAGAATCTTCTGCTCCGCTTTCTTGATCTCGAACGCCTTGGTGGCGTTGATGGCGGAATAGCCGTTCATGCCGACCACGACAACGACGACCCAGCCGGCGTTCGTCGCGTCGTTGTAAGTCCTGCCCGTCCTGACAGACGGGTCAGCCTGCTCGAACGACACCTCATCGTCGAAATACTCGAGCTGCTCTGAATCAATGAACATTTCATCGCCGTTGCTGTCGGTATACGACTCCTTCACGTGCAGCGGCTGACCGTTCACGTCAAGCTTGGCGCGGCGGAACTCAACGCGGTAATCGCACGTGTCGTCGTTGCCCTCGGCCGGATCGTAGCCGACGAGGTCGGTGATGCTGGACGAATCCGAAACGGAGCCCGCCTTCACCTCGATTGCCGGGTTCTTGGGTTGGCCGTTATAGGTGTAGTTGTAAGTCCCGTTGCTACCATCGCCGACGCCGTTGTTCTCCAACGCCACGATGACCCCGGTCTCCATCGAGCCCTTCCATTGCGCGTAAAGCTTCACGTCGCCGCGCAGCTCGCCGAGCGACTCCTCGGGCTCATAGGTCTTGCCTGACCCGTCGGCCTTGGTGCCCCACGAATCGACGATCCAGCCGGACAGCGTGATCGGGCAGTCAGCCTCGCTCACAACCGTTGCTTCCTCGTTTTCAGCCCAACGCGCCTCGCTGATCAGCGCCGCCTTCTTGACGCTCTTCGGGAAGTTCGACACATAGGTGACGATGCGCGCCTCGCCGAGGCCGACGACCAGCTCGCCGGTGTCGCCGAGGCCGTTGACGGCCAGGTCGCCGCCCTGCGCGCTCCTCGTGCCTTCCGCAGCCGTCCGGAAATCGGAGCCGAGGTCGGCCACGAGCGACGTGTCGATGTGGCTGATCCCCGTCGCCGCCGAATCAACGCGCGTGACGTGCGCAAGGCGATCCGCCTGCTCCTCGCCGAGGCTGAGGTTCACGCCGAAGGACGCCAGCTCGAAATCATCCAGCACCGACGTCTCGCCCGCCGTGACGCCGTCGACGCCAGGCTTGCCGACGCGATAAGCCGACACGCGGTAAACACGCGACTCGGCAGAACCCGAATAGTCATCGCTCTCGAGGACGTAACGCGCCGTGCTCGAGACCTCGTTGTCAGCCTCTTCGGTCACCACGAGGCCATACCAATATTTCTCTGCGTCGAGCGCCTTGCACGCCTTCGGCGTGAGCGACACCTCGACTCCGCTATCTGTGACGGCCGAAAGCGAGGTCAAAGCGCCGTCTCTCACGACCATCGTGCTGTCGCCGCTCTCCGCGACGCCATCGTTCGGCGTGATGTTCGTGAACTTCACCTGCGTCTCAGTGGCACCTCCGCTCGTCCGCGGCGTGATTTGCGCATCCGCGCCGAGCACCGACATGCCGTCAGACGCATAGCCCGTCCTGTAAGAGCCCGGCGCCCCCTCGTCCTCTTCGGCGAACGAGCGGTAATAGTTCGTCGTCTCCGAAACCACGTTTCCGCCGGACTTGACGATTCGCTTGACGCTCGTGACGTCACCATACGTCTCACCGCCGAGCTCCATCTCGATCGGGCTCGTCGTCACGGTCGTGACGCCCTCCTCCGACACGGCGCCCCTCTCGACGGTCGTCGTGGCATCGTCGACGTAGGTTATGGCCTCAACCGTGCAAACGGTCTCATCGTCGGTGACGACGGTGGGCGTCGAAGCGGTTCCCAGCCCCATCGTGCCCATCGGGCCCATGATGTCCGTCGTTTCCACCGTGTCCAACGTGTCCAACGTGCTGCCGCCACGCGACCTTCCCGAATCAGGCAAGGTGTAAGTCGTCGTCGAGACGACCCTGCCGCCCGTTTGGATAATCCTGGTCGTCCGCGGCCAACCGGGCTTCACGTCCCCGTTCGCCTCGTAAGCCGTCTCGATCGTGCGCGTCGTCTTGCTGTCGACCCGCACGGTCTCGGTCACGGTCCAGCCCGTCCGCGCCGAATCGTCGATCCCGGCGCTGCTGTAATACGTCTCGGTCACGCCGCCGCTGCCGTCGTCGACCCGCTTGACATAGCCGGTGATCGTCGTCCCATCGGAATCGAACTTGGTCGTCGTCGTGACCAGCCCGTCAGCGGACGTCTCGGAAACCTCGTAAGACAACCCCGAATCCGACACCACGGTCGTCCTCTCGACCGAGCCGTCGTAAACCGTCGTGCGCGTCGTCTCCGACGCCAAGGTCGTGCGCTCCACATCCGAGAACTCCCGCTCGACCCTGACCTTGCTCGCATTGGGCGCCTTCAACGACACCGCGGACTCGCCCATCTCGAACACGAGGATGCTCGCCGTGTTGACCATAGGCGACACGGCACCGGAAACGACAGCCCACTTCGTGCCATCGGCGAAGGTGAAGCCGCTCTGCGCGGAAGCCATGAGCACGACGATGTCGCCCTTCTTGGCCGCACTCGGAGCCGCCCCGAGCGTCCCCGTGCCAATCAGACCCTGCAAGTCGACGCCGATATGCGGCGTGCCGACACTTATCGCATAGTAGTCCTCGTTGAGCTCGACCATCGCGGTCACCTTGATGTCGGTGCCCGTCGCAGCAGGCATCTCAAACGTGCACTTGCCCTTCGAGTCGCCCTGCAGCGACAGGGGCGTCATGCCGCCGGTCACGACATAAGTGATCGTGTAACCCACCGGCAGCGAGCCCGAAGCGGGCGCGATCGTCACCGCGTCGCCGAACACGGCCGTCGCCTCGCCGACGCCGTCGTCCGTGCCCATCTGGGCCGCATGCGCAGCCGAGATCTTGAGCTCGAGATCGTCGTAGCCCACCATGACGCTCGGCGCCGTCACGGTGTATTGACTGCGGTCGTAATAGAGCTTCGCGACCGCGGAGCCGTCCTCGGTGACGACGTCGGCCTTCGTCTTGCGCGCGTTGTTCTCGAAGCCCACATAAGCATTCGGCGTCGCCGTGGCCGTATCGCCGACCGGGCCGGTCAGCGTCTGCGCATCAGCGGCCTCTTCCTCATATTCGCCGTTCAGCGTCTGCTTGTAATGGTGCGCCGTGAAATTCGCCTTCTGCACGATCTTGGTGATCTCGGCCGCAACCGTCACCGGCCCGGCGGGCATCGTGAACGTGCCCACGCCGTTCGCATCGGTTGAAATCGCAACAGGCGTGCCGGTCACCGTGTAACCCGAAACCTCATACCCCTCGGGCAGCTCGCCCACGGGTGTGATCGTCACCTTGTCGCCGAACGCGGCCGTCGCGTTCGTGAGGCCGTTCTGCGTCTCCATCGAGCGCGAATGCTCGGCATCGATCTGGAACTGGATGGTCTTGCCTTCCTTCTCCGCATCGGGCGCCTCCACAGTGCTCTTGACGCGGTCGTAGAAATACTTCGTGGTCGGCGGATAGGTCTCCACGGCTCCGATGTTGCCCTTGTTCTCGTGGTCGTAAACGAACCCCGTATAATTCTTCAGCACGCCCTCGCCCTTATAGCCGATGATCCCGGTCGGAATATCCGTGTCCGTAGCCTCGAGCGGGTAATTGCCAGTGAGCTGCTGCTGGTAATGCGCCACGGTGTATCTCGCCGACGTCGGGTTCGTGTTCACCGTCGCCGTCACGGTCACGTTGCCGGCGGGCATCGTGAACGTGCCCGCGCCGCTCGTGCTCACCGCGACCGGAACCGTCTCGGAAACGCCGGTCACCGTGTAGCCGATCACCTGGACATTGCCCGAAGTCGGCTTGATCGTCACCGTGTCGCCGAAGGCGGCCGTGCCGAAGCCCGTGCCGTCCGCAGCGCCCATCGCGCTCGCATGATCGGACTTGATGTCGAACGTGATGCCGTCGGAGCTGTTCGCCGTCACGAAGTAGACGTTGCGCTTGTAACGGTATTTCGTGGTCGGCGGGTTCGTCTCCGTCGGCGCGACCAGCCCGCGGTCGTCGGTGGGCGCCTCGAACCCGGCATAGGTCCTCGGCGTGCCCGTGCCGATCTGCCCGATGGTGCCGAGCGGCGTGTCCACGTCGACCGGGTCGGACGGATAAGAGCCGTCGAGCTGCTGCTGGTAATGCGCGACCGTGTAATGCGCCGTCGTCGGGCTCATGTTCACGGTGGCCGTCACGGTCACCCAGCTGCGGTGCTGCAGCGCGGCGGCGTTTTCCGCCGCGCAGATAAAACCGATGAAAGAGATATCCTCGGCGCAGCATGTCATGCCGAAGCGGCCGGGCACAAAGCAGCCCTTGGGCACACGGGGCGTCTGACAGACATAACCCTTGAAGCGCACGGTCTTGCCCATGTATTTGTCCAGGTTGTCCATAGCGTCCAGATACCACAGCCCGAAATCCTCGTCCGCGATGTCTATGACAGGCGCGTCGGTATCAAAGGGCAGCTCATCCACAACGTCGTCGGGGTCCACGCTGCCGTCGGTGCGCTCAAACGCCATCTGGGCGCGGCGGTTCACCATGCGAACGGCACGGTGCAGGTACGCCTTGTCCGTGGCGTCGGTGCAGCGGTTGAAGATCACCATTTCAGGGTCCTGCAATTTGTCCACGGCAAGCTGGCGCATATTGGTCATATAGGAGGCGAAGGTGGTAGAGTCCGCCAGAAGGATGATCTGGTAGATATCCCAGTCCGTGGGCAGCGCGTCATACAGCGCCTGAAGCGGCCACATACCGTTGTATTCAATGATGATGCGCTCCGGCTTATGCTTCTTCTCCAGCGCGATCAGATGTTCCGTTGTAAACTCCTCTTTCTCTTCGATGACCTCCAGCACGGTATGGCTTTTCTCCAGCAGTGCCTGT
>ERZ808037.1443-NODE-1443-length-15312-cov-3.844240_pt1 | contig 15312 bp, 13 predicted proteins | sample MGYA00380190_ERZ808037 | MGnify/ENA primary metagenome ERZ808037 (study PRJEB31490, sample SAMN06133399) | mouse gut metagenome | isolation source: J9 | host: mice | place: China: Chengdu | collected 2015-05 ... | reverse complement strand
GCCGAAAGCCAGCTTGATGGCCCTGGTCTCGAACAAATCGTTGTGGTGGGTGCCGGTTCCGTGGGCGTTGATGTAGGTCAGCGCTTCTTTTGCCACACCGCCGTCCTCCAGGGCATTCACCATGGCCCTGGCCGCGCCGGATCCGTCCTCCGCCGGCGAAGTGATATGATAGGCATCGGAAGAACAGCCGTAGCCCAGCACCTCCGCATAAATATGCGCCCCCCTGGCCTTCGCGTGTTCCAGCTCCTCCAGCACCACGATTCCCGCGCCTTCTCCCATGACGAAACCGCTGCGGTCTTTGTCGAAAGGGATGGAGCATCTGTGAGGGTCGGCGCTGTCGGACAGGGCGGTCAGGGCACAGAAGCCCGAAATTCCCAGGGGGCTTACCGCCGCTTCCGCCCCTCCCGCCACGCAGGCGTCCAGCTCACCGTACTGGACGGAGCGGAAAGCCTCGCCGATGGAATTGGTGCCTGTGGCGCAGGCTGTGGCCACGTTCAGGCTCTTGCCTTTCAGACCGTAGGCGATGCTCACGTTTCCCGCCGCCATGTTGGATATCATCAGCGGGACGAACAGAGGGCCTACCCTGGAGGGGCCTTTCTGCAGAAGCTTTCCGTGCTCCCGCTCCATTGCCTGTAGGCTTCCCACGCCGCTTCCCACGAAGCAGCCCACCCGGTAGGCGTCTTCTTTCTCCATGTCAAGGGCTGCGTCCTCCAGGGCCTCCCCGGCTGCCGCCACAGCGTACTGGCAGAACAGCTCCATGCGCCTGGCCGCCTTTTTATCCATGTAGTTTTCCGGCTGGAAGTCCTTGACCTCCGCCGCCAGTTTACATTTATAGTCAGAGGCATCGAATCTGGTGATGGGAGCGAAGCCGATTCTTTCCTGCCGGATGCCCTCCCAGAATTCATTCACGCCGATGCCTATGGGGGTCACGGCCCCCATGCCTGTCACTACTACTCTTCTCTTCATTCAGATTTTCCTTATTCCAGTCCCCCATCCGCCCATCCAGTACCATGACCTGGCAGAAGGCGGCAGGTCTGCTCTGCTGCCGTAAATCTTCCGGGCACCGGACGGGCAGATGCCGTTTACAGTTCCACTTTCCTAAAACCTGTTGTTTATGCTCCACCTTAAGTCATGCCGCCGTCCACGCAGATGACCTGGCCAGTGATATAGTCCGACATGTTGCCTGCCAGAAAAGCCACCAGATTGGCTACATCCAGAGCATTCCCCATTTTCCCCATGGGAATGGTGGAGATGGCAGTCTCCCTGGCCCGCTCCGGCAAAGCCGCTGTCATCTCCGTCTCGATGAAGCCCGGTGCCACCGCATTGACGCAGATGTTCCTGCTGGCCAGCTCCTTAGCCACGCTTTTCGTCAGCCCGATCAGACCCGCCTTGGAAGCGGAATAATTGGACTGCCCCGCATTGCCCAGCACCCCTGACACAGACGAGATATTGATGATCTTGCCCCTTCGCTGTTTCAGGAAATATCTGGACAGATGTCGGATGGTGTTGAAGGCCCCTTTCAGGTTCGTATCCAATACAGCATTGTAGTCATCCTCGGACAGGCGCATGATCAGATTGTCCCGGGTGACGCCGGCATTATTCACCAGGATGTCCACATGGGCATGCTTTCCGATGATATCCTCCACCATTCTGCCGCAGGCATCGAAATCGGACACGTCGCAGCCCACGGCCTCCGCCTGACCGCCCCCGGCCTTAATCTGCGCCACCACCTCCAGGGCACGCTCCCTGGAACCATTGTAATTGACCAGCACCCTGGCTCCCTGGCCCGCCAGAACCAGGGCGATGGCCCTGCCGATTCCCCGGCCCGCGCCCGTCACCAGCGCCACCTTGCCCGCAAGCCCGTTTCCGGCCGCCAGTCTGTTCTCCTCTTCCATTCTTTCCGTCCTCCCTCTCGTCCTGTCCATCTTGCCCATTCGTATGCTGTCCTGTGTTCTGCCCGCCCGGAGTCTATGCTGCTCACTCTGTCATTCTCTGATAGCGTCCTGGGTGCATCTGTTGCACCTTTTATAAACGCCCGGACACATCCCGCTTCCATCAATGGAAACCGAATCCATTTCCGCAGTACACATGGCATATTAATACCCTACAACGAATCCGATTCCCGCCCGAAATATGACAGGACAGCGTCCACGTCCTCCACTTTCGCCACATTCAGCACCGTCACGTCCCGGCTCATCTTCTTCAGGAAACCGGCCAGCGTCCGTCCCGGCCCAATTTCGATGAAAGTGTCCACCCCGTCCGCCAGCATCCGCTCCATGGTCTCCCGCCATCTCACGGTGGAGGACACCTGTCTCGCCAAAAGCCCTCTGATTACAGAGCTGTCCGTCACATAGTCCGCCTCCACATTGCACAGATAGGGAATCCTGGGGGAATTTACGGAGACTTTCTCCAGCTCCGCCGCCAGCTTCTCCCCCGCGCCCTCAAGCAGAGGGGAATGGAAAGGCCCGCTGACTTTCAGGGGCACACAGCGCTTGGCGCCGGCAGCCTGAAGCTTCCCGCAGGCCTCCTGCACCGCCGAAGCCTCCCCGGTAATCACGATCTGTCCCGGGCAGTTGTCATTAGCGATGGAAACCGCTCCTTTCGTCTCCAGGCAGATACGCCGGATAGTATCCGCATCCAGCCCCAGCACCGCCGCCATGGCGCCGCCCACCGGGTAAGCTTCCTGCATGAAGATGCCCCGGCAGCGAATCAGCCAGAACAATGCGGGCAGCTCCATCACCCCGGCAGCCGCCAGAGCGCCGTACTCCCCAAGACTCAGGCCCGCGGTGCAGTCCGCCCGTATTCCTTTTTCCTCCAGGACCTTTAAGATTGCCACCTCTGTAGTCAGCATGGCAATCTGGGTGTACTCCGTGATGTCCAGCTGGTCGTTTTCCGTAAAGCACAGCTGTGCCACATCCATGCCGGTGGCTTCCCCCGCTGTCGCATATACTTTCTTCGCAATGTCATAGGTCTCGTAAAAATCTTTCCCCATGCCGCTGTACTGCGCGCCCTGTCCGGGAAAGATGAATGCTGTCCTGCCCATTTTGTATTTCCACCTCTTTCTGCTGTCTGCCTTACATGGCTGTATTTCCAAGCAGTCTCTCGGCCTGGGCCATGATTTCTTCAATCATCTCCTTACAGGTCTGCTCCTTGCCCACCAGGCCCGCAATCTGTCCGGCCATCAGGGTGCCGTTCACAATATCGCCCTCCACTACGGCCTTGCGCAGGGCTCCCAGGGTCAGCTGTTCCAGTTCTTCAAAGGGAACCCCTGCCTTTTCCCGCTTCAGATACTCCCTGGTCATGGGGTTGCGCAGCTGTCTGACCGGGTGCCCGTGGCTCATTCCCGTCACCTCGGAATCAATGTCCCTTGCCGCTATGATTTTCTTCTTATAAGCGTCATGGGCAATGGATTCTGCAGCCACCACAAAGCGGGTGCCCATCTGCACGGCCTCCGCGCCCAGCATGAATGCCGCAGCCACTCCTCTGCCGTCGGCGATGCCCCCCGCGGCAATCACCGGGATATGTACCGCGTCCACCACCTGGGGCACCAGGGCCATGGTGGTAGCGGAGCCAATGTGCCCGCCGGACTCCATCCCCTCGGCCACCACCGCGTCCGCTCCGGCCCGCTCCATCATCCGGGCCTGCGCCACGCTGGCCACCACCGGTATCACCTTCACGCCCGCTTCTTTCCAGGCGGCCATGTACTTGCCGGGATTCCCTGCGCCGGTGGTCACCGCTTTCACGCCCTCCTGGACCACCACCCGTGCAATCTGGTCTGCCTCCGGATTCATCAGCATGATGTTCACGCCAAAAGGCCGATCCGTCATGGCCCGGCACTGCCTGATCTGCTCCCGGACGAACTCTGCCGGAGCTCCGCCTGCGCCGATGATGCCGAAACCCCCGGCTTCGGACACGGCTGCTGCCAGATGATACTCGGCCACCCAGGCCATGCCCCCCTGAATCAGGGGATATTCCATCCCCAAAAGCTGTGTTATCCTTGTCTTCATGTTCTGCTCCCCGAAATGAATCACATTTCGATTCCCTTGGCTGTCAGGTACTCCATCACATCCCCAACCGTATTCAGCTTCTCCAGATCCTCAGAGGGAATCTCCACTTCAAACTCATCCTCCAGCGCCATCACAAGCTCGAACAGATCCAGGGAATCCGCCTCCAGATCGTCCTTGAAACTGGTTGCCTCCGTGATGTCCATGCCCTCTGCGTTCAATTTCTCCTCGATAATCTCTTTCAACTTGTCAAACATGTCTTCTTCTCCTTTTTTCTATTCTATTGTTCCTGGTTTTAAAAACCATGTCAAATAGTTTGAATATCAATTTGTTTGATAATCAAGTATTTTGATTTTCAAACTAAATGGAATGATAACGCCATATGAAAGAAATGTCAATAGAAATCTGGTATTTTTTCAAAAATATAGTATAATGTTAATAGAAGTTACTATGGAATTGTTAAGAAATAGATTTCCGCACAGTTCCTATTGTCAATGGAACCAGAAAAAAGGAGCCGAAAGAAATTATGACAATGCATAGGATACCAGAGGCGACGGGCGCTTCTATCCGCCCGAAGAATCTTGCAAAGCACAAATCTTTCCTCATCACCGATTTCGGTGCCCGCGAGGATGCCACTCCCGCCCGGAACGCACAGGCCATCAACAGCGCGATTCTCGCGGCGGCAAGGGAAGGCGGAACTGTCATCGTTCCGAAAGGGACTTTCCTCACCTATACCATCTATCTGAAGAGCAATGTCAATCTCTATCTGGATCAGGGCTCTGTGATAGCTGCTGCCAGGACGGACATCGTCCACTCTCCCGGAAAGCAGTCCGGGGAGGGCGGTAATTATGGAGAGCCTGAGGTGAACCTGTACGTTGGTCTGCAGGATCACGGCCATTCCTACTTTTCCAACAGCCTCATCTACGGAGCTGACCTGGAAAATATCATGATATCCGGAGACGGGCTGATCACCGGCGGACGGTTCGATGAAGAGACCGGCCTCCTGGAACAGGTGCTGCAAAGCGACGATCCCCAGGAGCCTCTTTCCAGGGAGACCAAGGGCCATCAGGAGGAATGGTTCGGCAACAAAGGGCTGGCCCTGGTCCGCTGTGAGAATGTAGTGCTGGAGGATTTCTCCGTCACCATCGGCGGGCATTTCGCCATCATCGCGGAAGGCTGCGAGAACCTCTATGTGAACCATATCCTGGTAGACACCTCCAGGGACGCTCTCAATATCGACTGCTGCCAGAACGTCACGGTTCGGAACACTATCTGCAACTCCCTGACCAATGAAGGGTTGTGCCTGAAAGCATCTTTCGGCGCAGGCGTCTTCAAGCCGCTGCAGAATGTATTGATAGAAGACTGCACTGTCTGCGGATACGATGCCGGCAGCGTGTACGCAGGGGAGTACACCAGGGACAAGCTGATCGCCGTGGACCGCTGCGGCCCTACCGGACGGGTGAAGTTCGGCTCGGAAGCCACCTGCGGCTACCATCTCGTGACCATCCGCCGGGTGAAGTTCGACCGCTCCCGGGGTTTCTGCATGGAATCCGTGGACGGCTCCTCTCTCACGGACGTCATTTTTGAAGACTGCGTCCTGGACAATGTATCCAGTTCGCCCATCTTCCTGCGGGCCGGGGACAGGGCAAGATACCCTGTGACGGGAAATGTCTCCTCTCAGAATTATCCCGCCGACGACACCAATATCCGCCTGGACCATCGGAAGTGGGTGCTGCCTAACGAAAGGAATTACCACTGCTATCCGGCCAAGCGCTATGCGCCCCACTACAATCGGACGAAGACCGTCACCGTGGACGGTTATTCCTCCTTCGAAATCGTGGACGCGGACGATCCGGTGCAGTGCAATCCGGCCAATTTCGAGGAGATAGACGGCCGTTATTACCTCAAGGTCTGGGAATCGGAAAGCTATGCGGAGCAGAACACCGCCAGCGAGGGCAGCGCCCGCCAGAACAAGGGCCAGGTGCCGCCCAAGGCCCACGGCACCTATGTGACGGATCACTCCAGCGAGCTGCAGCGCAGCGACCTTCCGCTGTACGCCAATGCCATCGGCTCCGCCGCCATGGCCACCGTGGAGAACGTGCTGATTAAAAATGTGACCGTCACCGACGCGGATCCCCGCTATCCCATCCTGCTGATGGGATTAACGGATTCCCATATGAAAAATATCACTTTAGAGAATATTTCCGTGGAATACCGGGGTGGTCTCTCCATGGAGCATGCCGTGGAACAGAGGCAGCTGAACACCCAGTGGAAGTTCTCCCAGTTCCACACCAAAGAGCATGTCCAGAACCTGCCCTGGCTGGTGAACAATGTCTTCCTGAAGAACGAGGGGCTGCTGCCCCGGGCAGACTGGGACGAGGCGAACAGCTGCTGGAAGGACGACCCTTACAATGTCCCGGAGCTTCCGGACGGCTATCCGGAGCCCAGCAACTGGGGGATACTGCCCGCTTACGGCCTGTTCGTGAAGCATGTGGACGGACTGTCCCTGCGCAATATCAAATTTACCTGTAAAGTGCCGGACGGACGGCATGTGTGCGTGTTCGACGACGCCCGAGACATCTGCGTGGACGGCATGGAAGCTTACTGCGCCCGGGACGTGGCCCCTATCGCCGTGGTCACCGACCATTACAGGCGCCACACCAACGCGGAGAACGTTCCGGAGCAGCCCTATTTCACCACCACCGTCACCGGGCTGGCCATCCACAGACCATTGATATTGGAAGACGCCCAGGGGAAATATGAGTCTGGCACACAGCGAAATGCCCAGATCAAAGAAGTGGAAGTGAATGCCCCGGCCCCCGGCACACCCCGGGACAGCCTCTACTCCCTGCCCACGGTGCCCTGCCAGGAATCCGGCTACCGCTTTGCGGTGGACACCGACGACTATCCCCTCCCTCTGACGGTGCACCGCCCCTTCATCCAACCCATCGCGCCGGTGAAGGCCCTGGCGGGAGAGCCCTGCCGCCTGGCTCTGACAGTGCGCAACCCCGCCAGCGATATTTCGGACTCGGCTTCTGTGGGTATCGTGGACAAGGGAAAGTTCGTGGAGGCTAACCACAGTGTGAAGGGCATGTCCAGATCCCTGCGGATCTTCTGCGAGAACCTGCCGGAAGGGGCCTCCTTCGACGAAGCGGCCCTGCTCTTTTCCTGGACACCTGACAAGTCCCAGGCGGGGGAGCATCTTATCGCCTTCGTGGTGGATGACGGGCTGATGCCGGAGCGGATGTGGGTGAAGATCACAGTGGAATGACGTTTTTGTGTGCATCTGTCAGATTCCGCCTTTTGCTTCTGGCGAGGCATCAGGATGCACGGGAGTTTAGAAAGGATTATCAGCCATGGAAAATCAGGCCGACTATACCCTGCTGCTTGAGCAGCTGAAAGCCCTGACAGAGGGCGAACGGGACACTGTCGCCAATCTGGCCAACGCCTCTGCGGCGCTGTACATGAATTTGGACGATGTCAATTGGGCGGGATTCTACCTGGTGCGGGACAGCCAGCTGGTTCTGGGGCCTTTCCAGGGCAGGCCTGCCTGTATCCGCATAGATTTCGGAAAAGGGGTCTGCGGCACGGCAGCCGCCACGGGCATAACCCAGCTGGTGAAGAATGTCCACGCATTTGCGGGACATATCGCCTGCGATGCCGCCTCCAACTCGGAAATCGTGGTTCCTGTCCGTCACGCCGGGAAGCTGGTGGCCCTGCTGGACATCGACAGTCCCTCCCTGAACCGCTTCACGGACGCAGACAGGGAGGGGTTGGAACGGTGTGCCGCTCTTCTGGGGGAGGCATGCGACTGGGGCGCACTCGCCACTTCCTCCGCCACGCACTGACCCCGTTGGCTGTGTGCCCCATATACGAAGTCGCTAAATCGTTACCAAAATGCGTCACCAAAAAGCCGCGTCAGCATATGGACTGCGGCTTTTATTTATGATACAATATTTCTATTCGGGTTCTGAAACGGCCCATGGGAGGCAGGCGGAATCCATGACTTTTACGAAACAGGCTTTCTTTTGAGAGACAGCATCTGAAAAAGAATCCAAGGAGAAAGGAAAACATGGCTAACGAAATCACCAGGTGCCCCATGTGCGGCACAAAGCTGAAAATGATGAACGGGCGGATGACCTGCAAGAAATGCGGCTATTACATCAGGAGCCAGGAAGAGCCAACCGGCGCCCAGGCTCCGGGGCAGAGCGGTTCTTCCAGCCAATACGGCTCCTCCGGGCAGAGCGGCGCTTCGAGACAATACAGCCCCTCCGGGCAGTCCTCCCAGAACAGGAACAGCAGTTCCACCTGGCAGAGCGGCTCCACGCCCCAGAGGAATGCGGAGCACAATCCTATCGTGGGAATAGTGGTCGCCTGTGTGGCCGGGCTGGCCTGCGTGGTCGTGCTGGCGCTCATCATCATGGCCAGGTCAGGAGCTTTCCGCAATATGCTGCCGGAGCCGCCGGATAGCGGCTCCCTGGCAAACAGTTCGGAAATGCAGTCGGATTCCGCCGATAGCCCGCGGGCATCGGAATCTTCCTCCACAAAAGAGGAGACGGCAAGCGCCTCCATGCCCACCTCCGGCTTCTTCCAGCAGGTGGCAGGGTATATCTGGGACAAACCATGCGCAAACATCACCGCCCAGGAGTACGCCAGCCTCACAGCCATCCAGATCGACCGGGACGAGAAGAGCATCTCCTACCAGCTGGACCACGGAGAGACCCAGACCGTCACCTACCAGACCGATGCGGGCATGGCTCTGTCCGACCTGTCCTGTTTCACCGGTCTGGAGTGGATTTCCATTGACGACGATCTGCAGCCGGGGGATCTTAAGGGCCTTCGCTCCCTTTACGGCCTCTATTCGGAGAACACCCTGGAGGAACAGCTGAAAATCGTTCCCAATCCAGAGTATATCACGAACCTGGGCATCACGGACACTTTCCTGAAGAGCAGCCTGGCCGGACTGGACTCCTTCCCCAACCTGGAATACCTTTCCGTGGATTACGCCGGACTGGAGGACATCTCCGCCCTGGAGGGCTTTCCCGGCCTGCTGGGCCTGACCCTGGAAAACTGTGACAGGCTCACGGATTTCAGCCCCCTCATGACCCTGACGAATCTGGAGCAGCTCAGCATCGAGTCCCCCCAGCTCAAAAGCATCGACTTTGTGCGGAACATGCCCATGCTCACCGACTTAAGCATTGAAAGCGGCCAGCTTACCAGCATCGGCGCGTTGGAGGACTGCCCGGCACTGGAATACCTGTACCTGTATCTGGACGAAGCCTACGGCATGAACGATTATTCCGTCATCGGAGACCTGGTGCTCCTGAAGGAACTGGTACTGGAGATGGACTGGGGGCACAACAGCACCCTGCCTTCCTTTGCCAATCTAACAGATCTGGAGTATCTGTCTGTCAAGAACGCGGGAGACCTTACCCCTCTGCAGGACGCGCAGAATGTAGTCTATCTGTCCCTGGAGAACTGCTCCGGCAATACTTTTGAGGTCATCGCCTCCCTGCAGGCCCTGACGGCCCTTTACATCAACGACTTTTCCTCCTATGTCAGCTCCCTGGAGCCCCTGACCCGGCTGCCGAACCTGACGATACTCAGCCTGGAGGAGACTTCCGTCTTCGGCAATGTGGAAGAGATTTTCGGCATCCCTACCCTGAACTATCTGTACCTGGAGGACTGCCAGATTGGCCTGGACTTTGACAATCTGCCCACCAACGAGGCCCTGACGGCGCTGTCCCTGAACGACACCTCCATTTTGTACGACCCTACCTATAATAATGGGAACACCGTGAATCTGTCGGAGCATTACGACATGTTCGACCATTTCCCCAACCTGACGGAGCTTTACCTGGCCTCCCAGCAGATAGACAGCATCGACTTCGTGGAAAAGCTTCCCTATCTGCAGTATCTGGACATCACGGACAACAACGTGACCAGCCTGAAGCCCCTGGAGCAGCTTAGCGATTTCCAGGCAGTCTGGTGCGGGCGCAACACCATCCTGGAGAACCCCTCCGAGGACAGCGGCATCGCAGTATACACCACGGAAGACTGAGCTCACGAAAGATGAAATCTACCGCAATGTCCCTGGCAGTTTTCGCTGGTGAATTGGGAAACCTGGCAGTTTTTAGTGATCGTCAACATAAATTCATGGCAGGCGGCAGCCCCCCAATCGGCCGGGCTGTCGCCGCAAGACCCTGGTTGCGGAAAGGCATATGTATGTATAGTCAAAGGAAACGGAAGATTCTGTGCTTCCTGCTCATTCTGCCCATTCTCCTTTTCGGGATGTGCCTGGACAATGTCCAGACAGATTCCTTTTTGGGGTATTCCGAAACCGCTTCCGGGGAGGGGCTTTCTGCCGGCCCGGTCCATACCGGCAGCGCCTCCGCTTACCACTCTGTCCGGAAGGTCTCCACTGAACAGGCTTATATGCCCAAAACGCTCCGGACGGGAGATACTGTCTTCGCGCCCAGGCAGGCTGTCCGGAAATCGGTCATCCGTATCTGCAGATGCGGATGTTCTGCCGCCAACGCCATAGATGCCCTGCCGCTGCTCTTCCCGCCGGCTTCCGGCTTCGATTCCCATATCCTATTCTGTGAAATCATCAGCAACACGGTCATTCTGGACTACATTCACCGCCAGGACGGCCAGAAAGAGATCTCCTGAATCGTCTTTATGATACGTTCTTAATGATTTGCCCCTCTGCGCATTGTGCGCATGGGTCTGTTTTTCGTGTCTTCATGACATGATTCCACTATCAGAAACGATTGCCAGACGTCCGGAAAGGGCGCTGGATTGCCCGCCGCAACGGGCCAGGAGGTAAAGATATGAATATTGGATATCTGCTTTTGACCATTTTCGGAGGAACTGTGGGACTGATCTCCACGCTGTATATCGTGGTGTCCCTCTTTGCCACCATCGGCTACAAGATATACCGCAAGGCAAAGTATGGCATCTCCCTTTTTAAATAACTGATGACCTGAGGAAAGGCGCTGTCGGGAAAAGGCGGCGCCTACCGGAGCGCAATGTCCTTTCCCGGAACGAAAAAATTCCGCGAAGAACAGCAAAATATACCTTGACAGCCTGTCCCGCCCTGTGCTACACTAACAGAACAGCAAAACACCTTTATGAGGGAGTAGTCAGCGCGATTCGCGTGGCAAGTCAACAAACGCGGCCTACCGGTCTGGCTTGTCTTAAATAACGAGACTCATACATAACTGTAAAAGCAGCAGATTCCCTGAATTCTGCCATTGTTTTCGCAGCTATGCATGGGTCTTTTGTTTATTATGAAAATACGTCAATAATAATACGAAAGAAAGAGGATGAGGAAATGGAACTGGCAGTGGTAATCTTATTATTTCTCGTAGGCATCGTATTCATCGTAAAGGGCGGCGACTATTTCGTGGACGCGGCTTCCTGGATCGCGGAGGTCAGCGGCATCCCGAAACTGATCGTAGGCGCCACGATTGTCAGTCTGGCCACCACGCTGCCGGAGATGCTGGTGTCCGTCATGGCGGCGGCCAAGGGCAGCGTGGACATGGCAATCGGAAACGCCGTGGGCAGTGTCACCGCCAACATCGGCCTGATCATGGCGATCTCCCTGATCTGCATGCCGGGCGTCATCAAACGCGCCGATTATCTGATGAAGTCTGTTCTTATGCTGGCGGCTGCCATCCTGATAGTGATGGCCGGTGTGGCGGGCGAGATGGGGACCGCGCTGACAATCGCCATGATCGTGGTCTTCCTGTTCTTCCTCTGGGAGAACGTCAGCTCCGCCATGCGTTCCATGAAGGCTGACGGCAATGCCGAACCCCGCCGGAAAGTGGACGGGAAAAAGGAAGTGGCCGTCAATCTGGTGAAATTCGTGGTGGGCGCGATCGGCATCGTGTGGGGCGCGGATCTCCTGGTGGACAACGGAAGCGCCCTGGCCGCCATGGTGGGTGTCCCGGAGCGCGTCATCGGCGTCACCATCATCGCCGTGGGCACCTCTCTGCCGGAGCTGGTCACCACCATCACCGCCATCGTGAAGAAGCAGTCCTCTCTGTCGGCGGGCAATATCCTGGGGGCGAACATCATCGACCTGACATTGATCTTGCCCCTGAGCTCCCTGGTGTCCGGGAAAGCCCTTCCCATCGCGGAGACTTCCGCCCGGTTCGACCTTCCGGCCTGTCTCCTGGTGGGATGCATCGCCCTGATCCCCGCCATGCTCTTCGAAAAATTCCAGAAATGGCAGGGCTTTCTGCTGCTGGCCGTATACGCCGTGTACCTGTACCTGACCTGTTTTGCGGCGGCGTAGGAAAGCGCCCCTATATAACTCGCGCGGGTTCCATGGCTATCTTTAGGATCTTTGCCAGTGATGTGCACGATAACCCGCGCAAATTATTTCGTGCCGATTCCCAGGGAGTTGTCTCCCTTGTCTTCCGGCAGCTCCTGAGCTTTTCTTTGTATCACAGAATCCCAAAATTCCGCCCCGGACAGCGTGCTGCCGCCTGGAGCGGAATTTTTCATTTTCACCAGAGCATATTAAGGCATAGCTCGGAATCCCTTTTTTCATGCCATGCCGCATATGGGCTTGCCATAAGTCTCCTATTTTTCTAAAATAGATGTAACGAAACCTTGCAAAAACGGATATATCTAATGAACGCGTGAAAAAAATATCCCGGGACGTCATCAAAAGCTGGCTCTCGGAATATCCGGAAATAAAATCGGACATTGCGGCAGAAAGGCAGCCGGAAACGGGGAAGTCGAAAAAACGATTTCCGGAAAGCTGCAATCAAGATATCCGGCGATTCCGGGAGGCATCCAAACGGAAAGGAGGGGGACATGGATGAGCTATACAAGCAGTATTCGCAGATTGTATTCCATTTTCTGTATAGAAAATGTCATGATTCCGCACTTTCTGAGGACCTGATGCAAGAGACTTTCCTGAGAGCGCTGGAATGCCTGGACAGCTATGACCACAGCTGCAAGCTGTCCACCTGGCTGTGCCAGATTGCCAAGCACCTGCTCTACCAGCACTGGTCGAAATCCAACCGCATGCAGCTGGAAGAGCTGGACGAGACCCTGGAGTCCACCTATGACACCGAGCGGCAGGCCATGGCAAACATCGAACTGGCGGACGTCTGGGACAAGCTGCAGGCGCTTCCCCCGGACGCAAGGAAAACGGTAGAGCTACGGGTGCTCAGCGGCCTGTCCTACCGGGAAATCGGGGAAATCCTGGGCAGAAGCGAGAACTGGGCAAGAGTCACCTTCTACCGGGCCAAGCTCGCACTGATCGATTCCGGTTAGGGACGGGCGGGGCAGATGCCAAACTTAATAAAGGAGGAGAATCATGGAACAATTAAACTGTGACATCATTAAAGATTTGATACCGTCTTATGTGGACGATATATGCTCCGAATCCACGAAACGCTGTGTGGAAGAGCATCTGCGCAGCTGCGACGGATGCCGACAGATGCTGGAGGCCTACAGGAGCCATGCCCTTTCCGGCAAAAAACTGGAGCAAAAGGAACTGGACGGCCTGAAAAGGATAAAAGGCAAGATGAAATTCCAGAATGTAATCTGCTATATCATCCTGGTCTTTCTGCTTTACTGCGGGTTCGAGATATTCCTGGCCAACCATGGCAACTATATCGTGTTCAGCCATCCCTCGCTGCTGTTCGTCATCTGCATTCTGGCGAACCTCCTGTCCGGCATGGGCTATAAGTGCAGAAATCCCCTGGGAAAGACTGAGTATCTGCTGGGGGCGGCCTCTTTTGTCCTGAATCTGTATCTTATTCTGCTTTTTCTGTACTTTGCCCTGAACCTTAAGGACGGCACACAGCTTACGCAGCTTTTCTTCGGGCGGGAACTGTGGAAGGTGGGCCCCTTTCTGGAACGACAGATCATGGCTGTCTTCGTGGCCCAGATTGCTTTCTTCCTCTACAATCTGTGGTGCATCATCAAGCGGGACAAGAACTGCAACTGGCTGCTGTGCCTGAACATGACAGGGATTTTCCTGACCATCAACTACGACCTGTGGATGAAGACAATGGACAGCTTTGAAACTCTGAGGAGATCCATCTTCACTGACACTCTGGAGATCGCCATACCCGGTCTCCTGGGCGTGGCAGCCAGCTTCCTGATTTCCAGGCATGTCCAGAGAAAGGTTCTGTAAGAAAAAAGCTTACTGACATATGAGACAGCGACAGAGGATAGGAACCCTGTCGCTGCTTTTTAAGGAAGCGCTATTGATAGCTATTGGGAATACCTCAAAAAACAGGGAGATAAATCATCTCCCTGGCAAAGTCACTGGCGTTTTTATCAGCGCACTTAGGTGAAAAAAAGAGGCCATTATACCTGCTTTATTTACTTCTTTGAATCTCCAGCACTTTATAGGTGAACACGCCCGCGGCGGTCTCCACCTCCACGTTGTCTCCCACCTTGCAGCCAATCAGCGCCTTGCCCACAGGGCTTTCGTTGGAAATCTTGCCCTTCAGGCTGTCCGCCTCGGTGGAGCCAACGATCTTGTACTCCAGCTCCTCGCTGTATTCGATGTCCAGCAGCTTTACCACACAGCCGATGTTGATTTTGTCCAGGTCTACCTCGTCCTCTACCACTACCTCGGCGTTCTTCAGAATCTTCTCCAGCTCCTCGATTCTGGCTTCAATGTCGCGCTGCTCGTCCTTGGCCGCGTCATACTCCGCGTTCTCGGACAAATCGCCCTGCTCCCTGGCCTCCTTGATCTTCTGGGCCACCTCCTGGCGCTTCACTACCTTCAGTTCGTGCAGTTCATCCTCATATTTTCTGAGTCCTTCGTAAGTCAGAATATTTTTCTTCTCCTGCATTTCTCATACATCCTTCCTGTTCTATTCTTTCTATACTTCGGATTACAATCCCGTCTTATCTTTGTCGTTTCCCTGTTGCCGATACCCTAAATCCATGGTATACCTTCCTTTTGGGGCAGTGTCAAGTCAGTACAGTGCAGTTGCATCTTTTTTGTGCGTTTTTCCATATCTCTTTCATGGAAAAATAAGTGATGTTCTTCCCCCTTGCCAGAATCCTGCGCCGCTTTTCCTCCACGGAGAGCATATCCAGCCACACGCTCCCCTCCGGGGCCGCCGACACCGCCATATAGGATTCCCCCGTGAAATCCACCACATTCACAGGCTCCCCGCAAAAGAGCCGCAGCCGCCTCAGAGCCGCCGCATCCTCCAGCAGCTGCAGCTCTATGGCCAGGCCGTACTCCGTGTAGAAGTCCTCCACAAAGGCGGACAGCTCCTCATCCCACTCCGCCTCCAGCACCACCCAGCGCAGGCTCTTC
>ERZ808037.1442-NODE-1442-length-15318-cov-6.917984_pt1 | contig 15318 bp, 16 predicted proteins | sample MGYA00380190_ERZ808037 | MGnify/ENA primary metagenome ERZ808037 (study PRJEB31490, sample SAMN06133399) | mouse gut metagenome | isolation source: J9 | host: mice | place: China: Chengdu | collected 2015-05 ... | reverse complement strand
ACCTCTATCCTTACCATTACTTCCAACGTAACCTACGGTAAGGCTACCGGTAACACACCTGACGGACGTAAGAAAGGCCAGCCTTTCGCACCCGGCGCTAACCCGATGCACGGCCGTGATACCCACGGTGCAGTTGCTTCCCTGTCTTCTGTATCCAAGCTTCCGTTCAATGATGCACAGGATGGTATCTCCAATACCTTCACCATCATCCCGGGCGCACTTGGCAAGGAGGATCAGGTATTTGCAGGCGATATCGAGGTAGATCTCAGCAAATAACAAATTGTCGCCTGACAGCGACAATTCAGAGAATGCTCCGCATTCTCCCTGAATGGTTTACACTGTCGCAGGATGCTTAAAATACAGGCATTCTCCGATATAAATGAAGCAGAAGGAGTTGTTGATTATGGATGATAAGCAAATGATAGATGATTTTATCAAGATGATGGATTCCGGGATGGCGAATGGCGTCGGACATGTGAATGTGGACGTTGACGCTTCGGCAGACAACTCTAAGAATGTGCAGACCATGGGGTGCACGGATTGCTCCCGCACTCCGCTGGCCTGCAGCGTTCCTACCCTCCACGATGGATTGGACGGGTTGGAAGATTTTAAGTAAGTATTGCGTCATGCGGATTGATGTCAAAACAGATAAATGAAAGCTTGCTTCCAGATGGATGTATTGACAAAAATCCATAGGGCGAAAGCCCGTAAATGAGCAAGCGGAAGTTGCGAATGTGCATGACACACAATACAAAATAAAATATAGTAAAACAGGAGGACAATACAATGGCAGCAAACGCTCAGGTAGATAACTTAGTAAACTTATTAGATGGTTATGCAACAAAAGGCGGCCATCACCTTAACGTAAACGTGCTCAACAGAGATATGTTACTGGATGCACAGAAGCACCCTGAGAACTATCCTCAGTTGACCATCCGCGTATCCGGCTATGCAGTAAACTTCATCAAGCTGACACCGGAACAGCAGGCAGACGTTATCTCCCGTACTTTCCACGAGAGTATCTGATCACGTCAAAACAAAGAATATCAGAAGCCTTGCGATACGTCGCAGGGCTTCTTTTTTCTGGATTTTATTTTTCTTCTGTGCTATGATATAAATAATCTCAAGCACTTTTAATGAAACAGGATAACACATAAACAAATTGTAGACAATAACACAGAAAGGTTGGTGACTCTATGCCAAACGGAGCAGAAATTATCAGGGATTCCATTAATGAATTTTCCAGAGTGCAAAATTGGATGCTGATTGTCGAAGATAAAAACTCTACACTATATCAATCGATGTATGACAGATACACGGAACTAAAGATGACATTGACATCATTAGGGGTAAATCTCGCAAAATTTGACAAAATAGAGGGGTAAAAATCATGCAGGGACGAATCCATTCTTTAGAGAGTTTCGGTACAGTAGACGGCCCCGGAACCCGTTTTGTGGTGTTTGTACAGGGCTGTCCGATGCGGTGCGCTTACTGCCACAATCCCGACACATGGGAAATGAACGGCGGCACGTTAATGGAGCCGGAATATATTTTTGAGCAGTATAAGAGAAACGAGGCGTTTTATCATGGCGGCGGCATCACCGTCACCGGCGGCGAACCGCTGATGCAGGTGGACTTCCTGATCGACCTGTTTACCATCGCAAAGAAGAATCATGTGCATACGTGCATCGACTCCTCCGGCATTGCCTACAAGAAAAACGCGAACCCGGAATGGCTCGTGAAACTGGATCATTTAATGGAATTAACCGATCTGGTTATGCTGGATATCAAGCATATAGATCCGGATAAGCACAAGGAGCTTACTTCGCAGCCAAACGAAGGAATCCTTGCCTTTGCGGAATATTTAAACGAAAAGCACGTCGATATGTGGATTCGCCATGTCGTTGTTCCGGGCGTCACCGACGATGACAAGTATCTGTATCAGCTCGGTTACTTTATCGGCGCTTTCACGAACCTGAAAGCCCTGGACGCGCTTCCCTATCACACGATGGGAGAATCCAAGTACGAGAAACTGGGCATGGAATACAAGCTCAAAGACGTGCCGGCCATGGACAAAGATAAGCTGATTGAGAAGAAAAAAGTCATTCTGGACGGTGTGCGCAAACGCCGGGAGGAGCTTGGCATACACGCATCATAGACCGTACACCTGATTCAGAAAATGGTTCCGTTTCATTAGTTTCATATTCAGCCATTCAAAAAGGGACAGAGTCGATAACCGATTCCGTCCCCTTTTCTTTTAATTTAAAATTTTTCACCTGATCAGTTTCGCGAAGCGCCGCTCGTTTTCATGAAGATCCTGTAAAACGAACAATTAATCTCTGATCCACTTCTTCAACGCTTCTTCCAGCCTCTCAATATCTACAGGCTTGGAAACATGGTCGTTCATTCCCGCGTCCTTCGCCCTTTTGATGTCATCCGCAAAAGCGTCCGCCGTCATGGCCACAATCGGGATTTTTTTCAGATCCTCCCGTCCGGAGGCACGAATCGCCCTGGCCGCCTCGTAGCCGTTCATAACAGGCATCTGAATATCCATAAAGATCAGGTCAAAATACCCCGGCTCATTCGCCTGTACGGCTTCTACAGCCAACTGCCCGTTCGTTGCCATTTCGACCTGAATGCCTACCATGCCAAGAAGTTCTTTGGCCACCTCGATATTGATTTCATTGTCTTCTACGAGAAGCACCCGTCTGCCGCTAAAATCCTGCTGGCTGAACGTCTCCAGTGGAGAAACCTTCTCCTCATGATTCGGTTCCAGCGCCTCTTTCAGCACGCGTATCAGACGGGATTTAAACAGCGGTTTCCCGATAAAGGCATCCACTCCCGCATCCAGCGCCTCGGCCTCTATATCTGCCCAATCATAAGCGGACTGAATAATAATCAGAATGTCATCGCCGACAGTCTTTCGAATATCCTTTGCCGTCTCCAGACCATCCATGCCGGGCATTTTCCAGTCGAGAATAATCACGTCGATGGGTCTGTCCTTCGCTGAAATGCGCTCAAGTGCCGCTTCTCCGCTGGTCACATACTCTGCGTCCATACCAAGGCTCTTAAGCATCTCACAGGAGCTCTCACATGCCGTCTCCTCATCGTCCACCACGAGCACCGGCATCCCGTTGTAGGCGGCCAGATCGGCGGCTGTCATGTCATCCAGTTTCAGATATACAATAACCGTAAATTTGGAGCCTTTTCCCAGCTCACTCTCTACTTTAATATCTCCCCTCATCATGCGGGCGATATTAACTGCAATCGACATGCCAAGTCCCGTACCCTCGATCTTGCCCGTTCTGGAATCCGCCGCTCTGGAAAAGGGCTCAAATATCTTCTGGATATACTCCGGCGCCATACCGATGCCGGTGTCCTCGAAGATAAACTCGTAGCAGCCATACCCCTCGATATGGGAAGGCTTCTCCACAATATGAATGCTGATCTTTCCGCCGGAAGGCGTGAATTTCACTGCATTGCCCATAATATTCATAAATATCTGCTGCAAATGCTGTTCGTCCCCGACTACGTTCTCATGATCGAGCTTGGCAATACCCGCATTCAGCGCAAGCCCCTTGAACTCCATCTGGGAACGGAACACAGTCAGAAGACTCTCTATCGTATCTGAGATATTAAAGGCGCTTTCCGTCAGGTTCACCTTGCCGCTCTCGATGCGGCTCATATCCAGCACTTCATTAATCAGCCCGAGCAGATGCTTACCGGAAACCGTAATTTTCTCCAGCGCATCCAGCACGCGGTCTTTTTCGTCAATATGCATAGTCGCCACGGAAGTCATACCAAGAATCGCGTTCATAGGTGTGCGGATATCATGGCTCATCCGGGAAAGGAAGTCACTCTTGGCATGGTTTGCAGCCTCCGCGCGCTCTACAGCCTGCGCCAGCAATTCCCGTTGCTCCTCCTCGCGACGGATCATATCGTCGATGCTGCGGATCGCTATGGTAATAGCGGACAGCTCACCGTCCTCCATCTCGGCAACCGTAATGGCAATCGAGCACCATTCATATCCCGCTTCATCCGTTTTCTTTCTCAAGAACTGTAATTCCATATGATCCTTGTCGGAAAGCTGCCGTCGGATATTCGCCACATCCAGAAAATCCCTGACCAGCTCCACATGCTCCTGCATGATAATGCCGCTTTCAAAGCTTTGCGCCACCATGTCGTCAAAGTCTTCTCTGGACGTTCCCTCTTCGCGATCCGGGTATACGGTATCACAGGAATTTTCTTTCAGATTAATATAGTAAATCGCCCTGCATGCGCGGGCCGTGCTGTCCATAGCGCTTCGGTAAACCCTCGTCTGGGCAGCCATTCTCTCCTTCTCTTCCCGCAGCGTCTGATTGCGTTTCTGATTTCCGTAATCCCTGATTAATTGCAGCAGGAACACGACAACACCCAGCACAATGAGTATGGCAATGATATAGTAAAAAGTATCGGTGCCAGACAGAATCCTGTCCTTCGGTATGGTTAAAATTCCAATCCATCCATTGTCCAGATGCTGGAAATAAACGTTTCGGACGATTCCATCCATGGGGCGCAGGTTCTCCAGCACATGATTGCTGCTGTTACAAACCGCGCTTTCTATGTAACTGTGTACCAATTCCTGAAATTCATCCCGCTCATAGTCCCAGCAGGACTCATAATACAGCAGTCCGCCTTTTTCGTCCACCAGATAGAAGGATGACTCATCCGGCAGAATCAGATCCTCATTCTCCAGATTAAAGAAAGAGGGCATCAGGTCAACGGCAAGATAACTTCCCGTCGAGGGAATCACCTTACACATGGTAATCACAGGCAGCTCTGTCATATAATCGGTGTAAACGGGTGAGACATAGACTTCCCCTCCCGCGGCAGCCGCCTCCTGATAATAGCCCGACTCCAGAAAGTTATACTTAAAAAGTTCTTCAAGCTCGGGATTGTTTGATACGATTTCTGTAGCGTTAAAAGCCTTACCATAGATCTGGATATTTTCCTCGCCATAAACTTTGATGAGTCCATCCATAAAGGGGTAAAGCCCTTCACGAAGTTCATCAATCGTAATGTCTTCTTTCTCACGCTGCTCAATGTAATTCACACTGATTTCCAGAACGGCTTCGCATGTGCGGATGCCGCTTTCCTCAGCGGCAGTATAGTTTTCCACCAGAGCCAGCCCCATCTGGTTGGTGTTGCGCCAAAGCGTATCGCGCAGGATCATGGCGCAGAATACAATAACAAGAATAAAGGAGCCCAGCACCAGAATATTATTACGCATTTTTCTAAATAAAGACATTTTTTTCATTCCACTCATCATAACAATCTCATCCTATAACGTATTTTTGAAAACAGGTCTCTTCCCTGCCCGCCTTGCATTTATGTCCAATCTTATTCTAGCTGGCAATGGTGTGAAAATCAAGACATATCCTGCATAAAAGCTATATTTTTCTACTTGTATATTAATTCCGTTTATATTAAAATAAGAACGTGGCAACTTATATTGCTAACAACCATTTTTATGACATAAGGAGGATATGGTCATGGCATTCGTAATCAGTGACGCTTGTGTAGCTTGTGGTGCTTGTGAGGCTCAGTGCCCGGTTGGCGCGATCAGCATGGGCGACGGTAAGTTCGAGATTGATCCCGCTAAGTGCATCGACTGCGGTTCCTGTGCAGGCGCTTGCCCGACAGGTGCTATTTCTCAGGGCTAATGGAAATTCCGGCAAATGATTGAAGGGACCGTCTCCCGGAAATGTGTATTCATTTTTGGGAGAGCGGTTCTTTCTTTTTGCCTCTTATAAACTTTTCTCCCGGACGGCGGCGCTGGCTTATCATCTCGTCTATTTTGCGGTAATGCTCCTCATCGCGCTTTTTCCGCTCCTCGTCCCGCTCCTCCTGCTGCCGGAACTGATAATCCAGCTCCTTTAAAATACTCTCCTTGATTTCTGTGCACATTTCCCGGTTGGCATTTTTGACTGCATCAGTCACCATGTGCTGCAAAAGATATTGCAGGCGTTTTGCCTTTTTCTCCTTCTCCGCGTCTAAAGGTTCTTCGTATTCCTTTAGTTCCTGCCCTTCCTCCGGCATTTCCAGAACCGTCTCCTTTCCCTTGGACATAGTAACCATATACTTTCTTGCTTTCTTCATAACCAATTCCTCCACTTTTTTTTCAACCGGATTCCTTTCCTCCTCCGGATATTCTGCTGTCCCCTGATGGGGCTGCCGGCCTTTTTCCTCCGCGTCATCCGGCTCTTTCTGCTCCGGGCCGCTATTCGCATACCTCATTCCTGCACCGTCATCCCCGGCTCTTATTCCCGGGCCGCCATTCGCAGCTTTTACTCCTGCACCGCCATCTATGCCCCCTGCTCCTGCACCGTCTGACGCCCCGTCGGGCACATACTTCCGGCCGTACAGTTCCGCTCCTCCGCCCTGCAGCACCATCCGTATGGCTTTGAGCTGCAATCCCTGCTCCTTAAGCTGCCTGATGCGGCATAGCGTTTCGATGTCTTTTTCCGAATAGCAGCGGTGCCCCATTTCATTACGCTCAATCGGCAGTTTCAGCTCGTCCTCCCAGTAGCGGAGCACATGCGGCTCCACCTCCACCTTCTTCGATGCCTCTGAAATATAATAAACGGTATCATTCATGTACGCTCCTCCCCTGTATTAAGTATTTTAGGTTATTCAGACCATGTTCCCATAAGCAGACTCGAAATGCTCCGCATTTCTCGTTCGCGTTGCTCGTCATCAAGTGTCATAGTCCGTCTTGCGTGCAGGCACGCATCCTGTCTCTGACACTTGATGACTCTGCTTATGCGCGCAAAAAGAGACGCCCGGTTATGGGTCGTCTCTTTCGTAAGTTTCTGTCTGGCCGGACTATTTGGCTAAGTTTGCAAACTTCGTATAATCCGGCAGCCAGACCAGCTCCACTGTGCCGATCGGGCCGTTTCTCTGTTTCGCTATAATAATTTCCGCAATGCCTTTCCGCTCGGTATCCTTATTATAATAATCGTCGCGGTATATGAACATCACCACGTCCGCGTCCTGCTCGATTGCGCCGGACTCACGCAGATCCGAAAGCATGGGTCTGTGGTCAGGCCGCTGCTCCACTGCACGGGAAAGCTGTGACAATGCCACCACCGGCACGTGCAGCTCTCTGGCAAGAGCCTTTAGGGAGCGGGAGATATCGGAAATTTCCTGCTGTCTGGAATCCGTGGAACGGCCGCTTCCCGACATCAATTGCAGATAGTCTATAATAATCATTTCCAGATTGTGCTCCAGCTTATATTTACGGCACTTGGAGCGCATCTCCGAAATGCTGATACCCGGCGTATCGTCTATGATCAGATTGGATTTGCCAATCTGGGCCGCACTCTCGATCAGCTTTTCCCACTCCGCGTCCGACAGATTACCCGTCCGCAGATGCTGGGAGTCCACACGGGATTCCATGGAAAACAGGCGGTTCACCAACTGCTCCTTGGACATTTCCAGACTGAATATGGCCACGGTTTTATTCTGCTTAAAAGCCACATATTGGGCCACGTTCAGGACAAAGGCCGTCTTTCCCATGGACGGTCTGGCCGCCACCAGAATCAGGTCCGAGGGCTGTAGTCCCGCAGTTCTGTAGTCGAGATCCAGAAAGCCCGTCGCCACCCCTGTCACATTTCCTTTATTGTGGGAGGCGCGCTCGATGTTATCCATGGCGTTCATCACGATCTGACGGATAGGAACGAACTCGGCGCCGCCCCGTCTCTGCACGAGATCGAACACCCGCTTCTCGGTATCTTCCAGAATGGTATCCAGACTTTCCTTGCCCACATAGCAGTCGTTGGCGATTTCTTCATTCAGGCGGATCAGCCGTCTAAGCACCGCCTTATCCGCGACTATGCCGGCGTAGTACTTTACATTTGCCGACGTCGGCACCGCCGTAATTAAGTCTCTGATAAATTCAGGGCTGCTGACCTCCGGAGGCACGTCCTTTTCCCGAAGCCTGTCCTGCAAGGTCACCAGATCCACCGGCTTTCCCTCGTCGTTCAGTTCTACCATTGCATCAAACAGGACGCCGTACTGTTTATTATAAAAATCTTCTCCCAGCACGATCTCGGAGGCTGCCACAATGGCTTCCCTGTCCATAATCATGGAACCGACGACGGACTGCTCCGCCTCCATGCTGTGAGGCAATATTCTTTTCAGTAGTGTCTCCTCTGCCAAAATCGACCTCCGTTAACCGTTAAAGCCGCCTCTGTACGTCCTCATGCACCGCACAAAGCTGCCCCTTCATACACCGCGATCCGCATTTTCAGGCTTCCGTCACTTTTACTTTCAGCTTTCCCGTCACCTTCGGGTGCAGTTTCACAGCCACCTCGTAAACGCCCAGCGCCTTAATAGGCTCCGGAAGCTGTATTTTCTTCTTGTCTAACTCCAAACCGCACTGTTCTTTGGCTGCCTGCGCGATTTCCTTAGAGGAAACCGAACCGAAAGCCCTGCCGCCCTCGCCGGATTTCATTTTCAGGATCACTTCCTTCGTCTCCAGCACCCCGGCCAGTTCCTTCGCCGCCTCAAGCTGTTCCTTTGCCAGCTTGTCCGCGTTGGCTTTTTGGAGCTTTAAGTCGTTCTTATTTTTCGCATTCGCCTCCACGCCCAGCTTTTTCGGCAGCACGAAATTTCTCGCATAGCCGTCGCTGACATCAACGATTTCACCCTTTTTTCCAAGTGTCTTTACATCTTCCAATAATATAATCTGCATGGTATTTCGCTTCCTTTCTTTTAATCCGCGTTCAGTTCGCCCTCTTCTATCATGGCGTCAAGCGTTCTCTTGATACTCGCAATGCCTTCCTCTATGGTGCCGTTTTCAAGCTGCGCCCCGGCTATGTTCAGATGGCCGCCGCCGCCCATTCTCTCCATAATAACCTGCACGTTTACCTCGTCGATGGAGCGCGCGCTGATGTAGATCATTCCGTTATACCGGGTCAGGATAAAGCTGGCCCGTATGCCCTTGATATTGAGCAGCTCGTTGGCTGCCTGCGCGCCCACCACGGTGGGACTGACCACATCCTCGCCCGTACAGACGGATATCGCATAAAAACGCCTGTAAATTTCCGCCTGACTGACCGCGTCCGCCTTCGCCTTGTACTCCGCCGCATCGTCCCGGAACAGCTTCCTCACACGGGTCACGTCCGCGCCGTTTCTGCGGAGGAATGCCGCCGCCTCGAAGGTTCTGACGCCCGTCTTTGTCATGAAGTTGTTGGTATCTATCATGATGCCAGAATACATGCAGTCCGCTTCCTCGGACCGGAGCCTTAAGTCGTCGCTGATGTATTGCAGAATTTCCGACACCATTTCGCAGGCCGAGGACGCATATGCCTCTATATAAGAAAGCGTTGCGTTCTCGATAATTTCCGTGCCCTGTCTGTGATGATCCAGTACCACAATGGACTTACATCGCTTCAAAAGCTCGGGGCACTCCGTAATGCTCGGCTTATTCACATCCACCACCACAAGCACCGCGTTGTTTCCAACCGTCTCTAATGCGAGCTGGCTGTTAATAATCATATCCTCCGCATAGTCCTCGTTGTTCCGGAACATTTCCACCATGGGCTGCATGGAAGAAGTCACGTCGTTTAAAACGATATGCGCCTTTTTATCAAGCGCCTCCGCTATGCGGTAAATTCCAACGGACGCACCGAAGCTGTCCACATCCCCCATGCGATGGCCCATCACATAGACCTCGTCCTTGACGGAAATAATTTCCCGCAGGGCGTGCGCCTTAACTCTGGCTTTGACGCGTGTGCTCTTCTCCATCTGCTGGCTCTTGCCGCCGTAATAAATCACGTTTTCTGGCACCTTCACCACCGCCTGATCGCCGCCCCGGCCAAGCGCGATATCTATGGCGTTTCTCGCAAATTCGTAGTTCTGCGCGTAGGAGAGTCCGTTCAGCCCCATACCGATGCTTATGGTCACCGCCATTTCGTTACCGATATTGACCGTCTTCACATCCTCCAGAATATCAAACCGGCTCTCCTGTAAATGGGTCGCCGCTTCCTTTCGCATAATGACCAGATATTTGTCTTTTTCCAGCTTTTTGCAAATGCCGTCCAGTGCGGCAATGTATTTATTCACTTTCCGGTCGATCAGGGCGATCAGCAGAGAGCGTCTGACCTCCTCCACGCTCTCCAGCGCTTCCTCGTAGTTATCCAGATAAATAAGCGCCACCGCAAGAGACTGGTCGTCCACTTCCTTCAAGGCGATCTGCAATGCCGTCTCGTCAAACAGATAGAGTGCAATCAGATAACCGTCATAGCCCTTCGCCTCGATGATGTCACTGTTTTCCGCCATCTCTTTCAGAGAGATTTTTTTCAGCTTCGCCATATAATTGCCGTTTTCGTATTCTACCCGGTACTCGATCTCGTCCCCGCCATCCCGCCCGGGAAGGTTGTCCTTCGTGATCGACGGGAAAAGGGTGGTAACCGACTTCCGGTAGCCCTTCTCCTGATGGGTAAGCCGCTCAAAGGCGATATTCGTCCAGATGATTTTGCCCATATCATCCAGAAGGGCGTGGGGCAATTCCAGATCCCGCAAAAGCCGTCTCTGAATCTGTCCGTACTGGGTTGCAAAGCTGATCAGCTCATTCATAATGACCGGCTTATTATACAGCATCATGGACGTTACGACCGCGAAATAGAAAATTAAAAATGCGGTCACCACAAGCCCCGCCCGATAATCCAGCATATAGACTAAAATATCCACAACCGCAAGTAAAAATCCCAGATATAAGGAGGATTGCAGATACGTTTTCATCCTCCCTTTTAATTTTACCGTATTTTTCATTTTATTCCTCTTAAAACTGCTTTTCTCCACTCGGGCAGAATGCCGCATCCCGGCATCTCTCCATGTAAAATCCCCAACTTCTCTTACGCGAGACTTAGAACTTCTACACGAAGCAGCCACTGCTACGAGTGCTTAGAAGTTCTTCTCGCCGCCTTTGAAGAATGCCATTTTTGGGCATTCTTTCACGTGAGATTTAGTACTTCTTAGCGAGGCAGCCTTTGCTGCTGAGCAGTAGAAGTACTTCTCATATGCGAGACTTAGAACTTCTACACGAAGTAGCCACTGCTACGAGTGCTTAGAAGTTCTTCTCGCATTAGTATAGCATTTTTTGCCAAATACCGCCACATCTATATATAGAGTTTTTTCGCGGAATAATGACATAATGTGGGTATACAGGCATACATTCCGGCTGTGGCCGCTTACGCACGCAAGAAACCGGATACCCTTGGGCACCCGGTTTCCGTAAGTTTCATATCGTGCTCAGCTTAATCCTGAACGTAAGGCATCAAAGCCAGATGTCTTGCGCGCTTGATCGCTACCGTAAGCGCTCTCTGGTGCTTCGCGCAGTTTCCGGTGATTCTTCTGGGAAGAATCTTACCTCTCTCGGAAATGTATCTGCGAAGCTTATTGCTGTCCTTGTAGTCGATTACATTATCCTTGCCGCAGAATACGCAGACTTTCTTTCTTCTGCGCATACCTCCCTTTTTCTTAGGGAAGTCCGGCCTGTCTGATTTATTAAATGCCATAGTAAACCTCCAATCCAGCGCACTTTGCGCATTACCTTAATTGAACGGCAGTTCCTCGTCGATTCCGTCGGGAATGTTCATAAATCCATCCCCAGCCGCCATCGGTGCGGATCCTGTTCTGCCTGCGGGCGCATAATCATTGCCTGCCTGCTGGGAAGCGTTCTTGCTCTCCGCGAACTCCTGATCCTCCACGACCACTTCCGTGGTATACACCCTGACGCCATCCTTGTTCGTATAGCTTCCTGTCTGGATGCGCCCTGTGACTGCGATCTTCGTGCCCTTGTGGAAATACTTCTCAGCGAACTCGCCCGATCTCCCAAAAGCTACGCAGGTAATAAAATCTGCCGTTTGTTCATCGTTATTGCGATTAAATCTGCGGTCTACCGCCAGCGTATATCTGGCAACCGCCGTCGCGTTCTCACCCTGAGAATATCTCACCTCGGGGTCTCTTGTCAAACGTCCCATCAGTATCACTTTATTCATATAGAATACCTCTTTCTATTTCTCGTCTTGTCTGACGCACAGGTATCTGATGACGTTATCCATGATGCGGATGCGGCTCTCAATCTCGCCGGGAGCCGTGCTCTCAGCTTCGAACCGGATAAAGTAATAAAAAGCCTCTTTCATCTTCTGTACTTCGTACGCGAGTCTCTTCTTACCCCAGTCGTCAACTTCTGTGATCTTTCCGCCGAACCTTTCTACCAGAGCTTTCACCTTCTCCAGCGTAGCGGCCCGCTCGTCATCTTCAATCTTAGCAGTGACAACAACGGCTAACTCATACTTGTTCATGCTTCTCTACCTCCTTTTGGTCTCTGGCCCCTCTTATCATAAGGAGCAAGGATGTGTGGCTTTACGCCAAATTTAGTATATCACGGGTACTTATAATACCACAGTCCATAAAAATGTGCAAGGAGTTTTCGGGAATAAATGGTATGAAATTTTTATGCCGCAATAAGGTAAATAATCAAAAGTGCAAACGCAAATAAGTCGAACCTAATTGCTATACGAAAGTATTTATATTTCTGACTGGTAATTTCTGCATTAACGACTATTTCTTCTGCTAGGTCAGATAAATAATTATCCCCTATATCTGAATTGTTTTGAAAATAATTTTGTTTCAACTGATTTAAATATTCTTGCTTAGAATAGTTTTTTATTTTTTCAAAATACAGCAGATTGTTACTTTTCGCCACTTTTGGACGGAAGGATAACAAAGAGCATCCTCCAGAACAGATAAATAGAATACAAATACTACAAGTCAGGATATCCATTGTGTCCGTGCTGATAATCATTGCCAGACAGGCTACAACAAAGGCTATATTTGCAGCGTGTTTTGCCTCGGCAAAATTCAGCCATGAATTTACATTAGAAAATACTTCTTTCAGCAATTCGCTTCGTTCTTTGTTCCGCATCACGTTTTCTCCCCAAACAATTTGTCCCATAATTGAAAAACCATATTTAAGGTATTTTGGAAATCCGGAATTGTATTGTCTTTATAATTTTGGATTTCTTTTTGGGATATCCATTTATACTCTTCGTGTTTACCTTTTCTTTTTATGGCGTTATCCATATTTTCCTGACCACTGATTAACTTGGCAGCCACAATAACTCCTTTTTGCAGACGGTCAAACTTACTGACCTGATAAAGAGCAAGAGGTCTTGGCTGCTTGTCATCTCTTGTTCTATCACAAATGATTTCAACGTCTATGCCAAAATCGTTTTTATATTCTTTGGTAATGGAATCGCACAAATTCTGATTAACCGTTGCTTTGGCACAGCCAAACTCCCACAGCCCGGAAAGAATTTTTCGATTTTTCCTTTTTGCAATCAGTATTTTTCGATTCTCCACGTCGCAGCAGACGGCAGCACAATGAAATTCTAATAATTGGTTATTAAATTCATTTTCAACCGCCCTTAAGTCGTTTTCAGTCTCTTCGATTACCTGTATAATGCGCTCCATTTTATCTTCAAGCTGTTGGTCTTTTATTATTTTATTTAATGCCCGATATACGTCCGAAAACATATAAGAAGTCAACATTCTTTCATTAGTGTCTCGATTTAAAAAATATTCTTTTGACATCTGGCTGTATGCTGCTTCATCATAAAAGAAACTGTCTTCAAATGATACGTCATCACTGATTCCCACATCATGATACCAAATAATCGGATACAGGCGTTCATTCCAGACGCCTTTTAAACATTTATATGTAATTATGTGCAGCCGCGATAAATATTCGGTTCTTTCACTCAATATTTTAGCTAATTCTATACTGACGACCAGCCGTCTGTTCTGTGTTTCCTTTTTGATTCTAAAGCCCGTATCTATATCAGGTCCGAGAAATTCATTAATCTGTTGATTTTCATTAATATAATATTTTGTGAAAATATTTTCATAAGGTTCAAGATATGATTTGTCATTGTTTGATATGATGATTGCCAGCCATGCAGCCGCCTGCACGGCAAGCATTTTACCGCTTTGCTTCCGCATAGTATCATTTTTACTATCCTTATCCTGCTCCTCACTCTTTTCTGAAAAATTACCGTTGCGGACCGCAACATTTTCTGTCGCTAATACACGATATATGGAATCAATCGATGTATAGATTTCTTCTTGGTTTCTAATTGTTACAAAAAATATGATTTCATCGCCCAAAACCCTCCATAGCTGCGCTTCGGGAATCTCTTTCGCTACACTGTTTTTAATGTTCGTCAAAATCGCCGTCAAAACAATCTGCCATCCAAAATAATTCGTGTCCTTATAGGAAGTAGAATTTACAATATCAAAAGAGAAGAAAAGCTCTACTGTCCGGGAGCATTTCTTCTCAATTTCTTTTTGAACATTAAATTTATCCAGAACCTCTTCGTACTTCTGCTTCAGCTTTGACTCGGCATTATTTTGAGTTAACCTTGATATTATTACCATTGTAAATACCCCAAAAATTTTCCCCTAGTAGACGCAGCTGAAACAGAAACCCTGAAATAATCCGCAACTTTTCCTGTTTCGACAATATTTCCTTGTGTAAACTGGTCCATAATTTCTTTGTATTTTTTCTTTGGCATCAAGAATGCAGCCGCAAATTCATTTGCCTGATATTCTTTTAAAGAGTCTCCAAATCGGTAATAAGTCTCACTCGCCGGTCGCTCCCACAACTCTTGATTGATTACATATCCCATGTGCAAAAAAAGATGCCCCAATTCGTGCGCTATGGTAAATGTCCTGCGCTCTGTCGTCTGATAAGGAGAAACATAGATAACGAAACCATTTCCCTCTTTTCTCACGCTGCCGTCAGACATATTTTCAATATTCGAGCTTTCTTCAATGCGCCCCCCTAATTGTTGCGTTACGACATAATCAATATCAAGAATAGGTATTTGTATATGATAAGCGTCGATAATGTCCTGTGTTAAATTGTTAATCAGCATTCTCAATTCGCTATCCATACGCATACCTCCTTTTATTTATTATATCACAACACCTATAAAACGCAACACAAATTCGACACGACCGTCAGTTGATAATTTGACACGACTGTCAGTTGGCTTCCGTTTTGTTTAAGAATACAAAATTACGAATAGGAAATTTTGATATTTAGAATTTATCATATGCGCATTATAAAGTCAATAGCATAAACGAAATAAATACATTTAATTCTATTACATGGTATGAACCAAAACTAATTGTTACAATTCACACCTACGCCAGATTTCGCATTAATTTACGATTATCCAGTGTGAATTGCAACGATGATGCACACAA
>ERZ808037.1441-NODE-1441-length-15323-cov-14.206940_pt1 | contig 15323 bp, 15 predicted proteins | sample MGYA00380190_ERZ808037 | MGnify/ENA primary metagenome ERZ808037 (study PRJEB31490, sample SAMN06133399) | mouse gut metagenome | isolation source: J9 | host: mice | place: China: Chengdu | collected 2015-05 ... | reverse complement strand
GACTGCAATGAAAAGTCATTGCCACTTTTTCTAATTTTGTTTTTATACTTGACTTTCTTTAATAGTTAGTCTCGTATCAAACAATGGAATACAGCAATATTCCGGCTGCACCTGCCCCCAACATCACATAAATTGGATTTACTTTCCATTTCCTCAAAACCAAAAAGCCAGCTGCAAAAATCATTACAGAAATTATGTTGATTCCACTCAAATCAACCGGCAGGGTTCTTTCTCCGTAAAAAGCCATGATTACTAAGGTAATGCCGGCAGATGCAATCATGGCTGCAACAGCAGGGCGAAGACCTGCAAGCACCCCCTGTACCATTTTCAATCCACGAAAACGGTAATAAATATAGGCAAGTGTTATTACAATCACACAAGAGGGGAGAATACAGCCTACGGTGGCAATAATTGCTCCCGGAATTCCTGCAACCTGAATCCCTACAAAGGTTGCTGAATTGATGGCAATCGGCCCCGGTGTCATTTCAGCAATCGTCATAATATCTGCAAATTGGGTCATAGACAACCACGGGTGAACATCAACAACTTGATTTTGAATCAGCGGCATGGCAGCATAACCACCGCCTATACTAAACAACCCAATTTGGAAGAAACTCCATAACAGCTCCAAATAAATCATGCCTGCCTCCCTTTCCTGCCAAGATACAAAGTATCAACTGCACCGATTATGGCACAGATTAGAATAATCAGTATAATGTTGATTTTCATGAAACGGACAGCAACAAAAGACGCAAACAAAACAACAATCGGCAGAACCCGTTTTTTTTGGAAAATGTTTTTTCCCATTGTGATTACTACATCACAAATTACAGCAGCTACTCCTGCAAGCATACCTGTCATAGCCATGTTGACAATTACATTATTACGAAATGCAGTATAGAAAAAAGAAATTATAGAGATGATGATGAGTGGCGGCAGCACCGTTCCCAATACCGTTATCAAAGCCCCACACACCCCTGCCACATGATACCCTACAAGAATAGACGCATTGACAGCGATTGCACCGGGTGAGGATTGTGCGATTGCTGTTAAGTCCATCATTTCCTGTTCTTCTATCCAGTGCAGCTCATCAACAAATTTTTTCTGCATTAAGGGTATGATTACAAATCCACCACCGAACGTACAGGCACTTAACTGAAAAGTAGATAAAAACAGTTTTATTAATGTTTTTTGTTTCAATGTGCTTCCCTCCTTATGCACATAAGTATAACACTTGCTTTTCGATAATAAAAATAATATAATTTTATTTATAATATAAGAAAATACATATAAGGACGGGATAAATATGACAATACGGCACTTAAAAATATTCTTATCGGTTTGCAAAAATAATTTCAATACAACAAAGGCTGCCGAAGAACTCCGCATGACACAGCCTGCAGTAAGTCTTGCTATCAAGGAATTAGAGCAGTATTATGGCGTAGCTCTATTTGACAGAATCGGAAAAAGGCTTAAAATCACAGAAGCAGGGCACCGGTTTTTTGAGTACTCTGTACATATCACCTCCATGTTTGATGATATGGAAAAAGGAATGAAAGACTGGGATTCTTTTGGCATTATAAGAATCGGGGCAAGCATAACGATTGGTTCACAGTTTCTTCCTTACTATGTGAAAGCATTTTATAATCGTTATCCCGGTACAGAGGTAAAAGTAACCATCAGTCCATCAGAGCAGTTGGAACAGAAAATATTGAACAATGAACTGGATTTTATACTGATTGAGGGTATTTCCCACACACCGGCTTTTGTTTCAGAGGAATATATGGAAGACAGTCTGACTGTTATCTGCCCTGCAAACAGCGGATTTTATCCGGGGCAGCTGCTTTCTGTTGAAGAATTTCGTCAACAGAAATTTCTTCTTCGTGAGCATGGAAGCGGCACACGTGAAATTTTTGAACAGGTAGTTGAAGCAGCGGGGTTTTCTGTTTCCCCTGTCTGGGAAGCCATGAGTACCACGGCTTTAGTAAATGCTGTTATCAGCGGGCTTGGAATTGCCGTATTGCCGCATCGTATGGTGATCGGGCCGATAGAACGTGGGCTTGTTGTTGCTGTCCATGTAAAAGGACTTAGTTTCAAACGAAAGTTCCATATTGTCTATCATAAAGAAAAATTCCTTACTTCATCAGCGAAAGCCTTTATTGATTTGTGTCAAAATTATGAAATGGATTATCCACTGCCCAAATATAATGGATTATATTAGAATGAAATTTAAGTTCTGATCTCAGCTCCATTTAAAATTTTACACAGATTTTTCATAAATCATCTTTTAGATTTTACATAGATCAAATACCATTTGATTATAGGAAAATTCTTGGGAGGATTATAGTCAAATGGATTTCTTTGGATTGCTGACAATGATTGGCGGGTTGGCATTATTTTTATATGGAATGAAAACGATGGGAGATGCCTTGTCTAAGATAGCAGGCGGCAGGTTGGAGCAGGTACTGGAGCGTATGACTAATAATCCTGTGAAGGCTGTCCTGCTTGGGGCAGGTGTGACAGCGGTGATTCAGTCTTCGTCCGCTGCAACGGTTATGGTAGTTGGGTTTGTTAATTCTGGTATTATGAAGCTGTCACAGGCAGTCGGCGTGATTATGGGTGCAAATATCGGTACGACAGTTACCTCGTGGATTCTGAGCCTTTCCGGTATTGAAAGCGGGAATTTCTTTGTAAAACTTCTGAAGCCCTCGTCTTTTTCCCCAGTATTGGCACTCATCGGTGTGATACTGGTGATGTTTATCAAAAATACGAAAAAGAATGATGTGGGAACAATTCTGATTGGGTTTGCAGTGCTTATGTTTGGAATGGAAATCATGAGCAGCGCAGTAAAGCCGCTTGCAAATGTACCGGAATTTACCTCGCTTTTTACGGCGTTTGAAAATCCCGTTTTAGGTATGATAGTCGGAGCGGTTTTGACTGCAGTGATTCAGAGTTCTTCTGCTTCTGTCGGTATTTTGCAGGCGATGTGTGCCACCGGAAGCGTAACGGTGGGAGCTGCGCTTCCGGTGATCATGGGGCAAAATATAGGAACCTGTGTCACAGCGTTGCTTTCCGGTGTAGGGGCAAACAGGAATGCAAAAAGGGCATCTTTGGTACATCTTTACTTTAACCTGATAGGTACATTTGTGTTTATGGCAGTATTTTATGCCATGAATCATTTTGTACAGTTTGCTTTTTTGTCGGATACGGCAAATGGTGCAGTTATTGCAGTGATACATAGCTTGTTTAATATTGCCTCGACGATCGTGCTGCTTCCAGCTTCTGAGCTGCTGGTAAAACTCGCATATTTTACCATTCCTCAGTCAGAGGATGAAACACTGGAAACGTCAGGAAAAGTACTGGACGAAAGGTTTTTGGAAAGACCTGCGTTTGCGGTTGCACAATGTAAAAATGCGGTGTGTGATATGGCGCAGCTTATCTTAAAGGCAATGAGTTTATGTGTATTCATTCAGGAAAAATATAATGAAAATGCAGTGCAGACGATTATGGAAATTGAGCAGGAGGTAGATGCCAGGGAGGATGAGTTATCATCCTATCTGACAAAACTTTCCACAAAGCCGCTCTCTGAATGGGACAGTAAAACCATCAATAAATTTAGCAGGTGCATTACGGATTTTGAAAGGATATCCGATTATACAAAGGGCATCGCATTCGCACAAAAGAAGCTGTATAAAAGCAAAGAAAAATTCTCAAAGAAAGCCACTGCCGAGGCAAGGCTGATCTATGAGGCGACCCTAGAGATTGTGGAATGTACGGTTTCCGGTTTTATACACGGGGACAAAGAGATGACGTTTCGTATTGATCCGCTTGCCGATGTGATTAGCCGGGTAAAAAAAGATATTCGAAAAAACCACAGCAAGAGACTGGAAAAGGGGAAGTGCTCTGTGGAACTCGGCATGGCGCTTACAGATATGGTAACTTCCCTGGAGCGTATTGCGAAGCATTGTTCCAACATAGCGGAGGAGCAGATGGCATCCGAAACAGACCAGTACGCACTGCATCAGTATGCACGGAATATCAAAGAAAGAAACGAGTTGTATAAGGAGCTGCTTGAAGGATATACAGAAAAATATTCGTTAGAAAAAACTTGAGGAAACTTGAATTAGAATTGTGTGCAGGCACAGTTTTGCATAAGTGGGCATGATTTAAGAAATTTCACAAAAAGGAGTTAGTGCTTATGTCATTAATCTATATTTTGGAAGATGATAAAAATATTCAGGAAATAGAAAGTTATGCCATAAAGGGAAGCGGATATGATGTACGTGCGTTTGATGATGCGGAAGCCTTTGACAGGGGAATGCAGGAAATGAAGCCGGATTTATTGCTTCTCGATGTCATGCTGCCAGGGGAGGATGGACTGTCTGTACTGAAAAGGCTCCGCGCAAATAATGATACAAAAGAAATGCCTATTATACTTGTGACAGCGAAAGATTCAGAAATAGATACCGTCAGGGGACTTGATCTGGGGGCTGATGACTACATTACAAAACCATTTGGCGTGATGGAACTTATGTCGCGCATCAAGGCGATTATGCGGCGCATCAAACCGATGAGCGATGACGTGATCTTAAAATATAAAAATATATATCTGGATCAGAACAGACGGATCTGCCTTGTGGATGGGGAAAAGGTGGAACTGACATTCAAGGAATATGAGCTGCTCCGGCTGTTTCTTTCCAATCTGGGTATTGTACTGACAAGGGAAATAATCATGGAAACTGTATGGGGGACGGATTTTGCAGGGGAAAGCAGAACCGTTGACATGCATATCAAAACACTCCGTAAAAAGCTGAAAGAAGCGGGCAGCCTGATTATTACTGTGAGGAATGTGGGGTATAAGCTGGAATGAGGCAAAAAATAAACAGACGATTCACCGGTATTGCACTTTTTTCCGTTGTGATTACCACGATCTTTATGACTGCGGTGTCCTATGCGCAGTTAAAAAAACAAGTTTTTTCTGATCTGGCGGTTGTGGCAAACTTATTGATTGATGAAGACTCATATGAGCGAAAAATAGACAATTTAAGAATTACATTGATAGATGCAGACGGTAAGGTTTTGTTTGATTCCACGGTAGATGAGCAGTCGCTTGCCAACCACCTGGACAGGCCTGAAATTGTGAAGGCGATATCTTCCGAAACCGGTATGGGAATAAGAAAGTCAGGTACCCTGTCGGAGAGCGTATTTTATTATGCAAAAAAACTGGATAACGGGCAGATACTTAGAGTAGGCAAGGAGGCGCACAGCGTTGTGGCTGTTCTTTTGTCTGCCCTTCCAATGGTGTTGACATTAGCACTGCTGCTTGTGATCATCTGTATGATGGTGTCGCACTACCTTACTTCTGCCATTGTGAAACCGATTGATGAAATGGCAGGGGATATGGAACATATTGATGAGGGGAAAAGTTATCCGGAGCTAATCCCGTTTGCAAGAAGAATCCGCTTACAGCATGAGGAAATCCTATCTGCAGCAAATATAAGACAGGAATTTACCGCCAATGTAAGCCATGAACTAAAAACACCTCTTGCGGCGATATCAGGCTATGCAGAGCTGATGGAAGCAGGACTTGTAGATGAAAAAGAGATTCAGCGCTTTTCAGGAGAAATCCGTAAAAGCGCAGCAAGGCTGCTTACCCTGATTAATGACATTATTAAGCTCTCACAATTAGATGCAGGAAATGCAAAGGATATTCTTGAGGTGGTAAACTTGGCACAAATTACAAAAGAAAGTGTGGAAATGCTCTCTTTTGGAGCAGCGAAAAATGGTATTGATGTAATGTATGAAGGAGATGACAGGGCAGATGTCCATATCGGAAAGGAACTTGCACAGGAACTTACCTACAATTTGATTGAAAACGCCATCCGATATAACAAACCGAACGGCAGAGTAACTGTAAAAGTGCAAAAAGAGGGAATGCAGATTATCTTTTCGGTAGAGGATACCGGTATCGGCATTCCGCTGGAGCATCAGGAGAGAATTTTTGAACGCTTTTACCGGGTGGATAAAAGCAGGTCGAAGGAACTTGGAGGCACGGGGCTTGGACTTGCGATTGTAAAACATATCTGTAATCTGACAGATGCAGATGTGAATCTGGTGAGTAAGCCCGGGGTCGGAACGAAGATATTTATTGTTTGGGGCAGGGGCAGTGCCAACTTAGGTGTTGGGAAAAACGGCAGTAAGGTCTTGTAAAGATTATGCCGGAATGGTTAAGTGAAAAGATTGGAGGTTGTAGACATGGAGACTGTCTTCCAGATATTTTTATTGGCTGCAGGGTTTACGATGCTTATCAAGGGCGCGGATTTCTTTGTGGACGGTTCGTCAGGCATGTATGATGGAGGGAGGTGTGCAAAATGGCAATTGGTAGAGTCTCAAGCAGTATAGAGGCATTGGCTGCTGCAGTCAATCCTCATAAAGAAGCAGTGGAGCTGGTGGAACAGCAGATAGATGAGTTGGCAGATGATCTTGCTCGAGATACCTATGAAACAACAATGAAGCCGGATGATTACGTTTATCCGAGTGAGAACTATAATGATATTATGAAAGTTAGTGCTGGAGAACATTTTTTATCATCGAACAATAACCGTCAGCCTCAATAAACGCGGAGTTTGTAGTATTCAAAATGTGATTGAAGCAGATGGAAGTTATATGCAAGGCCATGGAGTCCGCGATTGCCCAGAGCGCGGACTCGCCCATTTGTGAAATTTTAGTGATAAATTTGAGTTTGACCATGGGATGGGATTTTTTCAATCAGCTAAACTTAATGACATTTGGCATGAATCTAACCTTTACGCTGCTTTTCACAGATTTTCATCCAGGAACTGATAACATTCCCCATACCACTTATGCCCTCCTTCAGGCATATTGTGAATCAATAGTTCACTTTTTCCCAGCAGTTCATAAGCTTCCCGTATTTTTTTAACCTGTTCCTTTGGTCCCTCAATTCCCCGCGGGCCGTTATTTCCATCCTGAATTCCGTTTTCTATAAACAGAGGTCTTGGTGCGATCAGGGAACAGATATCGCTGATATCTCCTAGGGTCCACAGTCTCGGCGCAAAATTGCAGGGACAGAAGTGGCAGCTTAAAATACTGTCAAAATATCCATGTACGTAACCGCTTACCACGGCCAGACGTATCCTGTCATCCATTGCTGCCAGCCACATACAACTCCGTCCGCCGCCGGAAAACCCCACACATCCTATCCTTGGTCCGCTTTCATCCGCCGCAAGATACGGAGTGTGACAGGCAAAGTCAAGAAGCCGCTGAAGTTCCCAGATTTCCAATGCGGTCAGGCTAAGACCCAAGGCCTCAGATGTCTGAGACAGATCTCTGCAAGAGCTATCGAGGCTGGAGCCACCGGTCTCGGCTCTTTCTCCGTACCCTGGAGGATCTGGACAGAATACCACATAACCTGCCTGGGCGATTTTCTTTCCATAACACTCCGCAGGAGTCTCATCTATCTTTCTTTGTTCCGCCGTTGAAGAAATAACGCCACATACTGTATTCTTGTTGGCACCATGAGCTGGAACTGCTATTACGGCTCGTGCCGCATTTCCATCTTGGACGCAATCTGGTATCAACATATAAAAAGGCATGAAAACCTTCGGCAGGGTTTCCAGCGCATATTTCCGACGTACATATCCCTCCTCTTTTGCTTCTTCTAAAAGCAGAGGTTCCTGCTTTCCCATTCCTTTCCCGATCCGCTCCAGTCGTTCAAGACCAAGCTGTGTGGAAAGACCTTTTCGGAAACGCTCCTTCCACACAGAAAATTCTTCCTCGGATTTTGCTGTATAAGCAAATTTCTGTCCTTCCGTGTGGTACAAATCCTTAAAAAAATCCTTAAACGAATATTTCATAAATTCATTCCTTTCCGTTTATCCTTTTTTAACGCTGCACACGTCCGGAACTGTCACCCAGAACGAGCTTTTCCACTTCTGCGACGGAGACCATATTATAGTCTCCTTCAATGGAGTGCTTGAGTGCGGAAGCGGCTGCGGCGAATTCAATAGAGTCCTGTGCATTTTTGTTGTGTAGCAATGCATAGATAAGACCGCCGCCAAAGCTGTCACCGCCGCCTACTCGATCCACAATATGGAGATGATATGTTCGGGAGAAAAAGGTTTCTCCGGTATCAGAATCAAACAGCATGCCGCTCCAATCATTATCGGAGGCAGATATGCTTTCCCTCAGGGTGAATGCGACCTTTTTAAAGCCGAATCGGTCAGAGAGCTGTCTGGCAACTGATACGTATCCCTCTTTATCCAGTTTCCCCGCATAAATATCAGTGTTTTGCGCTTCAATGCCAAATATGTCCTTGGCATCCTCTTCGTTGGATATGCATACATCCACATACCGACACAGATCCGCCATAGTAGAACGTGCCTGCTCCCGCGTCCAGAGTTTACTGCGATAGTTCAAGTCGCAGCTCACTGTTACGCCGTGTTTTTTTGCCGCCTCACAGGCCTGTCTGCAGATGTGTGCCAGATTTTGTCCCAAGGCAGGCGTGATTCCGGTAAAATGGAACCAGTCTGCCCCGGAGAAAACAACATCCCAGTTAAAGTCGCTTTCTGATGCCTGTGCAATGGCGGAATTGGTACGGTCATAGATGCAGGCGCTTCCACGGACCGATGCACCTTTTTCCAAAAAGAAGATCCCTATCTTATCGCCGCCGCGGGTGATGTGCTCAGTGCTTACTCCGTATCTGCGCAGACTGTTCACTGCCATCTGGCCAATTGCGTGAGAGGGGAGTCTCGTCACGAAACAAGAGTCAATGCCATAATTGGCAAGGGAAATAGCCACATTTGCTTCCGCTCCTCCAAAAGTGGCTTCAAAGGAATCTGTTTGAACGAAACGGAGATTATTACCCGGCTGCAGACGCAACATCAGTTCTCCGAATGTAATTACTTTTGCCATATTTGTCTCGCTTTCTGCCGCATAAGCGGCTTCTGATATCACCATTCCGCAATGGAACCGTCTGTATGTCTCCACACAGGATTCTTCCAACTGTGAGGGGCGCTGTTCTCTTGGAGGACAAGGCTGCGGTTGATTTCAACGCCGATGCCCGGAAGAGTGGAGAATGGTGCATATCCGGTGGTAAAGGTGAAGTCTTCTTTGTTAAGGACATAATCAAGTACGCTGTTTTCTTCCACTTTTTGATTGCTCATAATTTGTTCCTGAATAAAGGCGTTGTAGCTGACGGCATCCACCGAGAAGCAGGAAGCGAGCGCAATTGGGCCGAGAGGGCAGTGGGGAGCAAGCGCAACATCATGCGCTTCGGCCATCGCCGCAATTTTGCGGACTTCCGTAATGCCGCCGGCGTGGGAAAGATCCGGTTGGATAATGTCAACGCCGCCGGCCTTTAGCAGGCGCTTGAAATCATATTTACTAAAGAGACGTTCTCCCGTTGCAATAGGGATATTACAGCAGTGCGCAATCTCTTTAAACTCTTCCATATGCTCGCATAAAACAGGTTCCTCAATAAACATTGGATCATATTCTTCTAGTTTCCTGGCGAGGATTTTTGCCATTGGCTTGTGAACTCTTCCGTGGAAGTCAATGGCAATACCGACCGGGTTCCCGACCGCATTGCGGACGGCAGCGACACATTCCAGAGCAGCGTCAATTTTTTCATAGGAATCAATGATCTGAAGCTCATGGGTAGCGGTCATCTTGACGGCCGAAAATCCTGCGGCCTTTCGGGACTTTGCACAAGCGGCCAGGGCATCCGGTGTATCACCCTCAAGCCAGGAGTAAATTTTGATTTTATCCCGGCACAGACCGCCCAGAAGATTATATACCGGTGTGTGGAAGAATTTGCCCTTGATGTCCCAGAGAGCCTGATCAATACCGGACAAGGCGCTCATAAGGACGGGGCCGCCGCGATAGAATGCGGCCCGATATAACATATTCCAGATATCTTCAATGCGGGAGGGGTCTTTACCGATCAGGTAGTCCTTCATTTCTTCCACACAGCTTTGTACTGTGAAGGCTCTTCCCTCAACAATGGGTTCGCCCCATCCGGAAATACCCTCGTCTGTTTCTATTTCCAATAAGCACCATCTGGGACGAACCAGATAAGTATTTACCTTGGTGATTTTCATGATAATCTCTCTTTCTACCGCCTTAACGGTTTTGAATTTGTGTAACGTCAATATCTTGGAACAGGCGTTCCAGCTTTTGTTTTGCATTTTTCAGAAGAAGATGGATAAGTCCGGCATTTTCTTCCGTGTAGCGGAAAATAGGGACGGCGACGCTCAGGGCTGCGAAAATGTCGCCTTTTTTCCTGAGAGGAATGGCGATACAGCGAATATGGCGCGTGGATTCCTCTGATTCATAGGCAAAACCGTCTTCTCGTATTTTTTCCAACTGTTTTTCTAAAAGCGAAAAATCAGTTACTGTATTTGGGGTCAGAGGTTCAAGCCCCTTGGGATATAGCTTTTTTAAATCGCAGAGTGAATGATCCGCCAGTAGAGCTTTGCCGATTGCGGTGCTGTAAGCGGGCAGGCTGTGCCCGACTTCGGCAATCATTCGGATCGGCTCGGGGGAGTCAGCTTTTGCCAGATAAAAGGTATTTCCGTTGCGGAGAGTGGCAAAATAAGAGGTTTCCGAGCAGGCATTCGTAATAATACGCAACTCATTCCTGACTTCATCAAGGGCGTTGAAGTTTTCCAGATATGCATTACCAAGCTGGAAGGCGGCCATACCGATCGTGTATTTACCATTGGATGGGTGAACGGACAGATAGTGGCGTTCACACAGAGTGTGCAGGATGGGAAACATACTGCTCTTGGGGGTGTCCAATTGAAGGCAGATTTCAGTAAGTGTATATCCGCCTTGATTCCCCCGGGCAATAAGCTCCAATGCATCCAGGACGCGTGTTGTTGAACGGTGACAGTTGGGATCTGGCATATAATTTCCTCCCTGATATAAAAAATATGTTCATATATAAGAATAAGAGGAAGATACCACAAAGATAAAATCCTGTCAAGAAAATTTAGTTTTTTGAAATATTTAAAAATATATTGCGATTTGAAATGCTCTATGATAAAATATGGTTGTTCATAAATAAGAATTAAGTTCGTAAATAGGAACAATATGGACTGGCATACAGAAATAAAAGGAGAGGAGGTTACAATGACAAAGGAAAGTGACAGGGTTGCAGAGTGGATCAGGTCATATCGGATTGTGGCAATCGTAAGAGGACTGCGAAAAGAAATGTGCATGAAGCTGTCAGATGCGCTCTACAACGGCGGGATCAGGTCAATGGAGATTACTTTTGACCAGACCGGAAGCATGGAACAAGGGGATACGGCGGAATCAATTGCCGCTCTGCGTAGCATCTGGGGGGAGAAAATGAAAATTGGGGCAGGGACGGTGCTTTCGTTTGAACAGCTTTCCATGGCGAGAGAGGCGGGCGCCTCTTATATCGTCACGCCCAATACGGATCCGGAACTTATCAGGGAGGCCAAATATCTGGGGATGGCGGTCCTTGCGGGAGCCATGACACCGTCTGAGATTCAGGAAGCCTATATGGCGGGGGCAGATTTGGTAAAAGTATTTCCGGCAGCAGTGCTGGGGCCGGACTATATCCGTGCGGTCATGGCACCGCTCGGCCATATTCCAATACTGGCAGTCGGTGGCGTAAATGAGAATAACATACGGGAGTACATAAAAGCGGGAGCGTTAGGGGCCGGTGTCGGAGGCAATCTTGTTAATGGCAAATGGATTGAGGAAGGAAAAATGGAACAGATTACAAAACTGGCGCAGGAATATGTGAAAAATGCGTCCGACATTTAAAATAAGTTTTGTTCAAAGGTTTGTGTGGCAAAACAACGTACCGGATGTTATGTTTTGAAAAGGAGGTTTTTAGCATGAAAAACAAGGTAGTAGCTATGATGTTAGCAGTATCTTTGGTGATGGGGGGAACAATCGGCTGCGGAAGTGAGGTTTCAAATGACAGCCGGCCGGAAACGGAAGAAAACTCACCGGAGGGGGAATCAGACGCAGGGGAGGAATCTATTACATTAAATGTAATGTTTGCAATCCGTGACGTTGATTCCATGATTGAACCCAATGATATGGAAGTTGTTCAAAAGCTGGAAGAGAAAACAGGCATTCATGCCGAGTGGGAGGTAATTAAGCAGGCGGATTGGGATACTAAATTAAATCTGATGTTTGCCTCAGGGGAGTATCCGGATATCATCCTTGCTCCTAAAGCTACGGTGGACGTGGAGGAATATGGCGTGACCCAGCAGATTCTCCTTCCGGTAGACGAATTGACGGAGCAGTATATGCCGATTTACACGGAGCGTTTATCAGCTGAGGATATTGATCCTACGGTAAGTCTGATCGCTTCTGACGGCAAGAAATATTCAGTTGGGTGTTTATGGGCATCTAATATTAACACTACAACTCACTTTTTTATCAATCAGACGTGGTTAGACAATCTTGGTTTGGAGACACCATCTACATTAGAGGAACTGACAGATGCGCTGCGCGCATTCAAGACGCTGGATCCGAACGGGAACGGAGAGGCGGATGAGGTGCCGTTAGAAATGACACTGGATGACGGATATTACGGTCCAAGATATATACTTCCGATGTTTGGGGTTCCGGTAGACACATCTCGTTGGATTTATATTGATGATGACAAGAAAATCCAGTTCGCCCCTACGCAAAACGGGTTCCGGCAATGTATGGAATGGCTGCATCAGGTGTATGAGGAAGAATTGGTGGATGCCGAAATCCTTTCGCAGGACAGTAGCACGGTAGAGTCCAAGCTGGCTGAAGGGAATGTGGGTTTTTTCACGGCATGGCGGCTGACTGCAATGGGATGGGATGACGGCGTTGCGAAGGATTGTACACTGTATATGCCTGTTGGGTCCGAAGGATCGCAAGCGCAGCTCTCCAGATTGCTCGAAGTGGCATCTAATGGTGCGTATATTACGAAGTCAAATCAGCATATAGAAGAAAGCATGCGCTGGCTGGATTCGTTTTTGGAAACAGAAACTATGTTTTCCCTTTATTATGGCGCTGAGGGAAAAGGATGGGAATATGATGCCGATAACGGAAAGGTCAATTCACTTGTAACGGATACCAGCGGCACGAAGGACTTCCTGGACTGTAATAGTTTGTTTTTTGGGCCTTCCAAATATATATCCGAGAGCTATAATATGGCACCGCAATTAGTTGAGAAAGCTGAGTATTGTGAAAAATATGATGCGGCAGGGATAGTTCAGAAGTATTCCAACACGAATTTAAAGATGGCGCCATTGACATCGGATCAGAAGGCAAGAATTGCTTTGAAGGAAACTGATATTAAAAATGCGGTATCGGAGAATATGGCCGCATTCACAGTGAACGGCGTGACAGACGAAAGCTGGGCCGCTTTTGTGAAATTGTTTGAAGATATGGATATTTCAGGATATCTTCAAACCTATCAGGATGCGATTGATCAGATGGAGTTAGATTAAGCCTATGAAAGATATGATTCAGAATTTTAGTGTTCCGGTTTCGGCAAGGACAGAGAATTCTCTGGCTTTGTTGTGGGATAAGCCTGAATGCGCAGGACAGATAGAGGAGTACAGGGTTTTTGTTAATGGCAGAGGTGTGGGAACGACTACGGCCACGGATTATACGGTTGAAGGGCTGGATGGTGCGACGGAATATGAATTATATGTAACTTCGGTGCGGAAAGACAAAGAAAGGGGCATCAGCAGCCATGTCATAAAAGCGTGGACCAAAAAGAGGGCACAGACGGTTGTCATAACTGACTTCGGGGCAGTGGCAGATGGAGTGACAATAAATACAAAAGCGATTCAGGCGGCCATAGATGCCTGCCCCAAAGGGGGAAAAGTGTTAATCCCGAAAGGAACGTTTGTCTCGGGGGCGATTTTTTTGAAAAGCGATATGACCTTGTATTTGGATGAAGGGGCACTGTTGCTTGGGAGCGCTGACCCCGGTGATTATCCGGTGATGGCCTATCGGTGTGAGGGGAAAGAGCAGCCAAATTACTGTAGCCTCATCAATTCCGAAAATCCTGTTGACGATCCGGATGTTTGTGGAGAAGGAGCGTATCGTAGTCCTAGAAGGACAGGGGGGTATGTGTCGGGCGCATCCAGGCTTCATGACATTACCATAGAGGGAAAAGGGGTAATTAATGCGAATGGAACCCGGCTGAGCAAAAACGAACTTACAGAAAAGAAAGGGGCGAGAGGGCGAGCGGTTTCTCTGCGGAATGTGGACAGGGTATACCTGAGAGATGTCACAGTCAGGCAGTCACCGGCATGGTGTATCCATTTATCCTATTGTACGGATGTGAATATAAATAATATTCAGGTTCATACCAGATATGGGGAAAATGGAGAGATCTATGATGTCTATAATGCGGACGGGATCAACCCGGATTCCTGCAAAAACGTTAATATTTTTCATTGCATGATTGCCAGTCAGGATGATTCCATAGCTGTTAAATCCGGAATGGATGAAGAAGGGCGCAATGTAGGGATACCAACGGAAAATGTCAGGATTACAAACTGCCGGTTCAGAAGTGGTTTTGGCGTTGCGATGGGAAGCGAAATGTCAGGCGGCATCCGTAATGTGCTGGTTCAGGACTGCGATTTTATCAACACTTACAGCGTTGCAAGTATTAAAGCCATACGCGGAAGAGGATCGGTGATTGAAAATGTAAAATATGAAGATATCACTTTCCGATATAATTCCGCAGAGTATTCTGACTGTGAGTGGTTCCGGGGAGCAATCTATATTGACCAATTTTACAGCTATCAGAATTATGATCTGGATTTTCCGTTTCCGTTTGATGAGAGTACTCCGGTTATTAGAAATATAATGTTCCGGAATATAGAATTATCTACGGAAGTGAGCAGTGCCATTTATCTTGCCGGTCTGCCTGAGAGCCCGCTGCAGAATATTTTCCTGGATAATATCAGGGCGGAGGGACGATATGGGATGAAGGCTTATAATGTAAAGGGGCTGACAGAACGAGGCGTGAGGATAAAGGCGTATGAGGGAAAAGAACGTGTGTATAAAAATGTAAATCAGTAAATCAGAGCGAGACAGGGAATTTGCAAACCGGGATTTCCTGTCTCGGCTGTTTTTTAACAGATGTTGTCTCAAAAGTCGGTCTTTTACAAGTGACAATACGGATATTTTCATGGAAGTGACAAAGAGGGTTTCCTATAATAAATAAAACATATGCTTAAAGGTTAAATAGGCTCTCGGAATCTTGGGCCTTCCGACTAAGATTCACCGGTCGGATGAACTTTGAAAAGTAAATATTATCCAGA
>ERZ808037.1440-NODE-1440-length-15331-cov-3.495608_pt1 | contig 15331 bp, 17 predicted proteins | sample MGYA00380190_ERZ808037 | MGnify/ENA primary metagenome ERZ808037 (study PRJEB31490, sample SAMN06133399) | mouse gut metagenome | isolation source: J9 | host: mice | place: China: Chengdu | collected 2015-05 ... | reverse complement strand
CGCTCGGATATATCTGAATTTCTTTAATGAGGTAAGTGATAAGGCTTTTCTTCTCCTCGTCACTCATTATAGCATATAACTTTCCAAAATTTTGCATGATTTTGTAAACATTATCAAGCGTGATGACTTCCATCTCAATGGAACTTTTTCTTAATTTTGCATCTTCAATGCGTTCCTCCAACTCCACCATCGTATCATACAAAGCATCAAGCCTTAATGTCATATCATGGATTTTTCTTTCACGGAATCGGGCATCGAAAGGAAGATTGTCAATTTCATTTTCCAGACGTGCTTTATTCAAATCCACCTCTTTCAGCTTGTTTTCATAATTGGCAAGTTCTTTATCTACAACGCTTGTATCTGTCTGCACTCCAATTCGCTTTTCAAGCTCTTTTGCAAAATAGGCATCGCTTACAAGCTCTTTTACCGCTTCTACTACAAGCGGCTCAATGTCGATTTTTCTTAAAGATGCCTTGTAGTCACAATGACACCCCGCTCCTGTTTATTTCTTCCGCATATATAATAGTAGACTTCCTTATATGTGCCGTCTTTATTTGTCCATGCGTGTTTATTCGTATACATTGAACTGCCACAAAGGGGGCATTTCAGAACGCCCGTCAGAAGATGCGACCTTTCTTTGCCAATTCTTGACGGCTGCTTGATTCCTGTTGCCAGACGCTTTGTATGGACTTTCTGCCAGAGTTCCTCACTGACAATCCCCTCATGCTGCCCGTCCTCTAAAATATAATCATCTGTATGGACTTGCTTGTATTCATTTTTTGTTCCTTTGACTTTTTCCCGTGTTCTTCTGCCATATGCGATTTTTCCGCAATAAACAGGGTTGTCTAATATCTGCCGTATTAAATGGTTGCTCCATGTTTCGTAAGCGTCAATTAAGATAGTGGATAGAAAAATAACCACCAATCCTCCATACTAAAAGGGTAGTGGTTATCTTATCGGCACCAGGTTAAACTTATAAAATAAAAAAAGTCTAAAAGAAAAAGGGAACAGGAACTTTCTGTTTCCTTTTCACATGGCTTTTTGTTATAATCATTCTAAAACGTTTATCATAAAGAAGGTGCATTTATGTCTAAAAGATCAACAAAACTGGAAGCGCTCAATGATATATTTAAGGAAAATGATATCACGCAGGATGCTATATCATTCCATGATGACCTGATGTAATAATCGTATTCCTTTTTAACGTATCAATGACAAACTATTATTTGATTTTGGAGATTAACAAATAATTACTAGAACGCATTGGTTAGCAAAGCACCGCCTGCCATATTGCCACTCAAATTTATAATACAATTCAAAAGCACATTTAGTGCATCAAAAGCATTCTTTGTCTTTCCCATATTCTTATCTCCTTTTCTTTTCAAAACATATTTAACATGCTCTATCAAAAAAAATATTATAAGTGGTATTACAACAAAAAGTGCTCTCTTAGGTGCTAACTCTCGCTCTGCAAGCCAATACGTTCTAAACAAAACATTTATCTTTCTCACAATTCAAATATTGTAACGATGTGGACTATAATTATTCATCTGTTTCTATAGTAACCAGCTCCGCTATTTTAGCCGCAACATCTTCCATTGATTCCTCAATAGTACTTAATCCACTTCGTGAGCCAAGCAACGGACTAACTTCACGCAAATCCTCAAAGGTCGTATTATGTACAATAGGTACAAGCAAATCACGAGCTAACAGCGCTGAAAGTTCTTTATCCGCTACTCCTTCTCCCTTAATACGTTCAAGAAATGAGGGTGTAACCAATACAATACCGATACGGGATTTTACTAACCCCTTATCAATTTCACGGAGTAATGATGAACCTAAAGGAACATCCTTTTCACTAAACCAAACAGTTACACCTTTAGATTCAAGTATGTCATGTAATTCTTTAGCTGCACCTTTACGGTCATCCCAAGCGTGGCAAAGAAAGACATCTCGTAAATCTGGTAATCCCGAACGCTTTACAACATTTTCACGTACAGGAGTAAGTGTTCGAATTTCCGCAGGTGAATATAAAATAGTAGAACCGCTCGGAGACCAACGTGCTCTCTTCTTAGCTTGTCCGCCACCACCACTACTACCACTACTACTTTTTGAATTATTTGCTGTTGAAGAATATGATGGAGAATATGTGGGATAAAAGCCGTAAGTTGGAATACCACCTCTTCCACACACTGGACAATTTGCCCTTCCACTTGCTGTTCGATGACCATTAATTGGTGCTGTACATCTTGCCATAATTTTACTCCTCCTATTTTTAAGAAAAACGTATCTGCCTATTTCTAAAAATGAATTGCTACATTCAAAGCATTATCATTAATATCTTTTAGAATATATGTTCTTTTGTTGACAATAATCTATTCATCATAATTTGTCAACAATATTTTGTGATTTCTTAGTAAAAAATTCAAGATATAGTGTTTTTCTATTCAAGCTATGTAAAAGACGGTATGAGCTGTTTGAAATCTTCAAGGATTTAGATATGTATTATATTCCTTGAATCCCTTACCCCAAATTTCTCCTTAGAGAAATTTATGTTTACACGGTCTTTTTTTATATCCTCATCATTAAAACTTCTTCCGAAATTATATTTATATTCTAATATTAACACTTTACCAACTTCTATTACTTGCGGTTTAAAGGGCGGTACCAAATATTTATTATATGTTGTATCTATACAATTTTTTGTTATCATTCCACATTCTTGTATTGCAATTGGGCGATTTCCAATATTGTCCAATGTAACCGTTAAAACAATATCACCCTTTTCGTACAAATAGGTAACTGTTTTTCCTACCTCTAATTTTCTATATGGTTTTTCTTTTCGGTTTGCTAGATATAAAGAAACTATAACTGCTAATACAGTCCCTATTGCCGCTATTGCCTGCCAAAATATGTTGCTCATTAAAATCTTCATCATATTTTTAACCATTTTATCCTTCCCTATATACTGTCTTATCGCTTTTATTATAAATCTTCTGTTACAAATTTTTCAACCTATTTAAACAAAACTAAAACAACCTCTTTACTTTGCTATGTAATAAGCGGCATCAGCACCCACGCTAACACCGCTTTTTTCTCAGTCAGTCTATTATAAAATCCCTGCCTTTTTCAGATAACCCACGCCGTCATAGCATCCTCTGAAATAGACCGATTCCATCTGCATATCGCAGAGCTTATTCCGAAGCTCCACAACTTCTATCAGAGCCTTGCACTCCTGCACCGATAAATCGTCTGCTTTTTCCGTGTCAAGAGCCGCCAACACTTTCGGATATTCCTTATAAATATCCTCTATCTTTTCCTGTATGTTCGTGCATGGCATTACCATCGTCATAAGGATGCCGTCAATCCGCAGGTGCGGGTTGATTTGCCGCTTGACTTTAGACACGGAGCGAAGCAACAGCTCTAAGCCTTTGGCGGAAAGATAATGGGGCTGTGTCGGGATAACCACGCTGTCAGCAGCAGCCGCAAGCGCATTGATGGTCAGCATACCCAAGCTCGGCATACAGTCAATAAGGACAGTATCATAATTCTTTTTCACTTCATTGATGCAGGTTTTCAATACGCTTTCACGGCTTATGGCGTTAATCAGCCTTACTTCCAGCCCAGACAGTTCAATGTTGGACGAGAGCAGGTCAACGCCCTCGTCATGGTGCAGGATGCTTCTGGAAACATCGACGGCTTTATCGTCAATGATGTCCTGCATGATGGTGGAGAGCGTGTAGGGCAAGTCGTCTGGTCGGCTGTAACCGAGCGACATGGTTAGATTTGCCTGTGCATCGGCATCAATAAGCAGGACTTTTTTGCCCTGCTGTGCAAGGCTAACGCCCAGATTGACTGCCGTGGTGGTCTTTCCAACGCCGCCTTTCTGGTTGGTTAAAGCGATTACTTTGCAATTTGACATAAGGTGCGTCCTCCTTTCGCATAGATTTAGCCACTTTGTCAAGGTGGCTATGTAAGAGTACCAGAGAACGCAAAAAAGCCGCTTACTCTTAAAAATCAATAAGAATAAGCGGCTTCATAATGATGTGCCTTAGACATATTCAATTTTCATTCTCTTGACGGGTGCGTTTACGACCTTAAATATCAGTTCGTCAACGCAGTCCGTATATCTGCCTTGCTGTATGAGCTGGTTTTTCAGCTCCACAAGGCTATGTAATAAAATGCTCCGTTCTTGACTATCCACATATAAATGGACTTTCTTTTCTCTCATAAATTTCACCAACTTTACTTGTCCAACTATGCAACATCGGGAGTAGCTACCAAAAGATTAATTGTACGTTCATTACCTCGTTGAACCACTGTCGGATGTTCCGAAAACTCAACTTGATTATTTTCACCATACCTCATCACCTTATCCGAAGTCTTCAAAGTATATACTAAAAAGCCCATAAAATCAGACGATTCATTACTTTGTGATAATGGAACATTACCGCTGCTTCTCTGGGTCGAAAATTTTTCAAATAGCACACTTCATCATTACTCAATCATTTTGTCCTTAACATCTTTTTGTTTCTTATGATTTTCTGCAACCCAATTTATAGCTAATTTCTGTAATTTTTGAAACAATTCAATGTGTTCATTGTATTTTTCAGAAGATAGACACCTACGTTTTTCTATTAATCTAATCACATTATTAGCTTTATCTTCCATGCCCGTTTCACGTTCTGTACCAACTATGACCTGCCCATCGTCTGACATGATTAATTCCAGAGACTTAAATATACTTTCCAAATTATCTGTATCTTGTCCCTGCTGATTTGGAGTATCAATTATATAAAAGTTAAAAGGACTGTCTGTTCTTTCAAGATTATATAAATATAATGCTGATTGATACATATAAACTATTCGAGGTGTTTCACTACCAGTATGGTCAATTACTTGCACAAAATCTCGTAATTTTATGAATGTCTTTGGTACATTGATTTTATCTGCTAATATACGGCAATTTCCTTCAATATTATCTTTAATTTCTTTTGACCTTTTTTTAGATTTCATTTCATTAATTTCATCGTCTAACTTTGCAATTTGAAATGTAATTTTGTCCACTTTTTCCTCAAGGATGTCCAACTGTTGCCCACACGCCTCATACATTTCATATTGACCTTTATTTTTGTAGTATGAAGAATATGATATAAACTCTTGTGATTTTTGTATTTTTAATTCAAGCGACTCCAGTTGACTACTAATCTGCTCATATTTTTGCGCCAAATCAGACAAAGTATTTTCAGTCATATCTAATGCTTCTGTTAGCTCTATTTTTAATTTTTCACAATGAGCATAATCAGAACTTATATTCATTTGCTCAGTTAATCCATTAGAATAAACAGCACCGCAGGTTGGGCAAACTAATTCATTTTCTTGTTTCATTGCAAATTCTATATCTTTTTCTGTTTCAATAAGATTTTGTTCAACAATATGCAATTTTTGTTGATTCATGTACGTCTCATTTTCATAAATTGTCATTTCCGCTTTTATAGAAAAAATATCTTTTCGTAATGCATCTGCTTGTTGTACTAAATTCTCTATTTCTTTAGTTGCTTCCTCGATAGACTTTGAATTATCCAATTGTGACAAAGAATTAGAAATCTGTTCAACAAAGTTCTGATTGTGATTTAATTCCTTTTTCTTTTCCTCTTTCTCCATTATACGTTGCGCTTTTTGGGTTTGAAGTAAATAATACTTATCATCAAGATAACCACAAACATATTTATTTGTATTCTTTTTCCAATCTTTAATATATCCCACTTTATCAAAAGCATCAGCTATTTTGTTCCATCCTTCATCCTGGTCGATATATTGGAACCTAAAAAGTAAAGGGGGTGTTATATTAAACTCTTTCCCCTCCTTTGAAATACACGGCATTTTAACTCCAAAAATATCCATTAAGGAATTGCTATATTTATGAAATTCATCTGATTCAATTATACATAAATATTCGCCTTTCGACTGCTCAAAAATTTGAAATTTTTTACCTTGCCGTATTATGACATATTGATTTTTCCCATATTGAAAAAAGATTAAATATGAAGATATAAGCTCTTTCCAATCCTTTTCTATTCTTTTAAGTTCACACCCAAAAGTATAAAATATGCTTTTAATGATTGAAGATTTTCCAGTCTTATTTCCACCTAAAATAATATTCAATCCTTTCGAAAAAGGAACTTCTAATGAACGTGACTCACTCTGACTGATTACAATCAGTTTTTTTATTATCAGTCTTTTCATTTTTCTTTTCCTCCTCTCTTTTTCGCATATTTCTTATTAAAAGTCGATATTTTTGTTCTATCTCAAATTTCTTTGCTGAATCTTTGCTCATAATACAATACCTCTATTAATGTTCTATCTAATGATTGCGACGAAAGCCCTTGTTTTAATAACTCATGCATACATTCTTTCTCTAAAACACTTGCATCATAAAAATCCCCCATACATTCAATATATGTAGAGATAACCTTTCGTAATCTAATGACAATTTCTTGGTACTTAATATCATTCACATTAAGCCACCTTGAATCATGTAATGTTTTTGCAGATTCAATACAACGCAATTCCTTATCCGTTAATCCTTGTGTTGATAAATAATTATAAAAATCTGTATAATTTCCCTTTTTGCTAATTGTTGAATTGATTTTATCATTTATTTTTGAAATTTCTATTCCTTTTTTATCCACTAAACTTTTGAAGCTAATAGGCGTTTTTATTTGTTCTGTACTCTTTTTTCTCACGTCATTTACCAGTTGTTGAAAAATAAGATGCGCTGTATCTGTTGGTATATTTTTATTCGCTAACTGGTCAAAAAACATACCTGATGTTTGCGTCGTATATGTTGATAATTGTAATTTAGATTTATGTACAAAAGTATTTTGAATAAATATATCAAATACACTATCAAAATTAGATGGTAATGAATCTACATATTCGTCCTTAATTCTTCCTTTAATCCTTTGATAAAGTTCATTATTTTCGACCGCAACTATTTTTCCATCTTCAATATATGACTGCCAAAGACGAACATCTTTATCATAATCGTTATTTGAAATAAAATAGCAATGTGAACATTCTACTCCAAAGTTCAAAAAATTGTAATATATAAACCCTAAAAAGGATTTTTTATATCCTCCACTTTTCTTTTTTTCTCGTTTTGATAACTCCGCAACCGTCCAATCTGAAGAATCTTCTTTCGTCTTAATTTGATAAAATTGGTATTCTTCTCTCTCTGGTATAAATTCTGCCATATCGTCATGAAACTCACAAAACACAATACATTCTGCGTTATTTTCAAGTTGACCTATAATATGACAAACAATCCAGTGAACTTGATACTCAAAACGATTATACGAACCAGAACCTGCCTGTTCCCTCTGTTCCAATTCAAGAACTTTACCCATTCTGTATCCCCCCTTTGTTCATCCGTTCCATTTCTGTTTGAAAGTCCAATTCTTCTTCCACTCTTCTTCATCTACTATCGCATCAAACACTGGCTCAAGAAATATCTGCATCTCCTTAATAACCACTGCAAATTCCAGCGTATCGTCTTTAATATTTTTCAAAAAATATCTCCACCGCTTCTGCATATCTTCATCTTCGGAAAGTGCCAGAACACGCTTAAAACTATCCCTGTCATAAGGTGTTTCTCTTTTCTTCAATGTTTCAAAAATTGCCGCCCGTAGCTTCGTTCCCTCAAAATCGAATGTTCTTGCCAGATAATATATATCGTAAAAGTCTTTCATCCTGCCAGTCAATTCAAATCGCTGCAAGATAGCGTCAAATTTCTCTGCTATCGTACTTTCCAAAGAATAAGTTTTTATCACTGGCTTTTCAAAATCTGGAAGCTGTGTATTGATTCTTCTTTCCTCTGCTTTCGGCACAATAATATCTCCCACACCAATATCCACATTAAATGGCACACGGACATTTTTTATCTGACCGATAATTTGAGTACTGATGCCGTGGTATTTCCTCTGTGGGGAAATTTCTTCAAATCCCTTTGCTGTCATGGAAACAAAATCATTTCCTGTTGATGTCTCAATAATCATACCAATCATACTTTTTACATCTTCTATGGAATTGGAAAATCCACGAAGCAGGAAATCAACATCTATCGTTGCTCGGCTTTCAAAATTGGTAAGCGTATAGATAAACAATCCACCTTTCAGAATAAGATTGTCTTCATAACCAGATTTTGAAAGTTTCCGCAAAAATTCCTCCTGCATAAACAGCTGCAAACACTGTTGATAGCTGATTCCAGAAATCTTAGCTTTGTTTTTCAATTTTGCAAGAACGGACGCCGCCTTATCTGTCATTACAACCACACTCCAATCAAATCCTTTACACGCTTTTGCACCCGCAAAGTCTTTGCATACTGCATAAGGTTCGGAATGTTTTTTTTCTGGTCTTTTACATAGCCCTGTACTGCCTTATTAAAAATCTCTTTATCCATCTTATTCATATTCCTCAGCACATCGCAAATGGTACGGTCACGGTCATAAATATGAACTTCTTGGAAGTCAATTTCTCCTTTTGTTTTTCCAATGAAAAGCAACTCTGGCTCAACCCGATAAGCCTTAATGAAAGGATAATCTATATTTGTACGCTTTCTGGAAGTATTTTTGTCAATGGTAATATTCCATTCAGCGGGATTCCTGTCACTGTATCTATAATAGAAAAGGGCTGTTTCCATACAAAGAACTGCATCAGGAAACAGGCGATTAACAATAACCACCTCACTTGTGCCGTAGTCTTCCACCCAATGGTAACAGCCCCTTTTTATTCTTTCAATCAATCCTTGTTCCAGCATACGTTGAATATCTCTATAAAACAATTTTTCATTTGTAAGCTGTGCCGTTGTCATGACATAGCCATAATCAGAAAATATTTTGCTTAGTATTCTTATATCATTTTGTGTTAGCATGATTTCACCTCTGCACTAAAATACGCATAAATTTTTTATCGCTCGTGTACTTTACTACATTATATCTATTCAACGCAAAAAAATCAAGCAAATCAAATCGAACAACTTCAAATCTTATACTTGTGTGCTTTACTACATAAAATCAGACCTACTTGTCCACAATAAAACAAATAGGTCTGACACATTTTAACCTGCTATATCAAATCTCGTTGAAGCAATGCCATATATAGTTATCGTTCTTTCCATCCCTCCAACCTCGATAGAATAAGGCTTCCCGACATTCCCCGCATTCTCATTTTCATCATATTTCTTTATCCTCTCAAATGTCGAAAAGCTATGTATCGGAAATCCCACTGTATCATGCCCGTCCCAAAATACAGTAAGTGGAACATTACCGCTGCTTCTCTGGGCACTGAAGAACTGGCACACCTTGAAATGGTAGCCGCCATCGTCCACCAGCTCACCAAAAACCTTTCCATGGAGCAGATTGAGGCGAGCGGTTTCCGCAATTACTATGTGGATCATACCGTCGGTATCTGGCCGCAGGCGGCAGGCGGCATCCCCTTCAATGCCTGTGAGTTCCAGTCCAAAGGCGATATCATTACGGATCTGATGGAGGATATGGCGGCGGAGCAGAAGGCCCGTTCCACTTATGACAATATCCTGCGTCTTGTAAGGGATGAACCCGATGTGTACGAACCGATCAAGTTCCTGCGGGCCAGAGAGGTTGTTCACTTCCAGAGGTTCGGTGAAGCCCTCCGTATCGTACAGGATCACCTTGATTCCAAGAACTTCTACGCATTCAATCCGGGCTTTGACTGCTGTGAAGGGAATACGAAATAAACGCTAAAATTAAGAATTTAATTAAAAAGAGTGATTCCATGCTACAATTATTTGGCATGGGGTCACTCTTTTCGTCATTCGATGATAATGGTTTTCACTTTTCGCTATACTCGTTTAGAGTTGTGAACTTCCTCCGGCATTCCCGCCGCCCGATCCCATATCAATGACATAATCCGCATTGGCAATCATATCAAGGTCATGTTCGTTCACAACTACCGTTGCTCTGCTATTTAGCAGGGTTTGGAATACATGGATCAGCACGCGGACATCTTTCGGGTGCAATCCGATTTTCGGCTCGTCAAAGACAAACAGTGTAAAGTCATTGATACCATATTCCCTTTTTGGGGAAATGTTCTGCCGACTGTTTCATAATGGTCTGATCCTCTTCCTTTTTCTATTGACTTTGACGTGCATAGGGGTCTACTATGAAATAGTCAAAATTTAGAAAACAAATATAAAAATGATTAGGAGACCACTTTCATATGCCGGAACATTATTACGAAGAACAGGTTATAAAAGACCGGAAATATCAAAATATCACGAAAGAGCAAAGCAAATTCATTGACTGCACTTTTGAAAACTGTTCCTTTGAAGATTGCAGCATTACTGGCTGTGTATTTGTAAACTGCAAATTTTACAAGTGCAACATCATCAGTTTAACTTCCAAACATTCAGAAATGAAAAACGCCGCCTTCCATAAATGCAATCTGATTGGTATCCATTGTTGGAATGAACTCCTGCCCGCCGGAAAATTTGCACATTCTATTGAAAAACTGGAAGGCTGTTACCTCAAATATAATTCCTTTATCGAAATGCCTTTCCGCAAGTTTGATTTTGCAGGCAATATCATACAGGAAAGTGCATTTGAGGAATGTGACCTGCAGGAAAGCAATTTTAGGGACTGCCGATTAGAAGCTACCCAATTTTTCAGATGTGATATTCGTAAAGCCGATTTCAGGGATGCGAAAGGATATGTAATAGATATCCCTTCCAATAAATTGAAACAAGCAAGATTTTCCTATCCGGAGGTTACCAGTTTGTTAGCGTCCTTAGATATAAAAATTGATTGATGCCAAAGCTTCAAAAATTGAAGCCCCGGCTGACGCGAACCAATACTTTACTGTTTAACGAAAGGATGAATGCTATGCAATACACAACTCATTATCAATCTCCCCTCGGCGGTATTTTGCTTGCCGCTAACAAAATCGGGCTGACCGGTCTATGGTTTGACGGACAAAAATATGATGCAGCCCACCTTGACCCGGAGCATGAAGAAAAAGACACACCAATCCTCGAGCAGGTGAAAGAATGGCTGACCGTCTATTTTTCGGGCATGGAACCATCCTTTTATCCCCCTGTCCATATGATCGGCACGCCTTTTCAGCTTTCCGTATGGAAAATCCTGCAAAAGATACCCTATGGGCAAACGGTTACCTACGGGGAAATCGCAAAGGAGATCGCGGAATTAAAAGGAATTTCCCACATGTCCGCACAGGCAGTAGGCGGCGCGGTAGGACACAATGAGATTTCTATTATCGTCCCCTGCCACAGAGTAGTCGGAACAAACGGAAGTCTGACGGGATATGCCGGAGGAATCGATAAAAAAGTGAAGCTGCTGACTTTGGAAAATGCGGATATGCGCACATTCTTTATCCCGAAGAAAGGAACAGCATTATAATACACTTTTACGCATACAATCCCTGGCTTCCTCATCCAAATACACCCTCGAACCCGTAGCCCCGCGCTGTCCCTGATACTTGCCGCGGTAAGGGTGCCAGGCCGCCTGATCCATCTTCGCAAAAACGAGCTGTCCGATTCTGCGCCCGGCACGCAGCTCGATGGCGCAACGGTTTGCGTTAAACAACTCCAGCGTGATTTCACCGGAAAACCCCGGATCAACCCAACCGGCGTTTTGGATAAACAATCCCATCCGTCCAAGGGAACTGCGCCCCTCCACAAAAGCAGTCAGGTCATCCGGCAGCTTTATGTATTCCATTGTCGTTGCCAAAACAAACTGCCCCGGCATGAGCAGATACTTTTGCGCATGAATTTCCTTATATGCCATTTCCTCCGTAAAAGTAAGAATCGGCGCGGAGGAATCTTCCACAATACTAAAAGTACTTCCAAGTCTGATATCTACGCTTGCAGGCTGTATCTGATTTTCCTGTAACGGTGAAATAGATAATGTGCCTTCTTTTAATAATGACATAATCGCCTTATCAGATAAAATCATCGGTTCTATTCACTCCCATCATTTTTAAAGACCACCATACCATCTTCAAGATTTATTTCAGAATAAATGACTGAAAATCCAGACCCCCTTTTCCTATAAAGGTGAAATACAGCGCCGTTGCCCCATTCTCCACGGAAAGTCTTCCTTCAAATTCGCACCACTTCTGCCCGTTAACGCTGACGGGAATGCTTCCAGCCATTTTGTTCTTCAGCGAAGTTCTGACTTCCATCCTCCCCTCCGCATTCCCTCTGATTCTGAGAGAAATACCTTTCAGATTTTGAAAATCAAAATATTTGTATCCTGCCGTGGAGCCGCTTTGCATATTTTTAATATACTGGATTGACTCCCTTTCGTCCTGCGCCAGCAGCTCCGCCGTTGGCGATACATCGGGCATGTCCTGCGTCAGATACGGATAGTCCTGCGTCATGCTCTCGGGATGGGAAAATACCGCGCCGCACGCCGCGGTAAGGTGACAGCATATCCGCGCCGGATACATGCCTTTTCCTTTTAGCGCTCCCTTGTTTAAACCGCAGGAAGTTACTTCCGCCTGCGCAATCCGCCCTTCCCCATCAAAGAAAATCTTCTCCGCGCATCCCTGCCTGCTGAAATTGGTACGGTTTGTCTGGCGGTGGTAAAAAACATACCACTGTCCGCCGACCTTCTCGATTCCGCCATGGGTATTTCCAAGACAATTCACCGCTTCCTTTTCCGTCCTTCCCTCCAGAAAGACATCCCCGATATCCACCAGCGTTCCGCCATAGAGATATCCACCGTCCGGTCTGTCGCTGACCGCATAACACAGCTCATGACTTTGAACGGAGGAATAGACAAAATAATATTTTCCACGAATCTTTCGAATGGAGCTTGCTTCAAAAAATTCATGATCCTCATACCCTGTTCCCTCACTGCACAGCACATCCGGCAGCAGTTTCCTCGGTTTTTCCGCCAATGTCAGCATATCGGGCAGCAGCCGCATCACCTGACTTCCCTGTCTGCCATAATCATATTCCTTTTTCATGGGCGCATTGCCGGAATACAAATATATGGTGTCGTCATCATCGATAAAGATTCCCGGATCAAACTGCTCCAAATCGTCCTCTCCGGCGCCTAACGGCGTACCATCCCCATGTCTGACCAACCCCAAAAACTCATATTCCCCTGCCGGGCTGTCACATACCGCCACCCCAATCTCCGGCAGAAAATCCAGACAATAATACAGATAGTATCTGCCGTCCAGTCCCTTCACCACATCCGGCGCCCACATAGCATGAATACCTCTCGGGTTTAAATCTTCCGGCTTCTTTGGCATAATTCCAAACAGCAGCTTTTGTTCCGGCGCATCATCCGGTATATTCTGATTTCTGGGGTCCTGCTCTTTCCTGTAAATAACACCTTCGTATTTCCACCGGGTCAAATCATCCAGCCCGGCGGAATAGCACACATAATCGTTCAGACAAAATCCGGCGCCGCGGAATCTGTCATGACTCCCATACAGATAAATACGCTCTCCAAACACATGCGGCTCGCCGTCCGGCACATACTCAAAAGACGGCAAATATGGATTATACACCTGTTCCCGCATGACATATCCTCCTAACTGCGATATCACGATTCTTCTTTTTCCCCTACCCCTGCACCAGCTCCCGCAGTTTCCCGATTTCAACCGGTCTCGAATAATAATACCCCTGGAACCACGTCGCCTGATAGAACCGCAGATAATTTTGCAATTCTTCGGTTTCCACACCCTCCAGACAGGTGCTCATGCCGCAGCTATTGGCAAACTCCACGATTGATTTGACCATCGCCTGCTTTTTCGCGTCCTCGGTAATGCCACGGATAAAACTCATATCCAGCTTAATCTCATCCATCGGTGCATACAGCACGATTCCGGAAGAAGCGCTCCCGGTTCCGTAATCATCCATCGCCATGCGGATGCCATATCCCCGAAAAAACTCCACTTCCCTTTTTATCATGTCAAGCGGCATATCCCGACACCGCTCTGTCAGTTCCAGACACAGATGGCTTGCCGGAAACCGGGTCTGCTCCAAAATATGCAGCACCTCCGAACGAAATCCCTCCCGCTCCATCTGCCTTGCCGACACATTGACATTTACCACAAATTCCGGCAGAATCGAAAGAAGCTCTCCTGTCTCCCGCAGCGCCGTCTGCAGCACATAATTGCCCAGTTCATACATAGCGGGGTCTGTCTCCATCCATTCGATAAACATACCTGGCGGCACGGTTCCGTAAGGCTCCCTGCGCCATCTGACAAGCGCCTCCGCCCCTATAATGCGTCCTGTTTCTGAAACTACGATGGGCTGGTATTCCACATAAAAGCCCGCGCAGCCCTCCCGCACCGACTGATGGATCACTTTCATCAAATCCAAATCCACATTTTTAGACGTGCGCACCTCGTCGTTAAAAATAATCATTTTCCCCTGATGCTCTGTTTCCGAATGCCCAAGCGCATAAGCCGCTTTCGATGTGAGAGAATCCGCCTTGCCCTCATACTGCTGCTCTATCAAAACCGCTCCCGCGCATATTTTCAAAGTAATCTTTCGATTATTAACCTGGACGCCTTTCACCAATTTTTCCCGGAGATTCTGCTCAAAGGCAAGCAGCTTTTTTCTGCCGCAGTTTTTTAAGATAAATCCGAATTTCGGTCCGTCCAGACGGTATACCGCACTGTTTTCATCCATCATATAAATAAACTGCAGTGCCGTCTCTTTCAAAATCTGGTTCGTAAAATCCGTGCCGTATATAATATTCAGATTCGTAAACCGCTCCAGCTTAATCATTAAGACCGCAAAGGGTTCCTGTTTCTCAATCGCCGTCTCAATATCCGCGTCAAACCTCGTGTGGGAATACAAGTCCGTCAATGCGTCGATTCTCGGCAGCACATTTTCATTATGCAAAAGAATTATCAGGTGCCCTTGCGCATTCTGACTGTCCGCCACAATATCCGTGTGAATGCTGTACATATGATATTCCCCGGACACATCCTTCATGCGGACACACAGTTCTCTGTCCAGATTGATGCCCCGCACCCGCTCGGGAATCCCCTCTTCATACTCCCAAAAATCATCGGGATGAATCAGACGGCGCATCACCTCATAGTGGTCCGGCACATAGGCGTCTTTGATACCAAAATAGGTCCTTGTCGTCTCGGAAAACCATGCCCTTTTCTGCTCCAGATGCACGACGTAAATATAGGTGTCGTCCGCCAGCATGTTCCACTTATTCATCACCAGATTCATATAGCTTTCATTGTCCTGCCAACATCCCTGTTCCTCCATTTTTACCTCCATACCTTCCCGTCCGCC
>ERZ808037.1439-NODE-1439-length-15331-cov-7.837616_pt1 | contig 15331 bp, 15 predicted proteins | sample MGYA00380190_ERZ808037 | MGnify/ENA primary metagenome ERZ808037 (study PRJEB31490, sample SAMN06133399) | mouse gut metagenome | isolation source: J9 | host: mice | place: China: Chengdu | collected 2015-05 ... | reverse complement strand
ACAGCAACAATACCAAACTAGCTAAAATGAACCTTGCCATTCATGGCATTGAAGGCTCTGTTATAGAAAGCAATAGCTTCTACACCAATCCGCACAACCTAACTGGCAAATGTGACTTTGTAATGGCGAATCCTCCCTTTAACGTCAGTGGGGTAGATGCAAAGAATAAGTTTTTAACCGAAGATGATCGATTGCCGTTTGGTGCGCCATTAACTGGTAAAGGCACTATAAGTAATGGTAACTATCTTTGGGCGCAATACTTCCATAGCTATCTAAATGAGACAGGTCGAGCCGGCTTTGTTATGGCATCATCTGCAACAGATGCTGGTAATGCAGAAAAGCTTATCCGTCAGCATTTAATAGAAACAGGCGATATAGAATGTATCGTTGCTATCGGTAATAATTTCTTTTATACCCGCTCATTGCCTTGTACGGTATGGTTCTATAACAAGAACAAAAAAGAAGAAAATAAAAACAAAATATTAATGATCGATGCTCGTCAAACTTTTCGCAAAGTTAATTCGACAATTAATGACTTTAGTGATGAGCATTTAGAAGGGTTAACTGCACTTATTAATGCATTCCGTGGTGATGAGCTAGGCGTTAGTGCAGATAATGAATGGTTTAATGAGCATTTCCCAGACGGTAAGTACCAGGATGTGGAAGGGCTGTGTAAAATTGTCGAATTAAAAGATATTGTAGAGCAAGACTATAGTTTAACGCCTGGACGCTATGTAGGGGTTAAGATTGATATAGATATGGATTTTGACTATAAGGGTCGTATGACAGAAATTAGTAGTGAACTTACTGAATTAAATAAAGAGGCAACTGAATTAATGAAAAAAATTCAGGAGGTGCAACTGTGAGTAACGAATGGAGAGAGGTTAAACTTAAGGATATTTGTGAATTTAAATATGGTAAAAACTTACCAGCTTCTAAAAGAAGACCTGGGCCATATAACGTGTATGGATCGTCAGATATAGCAGGAACTCATGATGAGTATTTAGTAGAAGGACCAGGAGTAATTATTGGTAGAAAAGGTACGGTAGGTAAAATTCAGTATAGTAAAGATCCCTTCTTTCCTATAGATACCACTTTTTACCTTGATATTGACCATGAACAATCTGACCTTCTGTTTTTATATTATTGTTTATCGCTAATCGGCTTTGAAGATATGAATTCAGATGCAGCTGTCCCGGGTCTTAATCGTACAGCAGCCATAAACTGTAAGATAAACTTACCTCCACTGCATACACAACGAAAAATTGCGGCCATCTTATCTGCCTACGATGACTTAATTGAAAACAACCTTAAGCGTATTAAGTTATTAGAAGAGTACACACAACTTACATATGAGGAATGGTTTGTTAAATTCAGATTCCCTCATAGTGAGGAAAAAGAATTTGACGTTAATATAGGATTACCAGAAGGATGGGAAATAATTGAATTTGGTGATTTTTCGAAGATTAAAAAAGGCAAGAATATCACTAAAAGTACAATTACACCAGGCACTATCCCGGTTATTGCTGGCGGTTTATCACCTGCGTATTATCATAACGTCGCTAATACTAAAAGCCCAGTTATTACAGTAAGTGCTTCTGGAGCTAATGCTGGCTTTACTCAGATTCATTTATATGATGTATGGGCGTCTGATTGCTCATACATTGATAGTGAAATGTCTAGTTATATTTTCTTCACTTATTGTACGATGTTATTTAATAAGACAAAGATTCTTAATCTTAAAAAAGGTGCTGCTCAGCCACATGTTTATCCTAAAGATATTGCTAGGATTAAGATTATAAAGCCAGATATAGTTACGCTAAAAAGCTTCGAAAACTTTGCAAAGGTAAACTTTCAAATGATTGGAAATCTTCTATCACAGAATCAACTTCTAAAAGAAGCTAGAGATATATTATTACCTCGTTTAATGACAGGAATGATAGAAGTATAGAAGCCTACTATTAGGAATTGATAAATGAATAAGGATAATCATGAGCTACGAATATTCAGAAGATAAACTCATTGAAAATGCCACTGAAGAGGTGCTTAAAGACCTTGGGTGGGAAGTTGTTACAGCTTGGCATAATGAGAAGGAGCTAGGTCCAGATAGCTTGCTAGGTCGTGAAAATAAAGCCGAGGTTATCCTTGTTCGTGATTTACGCCACGCTCTAACCAAGCTCAATCCAGGTTTGCCTGAAATTGCCTATAAAAAAGCCATTGAAACCCTAACACAGAGAGTAACTGATAAAACGCTTGGTTCAATAAATCAAGAAAAATATAAGCTACTTAAAGAAGGAGTCCCTGTTTCTTTTACCAATAATGATGGAGAACTTGAAGAGCCTAAGCTAAAAGTGTTTGATTATAATGATTACGCTAATAATAAGTTTTTGGCAGTACGTCAGTTTGAGGTGGTTGGAGACCTTTATAACCGTCGCCCAGATGTAGTGGGCTTTGTAAATGGTATTCCTTTGCTGTTTATAGAGCTTAAATCTGACAGTTTAGATTTGCGTCATGCCTATGATGACAATTTAACAGATTATAAAGACACTATTCCTCATCTGTTTCACTGCAATGGTTTTATTATCTTGAGTAATGGGATGGATGCTAAGGTTGGTACGATAACCAGCCCTTATAAATACTTTTTAGACTGGAAGCGTCTTAAAGAAGAGGACGCAGGTGAGGTCAGTCTTGAAAGAATGCTTAGAGGTACTTGTCATCCACAGCGATTGATGGATATTTTTGAGAACTTTATTTTGTTTGATACCTCATTTGGTGAGGTAGTAAAAATAATGGCTAAGAACCATCAATATATTGGTGTAAATGACGTCATTGAAGAAGTTCATCATATTGACGACCTAGAAGGAAAGCTTGGTGTCTTCTGGCACACTCAGGGGAGTGGTAAGTCATATTCAATGGTTTTCTTATGTGAAAAAATTCATCGTAAGCTTGGTGGTTCATATACGTTTTTACTTGTTGTCGATAGGAGCGAACTTGAATCGCAGTTATACGACACCTTCTCTGGTGTAGGTGTCGTCAATGATAAAGAGCTCATTGCAGGTAATAAAAGTGGTATGACAGGTCGCGAGCATCTACGTGAACTGTTATCAGAAAACCATCGTTACGTGTTTACTTTGATCCATAAGTTTTCTATAGACCCTAATAAAGAAACAGAGTATCCGCTAATCACAAACCGCAAAAATATCATTGTGATATCTGATGAGGCTCACCGTACACAGGGCGGAACCTATGCTCGCAATATGCGCTTCCATGCGCTACCTAACGCCTCATATCTTGGCTTTACCGGAACCCCTATTATTAAAGAAGAGGAAGAGATTACTAAAGATATCTTTGGTGACTATGTCTCTATCTATGACTTTAAGCGAGCAGTAGATGACGGAGCAACGCTACCCCTCCGATACATTAACCGAGGTGAGTTACTAGACATTACTAACCCAGAGCTGGATGAGCAAATGGCTGAAGCCTTGGAAGATGAAAACTTAACAGAAGAGCAAAGACAAAAGCTTGTTTATAAATTTAATCGAAACTATCCGATACTTACGGCCGAGTCCAGACTTCGAGCCATCGCAAAAGATTTAGTATGGCATTTTAATGAGCGTGGTTATCAAGGTAAAGCAATGCTTGTTACTTTGGATAAGCCGACAGCAGTCCGTATGTATGATTATATCCAAGAATATTGGCAGGACTATTTACAAGAGTTAAAGCAAAGTATTGAGCAAGCAAGCGACGAGCAAGGAGAGCTGGAGCTAAAGCGTAAGTATAAGCGAGTTGAAGAAACAGAGGTATGTGTCGTCGTCAGTGATGAGCAAAATGAGGTCAAGAAGTTTAGAGCACTTGGCTTAGAAATAGAGCCTCACCGCAAGAAAATGAAAGAGCGTGATCTTGAGAAAGAGTTCAAGGACCCCGAGACCCCTTTCCGTTTGGCTATTGTCTGTGCTATGTGGATTACAGGCTTTGATGCTCAAAGTGTCTCAACCGTATATCTAGATAAGCCTATTAAAGGCCATACACTGATGCAAACGATAGCTCGAGCTAATCGTGTCTACGATGACGAGAAAGAAAATGGCCTTATTGTTGACTATGGCAACGTCTACCAACAATTAGAAAAAGCTTATTCTGTATATGGTGAAGGTGGCTCTACACAAGGTGGTGATGGGACTGGCGGTCATACTACGGGTGGTGGTAATCCAGTTCCTGAGCTATTAGATCTTGTCAAAGAGTTAGAGGAGGCAGTGACTGAAATAAAGGGTTACTTGAATTCTCTAGGATTCGATTTAGATACGTTAACTTCGGCTAAGACAGCGCTAGAAAGACTAAATAAACTTGGCCAGGCAGAAAATAGCATTTCATTAAATGAAACTACTCGTGCTACCTTCCAGGTAATGGCGACCAATGTATTCAAGAAGTATAAAGCATTGTTTCCAGAGCCAGTAGTAAAGCCATTCACCAAATATTTTAACGCGATTGAAGCTATTTATAAGAGGCTTAATCAAAAAGTTAAGTCCGCAGATATCACTGGCGCTATGAAAAAGTTACAAGAAGTAGTCAGTGATAGTATTACGGTTAGAGAAAGCCAGGAAGTTTATGAGGTACAAATAGACCTGAGTAACTTAGACTTCGACAATCTTAAAAGAGCTTTTGCCAAGTCTGATCAAAAAAATACGGTCACTTATACGCTCAAACAAGCCGTTGAAAAGAAGCTTAATCAAATGCTGAGAGAGAATCCTCTACGAGTAGAGTTTTACGAGCGCTATCAAGAAATCATCGACGAATATAATAAAGGTAAGTCACTTGAAAATACGGTCAAAGTATTTGATGAGTTAAACGACTTTATTAAAGACTTATCAAAAGAAGAACAGCGAGCAATGAAAGAAAACCTCGGCGATCAGGAGGTTTTAGCAATCTTTGATTTGTTGACTGAAGGTAAGGAGCTTGGAGACAAGGAAAGAAAAGAGGTTAAAAAGGTCGCTAAAGAAACATTAGATAAGCTTAAGGCAGAAAAGCTTAAAGTAGAGCGCTGGAGAGAGAGTCAAGAAGTAACGTCTCAGATAAAGGTGATTATTAAAGACAATCTTTTATATTTACCTATAGAAGCTTATAGCGATGAAGAAGTAGACGCTAAAGCCTTAGACGTTTATCAGCATATTTTTGCTAGTTATCGCGGTGGTAATGATAGCGTTTATAGCATGCGGGCTTAAGTTATCAACCTCAAAGAAATTATTAAATGAAAAAGAGAAGCTAATGAATGCTAATGAAAAAGAGCTCAGTAACCCTTTCTCAACGGGTGGTGGTGGTGTAAGTTTTGAGAATGCGATACAAGCAAAGTTTGTTACTTTGATGCTAACTGGTGGTTATGCACCATGTCTACCCCATTGGCCAATTATAGAAATTAAGCTTCAGGGAAAGGTAGCTGGTTACAATACTGACGATGTTATTGTTATCGTTGGGAACCCTAATAATAATGAAAAAATTCGCCTATTAGGTCAAATAAAGCATTCAATACAAATTACTGAAAAAAATGAGATTTTTGAAGAGGTTATTCAAGCTGCTTGGAATGATTTTAATGATCCAAATAATTTCAAGAGAGGGAAGGACGTCATTGCTTTAATTACTGGTCCTATTAGTAAAACTGATATTGATGGCGTTACTTTTCTTCTAGAGCAAGCTCGTCATACTAAAGACGATCAACAAGGTACATCATGATAAACCGTTACAAACATTATAAAACCCTGATTTTCATTGTATTACTTAATGTGTTTTCGAGCATTTTACACTATGTTCATAATGTGATTTATTTCGATCACTATCCTGAGCCTGATTGGTTATCTCCTCAGCTTGTAGATGCCTTCTGGTTCGTCATGACACCAATTGGTATCTATGGCCTGATTGTGGCTGTCAAAAGCCAGATGACCAAAGGACGTTGGTGGCTTTATTTGTACGCCTTAATGGGGTTGTTGTCGTTACTGCACTACAACATAGAGACTGATAATATCATGACTGTTACTATGCACAGTCTTATCTGGTTTCAAGCAATTTGTGCCTTTTGGTTAATCGCCTATGTAACGATGTACTTTAAAAATAAAAGTGGGCATTAAGAGTACTAATTGGTGAAACTTTAGCCTTTATAAAAATAGCCTAACCTCTTATTTATCGTTTTAAGGAATTGAAAATGAATGTTGAAGAAACAATAGCAACATGGGAAGCAGAAGAAGCACGTATTAGAGAAAAGCTAGGTAACGCTGATGTTATTCCATTATCAGACTTAACCACTCGCAGTGGTATGGATATTTTTAATGCTATGTTTGCAGGAGAGCTGCCTCATCCTCCTATTGGTCTGACACTTGACTACACTCCTATCCATATGGAAAAAGGTATTGCCGTTTTTCAAGGGCGTCCAAAGCTTCATCATTACAACCCATTGGGTACAGTCCACGGCGGCTGGTTCTGCACGCTTTTAGATTCCGCTGTTGGCTGCGCTGTCCATACCCTTTTGCCAGCAGGAAAAACCTACACAACTTTAGAGATAAAAGTAAATATGGTGCGAGCTTTGACAGTGGCAACACCTTTAGTACGGGCTGAAGGCAAAGTCATTCATGCTGGTCGGAGAACAGCGACTGCTGAAGGCAAAATTGTAGGGCCTGATGGCAAATTATATGCCCATGCCACCACAACCTGCATCATTCTTGATGTTTAGATGAAATTTTTGATCGTTAATAGCTTTTAAACCAAAGAAAAATGCTAAGAATATAATGGATATTATATGGGTATACCCTAAGGGAACCAATCAGATGCTTTACTTGGTTCGGTTCACTAGTGAGGACTTGAATCTTTGGCTGTGGGCTAATGATATCGATATATTGAGTTATTTAGGTAATCGCAGTGTACTTCGTTGTGTACATCCAGTGAGCTTTTGGATCATTATCTGCGGCGAAGGAACCGCGGCGCCAGGCATGGCATGATGTTCAGACATCCAAAACCGCTGTAAGCCCCTTTTATCCGCCAGTTTCGCAAGCGCAATCATCTCTTGAAAGGTGTTCTCTACTATGTGGCCAACGCCGGTGAAGGCATTGTCGAGTACCGAGAGAACGAAAGGTGCGTTGCCAGAATTATTTGGCATATTCATAAACTGTCTCAGTTATGCAGTGTTTATTATATGTGGCAACACACTTTGAGCATTGCCACACAGGGAAGCTTCTAAAAATTGACTTCTAAAGAACTAGAATTTATAGGTTTGACCATCATTAGGAACAAGCGCACGCTGTTTGTCTAAGTGTTTTTCTTCGATAAAACGGCGCAGCTCTGCCTTCGTGAGTGTGGCATGATTAACCGTATCCATATGTACGCTCACGATCTGAGCATTAGGAGAGAATTTATACGCACGATATACATCGTCTTTACCCATGATGATAGAATCATCGACAAAGGTAGTCAGCTGTGCATAGCCTGTATTCAAGATAACCGCATCAGGCTTGTAGCGAGTAAGTGCATCTTCTACTTCCTTATCCCAAATGGTATCTCCTACTACATAGACCGTCTTATAGTTTGGCTTTTGGAACACAATTCCCATCGTTTTGCCAAGTAACTGAGCAAGCGCTGGAACTTTATACATCGCATCAGTGCCATGCTGTCCGATGGTTTTATTGATTTTAGTGCCTTTAAACACCACACCTTGCTCTGTCAATACTCTGACATCGGTAAAGCCATCTTTACGTACGATTGCTGCATCGGCTTCATCTTGGGTAAAAATTGGCATGTCACGAGGCACTAAGTTACGTGCAGCATCATCCCAATGATCAGCATGTAAATGGGTCAAAATAATAGCATCCGCCTTAAGCACCTCTTCAACGGATATAGGCAAATCGACCATTGGATAGCGTATTTGGCTATTTACTGTGCCTTCAAACCCTGGATAAGCGTTTTTAGCCGCGAGCATAGGATCCACTAAAAACGTGGTACCGTCATAATCAAGCTTAATCGTGGCATTACGGATTTGCTGAAATTGAACGGTATTGGTCGCCGTCTGTTTTACCGCGTTAGAATTGGACGCTGGACTGGCAAAGGTGGTACATGCGGTTAACAACATGACACCACTTAATAGTGTAGTACTGGTGAGCGATTTCGCTATATTCATAATTTGATACCTTGTTAATGAGATTCTTGTTGATGAGTCTGTTTTACGACTTAATGAGGGTTTGGTTAAACACTCAGTATTAACGTGCAATCCAGGTTTGGGTATCAATCACTTCGCCATACATAAACTCAATGGCTGCCATAATAGTGGCATGAACCTGCGCTGCGGGTACGGTCGTTCCATTAAATTCAAGATCAAGCGTGGCACAAGCATCATGAATCGTGGTCGTGGTATAACCAAAGTCCACTGCCGCGCGAACGGTTGCATCAATACACATGTGGCTCATGGCGCCAATTACGGTCACCTCTTTAATGCCTTCTTTATCTAACAGCTCTTTCAGAGTCGTCTCACGGAATGAATTGGCATAATGCTTCACAACGACGACTTCACCCTCTATCGGTTTTACCTTCTCATGGATTTCTACACCATCGGTATTAGGCGTAAATATCGGCGCATCAATAGAGGGCATTTCATGGCGGATATGAATGACGGTATGGCCTTTTTCTCTAGCAGACGCAATAACCAAAGCTGCATTATCAGCGGCTTCATTGATACCTACGAGTGATAATTTACCTTGCGGAAAATACTCATTTTGAATATCTACAACGATCAGTGCTTTTGTGCTCATGATGATTCCTTTTTTTATCAAAGTGACTGTATAGGCGTATATTTTACAAGCTCTATGCTACACTAACGAGTGGCTACATCGACACATAAGAGGTTAATAACGACATATGAATCAAAAATATGCTATTGAAATCGGCTTAATTGTCTATGAGAAAGCACAAATGGCGGCCATCCTTGGGCTGACTGATTTACTGATGGTGGCCAGTAAAATCGCTGCCGAACGTCAAGATACAACCGAACTGCCTTTACAGGTCAGTCACTGGGAGATTACGGGTTCTGAGCAGCAGCCTACCTGCACTTTTTCGAGCAATCCCGATAGTGTAGGAAAATTAAAAGCCGTCATCATTCCACCCACGTTAGAGGCGCCTACTGCAAAGCAAGCAGCAGCACCTTGGCTTGAATGGCTAAAAGAGCATCATTCAGGAGGTGTGATAATGTCATCTGTTTGCGCCGGTGCTTTTTTGTTGGGCGAAACAGGACTACTATCTAAGCGCAAGGCGACTACGCATTGGGGTTATGCAGAGGATTTTAAGCAGCGCTTTTCTGATGTGGATCTTGATGTGGATCGCATTATTATCGAAGACGGCGATATTGTGACCGCTGGTGGCGCGATGGCTTGGACAGATTTAGGACTTAGAATGGTAGATCGCTTTCTTGGCTCACAAGTGATGAATGAGACCGCTCGTGCATTGTTAATTGACCCCTCAAGGCGTGAACAATGCTATTACAGTGCGTTCTCACCCAACCTCACCCATGGTGACGCGGCCATACTAAAGGTGCAGCATTGGCTACAAAAAACAGAGGCACAGGATATTGATTTATCCACCCTAGCTAATTGTGCACAGTTAGAGGAGCGTACTTTTCTGCGCCGTTTCCATAAGGCGACGGGCATGACATCAACGGAATACTGTCAGCGATTACGCATCGGAGAGGCAAAAGATTTTCTACAGTTCTCTTTAACGCCTGTTGAGCAAATTGCGTGGAAGGTGGGTTATAGTGATGTCAGTGCGTTTCGTAAGATATTTAAGCGCATTGTTGGTTTGACCCCTAGCGAATATCGGCGCAGATTCAATACAAATAAAGCGTGATAGGTTTAGGCGTTTTTTATTTTAAAGGTATACCCCAAGGGAACCAACTAAAAAACCCCTTAGACCTATTAATAGGCTACCTAGAACAGACCGTTATAAGAAAACCGCTTATAACAGACTATTTTGGGTATTTATGTTTATTAGGGCCTACCTTCGTGCCTCAACTAAAGATCAAGACGCCAATCGTGCTAAAGATGAGCTTATTGCTTTTACTAGAGAGCATGGCCATAAAATCGCAGCATTCTATACTGAAAACGAATCAGGAGTGACGCTAGAACGTCCACAACTAATACAGCTCATTGATGATGCTTCTGAGGGCGATGTGATCTTAGTCGAGCAGATAGACCGTTTGGCACGTTTAAATCAAACTGATTGGGATACCCTTAAGAGAAAACTATCAGCTAAACGCCTTTCTGTGGTATCTAAAGAGTTGCCCACGTCATATATGGCATTACAACAAGGTAATTAATAGCTCGGAGTTCATGGACAGTGTACTGCGCGCTATAAATGACATTCTGGCCGACTTAAATAAAAATGGATAATAGAGTAGCTTGAGTGTTTTTTGGGTATTTGTGAGGATTTCCCCCACCCCCTAGAAACGTCCAATATTTAGCCGCTCTTTTCTGAAATATTTCAAAAGCTCCAATTTTACGATTGGGGCTTTTTCATGCCTCTAGGAACACTCAAAGTTACAACCCGCCAGCAATACCATAATTCAAGCCACACGTACAGTATTAAGGCTTTATCATGGCAACTTATCTTAACTATGATGATCAGGGTTTTATCGTTGGCACAAGACGGCTAGAAAGCGGTATTAAGTCAATCGGTGAAGATACCCAAGAGATCATACAGATACTCAAATCACAAAATCAGATTAATCAGACGGTGCTAAACCGTATAGCCAAGTCTAATGAGCGTATAGCAAATAAAAAGTCTATGCGTATTAAGGGCGTGGTGCCTACTTACGATCCCACAAGCCCAGGGCGTAACAATGCCAGCCAGCCAAGCATGCAAAGCCAGGCGCAGTCAAAGCAGCAACACAGGCAGAAATTAAGTAGCACAAGCCAGCCAGCCCAAAAAGAGGCAAGGGCCGCTGGCAGGAAGAGTAGCGACACGCTTAGTAATGTCACCTCAAGCGCTAAAATCAAATCAGGTTCAACGCTGGCCAATAGAGCTAACAATCAAAGCGATAGCGGCTCAAGCGGTGCCAATAGGTCAAGTGCTGGTAGAGGTGGAGCCCAGAGCCCAGAAGCGGCAAATAACGCCGCTGGCAGCGTACCTGGTGCAACTGGTGCATCTCGCAAGACAAACAATCCTACTGGCAAAAATGGGCGTGAGAAGAAGCAAAAAGACAGCGATCGTGACGAGCTAGGCCGTTTTACAGCCAAAGAAAAAACGCTGTTTGACTCACTATCTAAAATAGCCAAGAGTGGCCGTACAGGTTATGGCAGTTATGGCAGTGCTCAAAACATTGATCCGTTGATTGCCTCGGCGAACGAGGTAAAAGACATTGCATCGCCTATTTTTAATATGGCCATGAAAGCTGGCAAGATGGGCGGCGCAGCTGGAAAGGCGGCCTTAAAGGCCGGCAGGTTCTCATTATCTAAATACAAAAGCTTAAAGCGTAAAGAGCCATTACCAAAAGAGCAGGCAAGACACAATAAGCAGAACGAGGAAACGCTAGGCGAGATCCTAAAGAGAATGCCAGGCAGTGAAGGTTCACTGTTAGGTAAGTTGGGGCGTGGCTTAGGTCTTTTAGGTGGTGGCAAAGGTAAAGGCAAAGGCAAGGATAAGGACCGCAAAGGCAATAAAAGTAAAGGCAAGGGTATTAAGTCTATCTTGGCTGGTGGAGCTGGTGCGGCTGTTTTAGGCGCTGGCAAGATTGGCGGTGAGGGTGTCAAGAAGGCAGCCAAAGTAGTTGGTAGTGCTAAAGTGTTAGGGCCGTTAGCGACGGCGGTTGGCATGGGCAACTTGATTGGCCAGTGGAAAGAGCTTGACCACAAAGAGAAATCAGAAGATATAGGTGGCCTGGCAGGCGGTAGTGTCGGTGCCGTTGCTGGTGGAGCACTTGGTACGGCATTGATACCAATTCCGGTGGTAGGTACCGCCATTGGGGCGGCCGTGGGTGGCTGGATAGGTAGTGAGGGTGGCGAGGTTTTAGGCCGTACAGCTTCGCCTCATATCAAGTCATGGACCGATAGCATTAAGGCTTATAATTTACCTCAAAAAATGCAATATAAGTGGGAGTCCGGATTAGCACCGGTTCTTTCTAAGCTAAGTGAGGCGGCCGGCGGTATGAAGTCGTGGCTATCCAGAATGAGCGATGGGGTTGGTAGCTTTTTTGGTGGTGGTGATGGTTCGGGCGGCTGGAAGGTTGATTTTGGTTCAGGGTTAACATCAGCCAAAGACGGCGTTACCTATAAAATGGGTGCTAAAAACTTTAGCGGCGGTGTTATTGATTGTTCAGGCTGGGTTGATCAATTAAACAAAGATACCGTAAGACAGATTGAAGAGCAGCTAGGGCCAGAGGCGGCTAAACGTGCTCGTATTAATGCAGGCAATGGTGCAGCCGGTATTATTCAGTCAGAGGAAAAGAAAGGGCACCTGGTAGCCACGGCGAACAGCTGGGCTCAACTAGATATCAATAAGTTGCAGGCTGGCATGGTTATCGGTGAGTCACGTGGGGAGCATGCCAAAGGACGGCATAAAAACATCGGCCATATTGTGCAGATCATTGAAGAAAACGGCGTTAAATACGTTTCTGAATCTACATCAGCTAAAGGCAAGGATGGTAAAAGTGGTGTAAGAAAAACAGAGCTTAGCGAGTACGTCAAAAACCTTAATGGCCGTCAATTTGGGGTAACAGTAGTTGATCCTTACAAAGAGCTTAGAGGCCAGTTAAGCGGCGGCGGTGCGGTTGATGTTAGCTCAAGCAGATTAACAACAAAGGATCAGCAAGCCAAGCGTGACGAGGCTATGCAATACTTCGTGTCTCAAGGTTGGACTAAGCAGCAAGCCGCTGGTATTGTCGGTAACATTCAAAAAGAAAGTAGGTTTGACCCTAGAGCTCAAGGGGATAAAGATAAAAACGGTGTATATAGGGCGCATGGCTTAGCTCAATGGCGAGATAGCAGACTTGCAGACTTCCGTAGCGTTATGGGTAAGTCAGTACAGCAAGCGTCGTTCGAAGAGCAGTTAGCTTTCATTCAGTATGAGCTAACGAAGGGTAAAGAGAAGTCAGCTGGTAATAAGCTTAAAAAGGCCACAACAGCGGACCAGGCTGGTGCGATTGTATCAGAGTTCTATGAGCGACCAGGTGCAGTAGAAGCTGAAAAGAAAGAGCGAGGACAAATCGCACAGGGCATCTATAACAATACAGCGGTTCAGTCGGCTCAACAAAAAACCAAAACAACTAACAGTGTATTAGGTGTTAATGTTGGTGGCTTGGCCAATAACTTTGTTGCAGGTAACACGCCAGCTTACCAACCGGCCAGCAAGTCATTAGGTCTTGAGTTAGGGGCTTCTATGCTTAAAAGCGTATTGAATGTACCTGATATGCCTTCGTTTAGATTGCCGCTGGCAGGTAGTGGTCTGGATAAGCCTATCATAGTTCAGTCTAATAATGATAATATAGGTCAAAATGTTTCAGATAGAGGGCTTGCACATGCGATTACTGGCGGGTTGGGTGAAAGTAGGTATTGGAGTTAGTTTAGCTGCTAGCATGATGGTTGCTGCTAGCGCTCAGCCTGTAGATTTTTGTGATAGTGGTGATTATACGACTGTTGATCTAGTGAGCTGCACATCTCGCAATCTTCACTACGAAGATAGTAAGCTTAATATGTCTTATAAGTCATTAATGAAACTACTTGAAAACAAAGAAAAAAATCAACTAAAGCAAGCTCAGTTGGCTTGGATTAAATTCAAAGAAAGCTCATGCAAGTTTAGTGCTCGTCATTTTCAAGGTGGCAGTATGTATGCTGTGGAATTTAATAGCTGCACCACAAACTATACATACGATAGACGCCTTGAGCTAGATAACGAAGTTAAGTACATATTGAATCAGTAGCTTATATATATTTGTTGGGCTACATTTCAAAGGAACACCCCAAAGGCAAAACGGCTTAACCCCTTAAACTAAGGCATATTATTAATATTTATGCCTTGTTTAAGGGGTTTTTTCATGGCTAAGAAAACTAAAGTTATTACATACAACCTGGCGGACCGTGGTCGCAAATACAATGGCCAGGATAGATCAGATTTAGATATTCGCTCAATGGTTAACAAGATTAATTCACCAGAGGTTCAAGAGCTTGTTAGCAGTGGTGATTTGTTTGGCTTTAATGGCCATGAGATACGTGCTCGTTTTGGCATGTACCCACCAGACCAATGGGTGGATGAAAAGACGGGCCGTATTATTAAAATCCAGCCAGCCTTACGCACAATTCGACTTGAAGCAGATGACGATGGAAACGTTGTTACCCAGCATGAGTTTTTAGATACAGACGACGGCCAATTTGCCGCACGCTTATACGCGAATAAAGCTGGCGGGTTTAGCAGTGCTATTAACCGCAGACGTAAGCCAGACGGGTTTTATGAGGTCACCGGCTTTCATGGCTTTGACTATGTGAGAACGCCAAACTATGCCACAAATAAAGGCGATGGTATGTTCGATAGTATCTTGAATGGCGCCTATACCGAAGGCGAGGCATGTTTTGATGGCTTGGTGGAGTTACCACAAGATCAGCTTGTTTTAAAAGAGGCCTTAGAGCGCATCATCATTGCTCAATACGACTCAATGCAAACAGCCCTACATTCAGAGTCACTGGTAAGCCATTATCAGCGTGAAGCACTAGCAGCCCAGGACGCTTTGATCAATGCAGAAATGCGCCGTCAAAAAGTGTTAGAGCGTAAGAAGCAGCGAGAATTAGATATTTACGACAGCCTAATTTGCCCTTCTAAGCCGTTTGATGAAATTAAGGCCCAATGGGATAGCTTTCATATTGGCAGTACATCAGACGCAGATTTACGCATAAGCGAGCTAGATAAAGCGGCTGGCAAGTCAGATAGACAAGAAGAGCGCATCAGTATTGTTGATAGATTCCGTGGTCTTTAATTAAGGGTTGAGCAATGAGCAAGACAAAACGACTACTATCACCGCTTGAGTGCTTGCAGCTGGCATGGGCCATGAAACTAAGAGACTTTAGGCAGTGGTGCATGCCAACCACTCAAGGCGTTTATGACTGGAAACGACGCAGGTTGGAAGCGGCTATTGTTGTGGCCAAAACCTCAATGGTTGATGACGTGGAGAGCATGTTAAAGGCTATCCAGGAAAACGATAACGCAAAAAATGCTGGCTATAAAAATAATATCAATTCCAAAAAATAAGGTACAATACAACCAACTCAACAACATAATAGAATCATATGCCGAAAAAGACCCTTAGAAATCATAAACTCACAGACCACGA
>ERZ808037.1437-NODE-1437-length-15368-cov-30.900791_pt1 | contig 15368 bp, 14 predicted proteins | sample MGYA00380190_ERZ808037 | MGnify/ENA primary metagenome ERZ808037 (study PRJEB31490, sample SAMN06133399) | mouse gut metagenome | isolation source: J9 | host: mice | place: China: Chengdu | collected 2015-05 ... | reverse complement strand
GCAAGGGTCATTCTTATTTCGCCCAAAGGGGTCAGTCCCGCGTGCCCGAAGGGGTCAAACGCACGCGCCTTTTCCATGGTGGCTAATATCGGCAAATTCTCATATTTTATCGAGCCTTTTTCATCCTCGGCTTGCCGTTTCGAAGTGGATAGTCCCTCGTCCATTTTTAATGGGCGGGGTATTAGGCTACAATATTACAGGTAACAGTAATGTGATTGTATTAGTCTTTATATCAGTGAGTTAGCATTACTTTTTCGGTGTGTATTTTTGCAGTGAAAAGAAAATAATGTCACTTGAGTGTCACAAAAGCATGATTTCGGCAAGGCAAAGAAAGAAGTCATATTTTTCTTTTGGCCAGCAAATATATAACAGAAGGTAGGGAAAGAATAATATATAGTTTCTTTTTCCCTACCTTTAAACATATAACTTTACTTTATCATCCGCATATATATAATGCGGATAAATTAAAGTAAAATTCAAATGGAGTCTGTTCCCGACTGAATCTTGGCATGAGCAACTTTGATGGCTGCTTGCTTAAATTCATCTTCACCCTTTATGGCATCTAGGACTTTGTCTGCCACCCAGAGAATGAGAAGTTCTTCTTCATCAATCTTAAAATAGTTCGCAATCTGAATGACCTGAGTACGTTTTGCTCGTCTGTCGCCTCTCTCTATTTTTGAGAACATAGGAGTGTCAATCTCAAGTAATGAAGCCAATTGTCTTTGCAACACTCCATGAGTATCTCTAAGTTCTTTTATCTTTTGACCTAACAACATCTTTATTTCTTTTATATATTTGTTTAACCAATAATTTCCCAATGACCACCTTTATTTGGTCCCACTCTTTTAACGATTCCCTTATCTTGCAGATGCTTGATATTAGTTGCAATCCAACGGCGAGATACACCAAGATTCGCTGCAATTTCAGATAGTGTTATATTTGGATTGTTCCTAATTTCATCAATGATTTGCAGTGCAGTTTCTGGTGCACTTTCTAGTGCAGTTTCTGGTGCACTTTTTAGTGCACTTCGCTTTGAAGCCTTTAATGTTCCATCTTTATGAGCAATATCAGCAATAATATTTCCAGCTGCTTCATGACAAGGAATAGTAATGCGGAAGAACGTGCGGTCTTCATCTGTAATGACTGTCGCACGTGGAGACCCGTTATTCTCCAGAACATTTTGTATGGTTGGAATACCAGTGCTACGTCCCTCTGTCATATCCAGTTCTTTAAGATATTCTCCCAAGCGACGGTTGCGGTAACGTCGTGAAACAAGAATATCACAACGGGAAATATCTGCTGCCGAAATACTTCTATCGGGACCACCCACATTCTGGATGGTTATACCATCTGGCTCTACGGTTATTACCACAGGTTCCCACTCCTGATAATCACGGTGGTAAAGGCTGTTAGTCACACTTTCCTCTAAAGCCTGATACGGATAGGTATAGAATTTTCTACTACGATAGTCATCATTGGGTTTGATGATACTTTGCATCACCAGCATACGTTTGAGATATTCCAACGTGCGATCAATGATTTGAGGCACGGAACCGGTGATAACAGCTCCCTCATACAGATTACTTGGATTATTCAAACGCCCTTCAGGGAAATATACTATTTCGACTTGAGTACGCTTGAAGAACTTGCTTGGGTTCTCACAAAACATCATGGCTGCCACATTGCGAAGCATCCTGTTCTCTTTTGGTCCGACATACAAATCCATCTGCTCAAGAATTTCCTGCAATGGTTTTGTATTGATGTCACTGGCTAGTTTACTTCCCACCTTCACCAAATATTCACGAAGAAGCAAAGTTGAAATGTCTTCCAAACGAATATCAGGATTCCCTCGTTCATCAAATGGAACACGGCTTGCCAACTCACGTAATTCATCAAGTACTTCACCCTTAGCAATGATGCTGCTGGTACCACTACGAACGTAGAAATATTCTTTGGTCATACTTTTGGCCGTTACGTTCTCTGGCACAGAATATGGTCTATTGATTCCAGCAGGACACCATATCACAAGTACGGACTTACCATCAACTTCCTCCACGCTTGTGCGAGGCATGTAGTAAGGCGAAATCTTATTATTGTAACCCACCATATCCTGAAGAATCCCATCAATCTTTTCTGTAGGTATTCCCTCAACCGGACGAATAGCGACTCCTGTTGCATCGTCTGTATCAACACCAACCACTATGTAACCACCACCAAGGTCATCAAAATCATTAGCGAACGCACATACGCTATGGTATATACTTGCTGGATTCCAACCCTTCTTGAACTCAATCCGGTTTGATTCTATTTTCTGCTTATTTAGCAGATCGTTTATGTTAATTGCCAGTGCCATAGATTAGCCTTTTAGTAGATATCACGAAAATTATAAAACTCTTGATGTTTTTCATAGATTTCTTTTAAAATGTTTCTTATTGTATCAGACATTTTGCGTTTCGAATCTTCGTTTATTGTAATATTCAATAATTTAAGTTGTTCTATTACCAAAGAATTGATATTCCGATTAGGGTTAAAAGTCTCATTGAAGACATCTTCTGCTATAAGAATTTGAAAAGGAGAAATACCATTTACGCTTGTTTCCTCTTCTAGTGCTTTATATGCTTGAAAGATATCTAACAAGTAAAAATATTTTTCATAGAAAACTTGAAACCCTCTTATTATTTCATCTTGAGTAACATCTCTAACAGTGCAAATAAATGCTCTATAAGGGGCTCTTGCTTCTGGATTTAGTGATGAAATCATTGCTATACTTTTGCACATAGACATAACAACAAATAACAAATGACCAATTTGTATATTAATCGGTCTGATTAAATCATAGAAAACTCTCCATGAAACAATCTCTCCATTGCTTAATGCAATTCCTTCTTCATGTCCATGAGTTTCAAAATGAAGAGTTACAATATCACCATCCTGAATATTCTCTAATATATTTTCTATAGCCAATTTTAAATCTTCTAATGAGGCAACATTGTAAAACAATGAGAATGCTCCGCTTTGATAATAACGCTTATATTGAAGGATATCATGATAAAGTTCCTCTCCTGTATTTCTATCATAAACTTGCAAGGATTGTATCATGACTATCCCCCAACGCTTAATTTCTGTATCAGGGTTATTCATAATTAACTTCTTTTCTATTGTTATTAGTGGACACTAATGATGCCTATTATTAAATTAACATGCATTAGTCTAATCAATATTCCAATAGGCAAAGGGGTCTCCATCAAAAATTGTATCAATATCATCATCACTATACCCCATTTCATCTTGCGCATATGAACCATTGTATCTGTCATATGTTGGTTCATCTTGATCATACGAATAATCATCGCAATCCTCTTCATACTTATCATTGTCCTCATCATCATAAATATTACGATAGACTGATGACGTTTCATCCCAGATTCCTATTTCGTCTTCTCTATTTAAAGGTTTACTGTATATATTCCTATCATTTGACCTGAAAATACGCATGTAATCACAAAAGAACTGCGATATTTCACTGTTTACTCGCCATACCGATTCTCTGCTATCTGATGACTGTCCCAAAACGATGAAGAGTAAATCGGCAAAACGATAGTTTTTCCACTCTGATGGGGGGAGTAAGAAATGACCTCTTCTTACGCACATCTTCTTATTACACCAAAAGAATGGTATGTTATTTTGGGGATCAGAGCCTCCAAAATCTCCGCATCGGCAAATGCTATTATCCGACTCTTCATATTTTCTTATATAGTTAGTGTAAAGAGGTTGATATGCATTATTCCTAGGCAGATATCCTAATTCAATCATTTTTTCTTTATCGCTCACTAATCCGCATTTATCATCTATATGATAAGCAATAACAAACTGCTTAACAAAGAATTCTTGAGATTCATGGATATAATATTTGCCATTAATTACTTCCGCATTAGTGTTCTTAATAAGAACTTGTTTTGCTACATCCGTAAAGTCAGAATCTAACAACCAGTCTATTTCTTTTCCAAAGAGGTCAACAGGTGACTCATAAAAAGATACAACATAATACAATTCATCGTTTTTGACATCTTTTGTTAAAATGCCATTGAATGATTGATAGTCAATATCATATTTAATATCACTTATTGCAAAATAGCCATTACACGGATAGAAGAATTCCTTGGAATCTTTCAAAAAATAAAATCGTTGCTTTTGTTCTTCTCCAATGACGGATTCTATCATTGACGATGTTATACTCATATTTATGTTGTTCTTCTTTTCTTTGAGTATGAAAAGAATACCACATATTGCAGGACAAGCAGGTGTGATTGTCTCTACAAATTCAGAATATAATTCCTCAATCGACAATGATAATTCACTTGAAGCTATTTCCCCAAAAATAAAGCGAAGTGTTCTTATCTGTGCTTCAGACGGCAATTGATAAAAATGTGACTTTATCAAATTCCAGTCGCAAGTACCTGAAGGATGTTTTTGCCACAAATATAATTTCAAGAAACCCGTAACCTTTTGCCGCATCAAGCACTGATGACTTGCATCAAGATTATCGGCAATAAATAATTTTGTCTCTAGATCTCTAGTAGAGAGCACATCTGACAACATTACATCCTGAAAACAGGCGTGCTTAAACAATTCTTCGTTCTTAGTTTTTTTCTTATAAGCTTTATCCAAGTGTTTGCGAATATTTTCTATTCCTGGTGATTGAGTTATTTTATCCTCAAACAATGTCCATTTTTCTTTATTAGATAGAACTGAGCATATTTTCTCTTCAGCCTTCTTTAACACGATATCTTTTAAATGCCCATAGTCTACTAACCATTCTAGTAGACTTCTAATGTTGTATATTGAGTTAATATTATTATCATAATTATACTCATTTAGGTTCTGAAACCCCAACTGACATATTAACTTTGAAACAACATACCACTGAATCACCATAGGATAATCAAGCAACTTATAGTCGGATAATTCTTCTAACAACTGGCTGATACCAAAGTTACTTGTCAACTCTTTGTATTTGTAATAATACTGTATACTTGTAATATAATCAGCCTTATATGCATCATGAAGATCTTCTAGATTATTAAGTTTTGAAAACTTCGCGTTTACTAATTCTTTAACTTTTTGTTTTGTAGATTCTAGTATCCAATCGCCAAGATCATTGATATGATGATTCAGCCAATATGGAGTAAGCTCTTCTGAATCGATTGATGAAATTACTGATTTGTTAGCACAATCAAGAAGAGATGATTTTAATGCATCCTTGTATAATTGCGGTAGATTTTCGTAACTTTCAATAATTTCTTCACAGACGTTATACTTAAAAAAGTTGTTTTTTAGATTATTGTATTTTTCAATAAATAGTCCTATATTATTAAATTCATCGTTCGTACAATTCCATATTTTATTTACCTCATTTACATCGTTACTTAAAACTTTCAGTTGTGCAATTATATTATACTTGATTATATTTTCGTATTGTGCTTCTAATTGTTTCTCTAGATGTTTAATACGTCTTGTTCCCATTTGGCACATTGGAACTCCTTCTCCCTCACGATGAGTAGCGTTACAATTACGATAAACATAGAGTTTGTGTTTAATGTCTTTATAATCAGAAACATTTTGCGCATTAGAGATTTTATGCAAGCAATACAACTTGCATATATCGACATTTGGCATTCCATAGTCATCAGACAAGGCTCCAACATTTTTCTTGCAAAAATCTATGGGCAAAGCTGGTTGTAGCTTTGGTGCTTCATATATGATTTCTTTTAAATCACTATCACTAAATTTTGACAACAACAAGGACCATATAGGTGAAATACAGTCATCTTCAATTTTGACATTGATTTCGTTACCTTTTTTATCATAGCGTTTTTTTAGGACAAACAAGTCATATAGAAACTTTAACTCGTTTACTTTTTTCCCATAATATTCATTATCAAGAACATCTTGATCCACCCATAAAGATAAATCAAAGACATTCAATGACTTGCTGTCTTTTTTATTCTTATGTTTATATTTCCCAAAACAATTAAATAATTCAACAATTGACTCTGGTAAGTTTGTGTTCTCTATATTTGTATCAGTTGGATTAATTCCTAGAGTAGTAAAATCATCTTCGTCAATAAATAAATCTAGAAGTTCTAAATCTTCATCACAAAAGTCTTCTAGTGATGAAACACTTTCATCACTAGCTTTTTTTTCTTGATTATAAATGTCCTCATTGGGTATAATAATACTATCGAGGCTCTCAAACGATATATAGGTATTATCACTATAGAAGGAATACTCCGATTCATATTCTTTGCATCTAATTATACTGTCTATATATTCAACTTTGAAATTTGATAGTGAAGCTCGCTCAATATTAGATGCAGTTTTATTATCAAGATCAAAATAGACAAGCTGACCAGTGTCTACTTCTGATAACAAGTCATTTGCCGAAAACAGAATTGGAGTGTTCTTTATTATTGTAGAAGACCACGGACCCCAACCACTTTCTACCTTCCACGTACCATACACCAAAATACCCAATCCTTCTGATGGGTTATATTTAAATATGTATCCAATTCTTTTCATTGTATTCTTTTTGAATTGTCAAAATTTGAACACAAATTTATAAAAGGATTTGCAGATTCACGAAGAAAACTCTGAAAATCTGCAATTCACATTCAAAAAAAGTTCGTTTCCTTATTCGTCTACGACCAATTGTTACCGTTTTCGTCTGGATGCCCCCATATTGCTATCATTCTTCTTCTCACCCCAAGGCATATCAGACGAAGAGCCACCTCCCCCAGTACCGACATGAGCCTGTGCAGGGCCACCTATCATCAATCCGAAAGAAACTCCAAGTAACTGTGCTTGCATCTGGTTGACCTGATCAAACGGTTCAAAGATAGCATTGATAAGTTCATATTCGGTAAACTCATCATTCAGATACTTCTGCATAGCTGGATTGTTCCACTCCGTGTATTTGGCATCATCGAATATCTCATCTTTTACTTGTGTCCAAATGTGAATGCTTGGCGATGGTACGTGTCTTGGAGAAATGTAAAAGTGAGTGAGCGTAGCTCCTGAAGAAAGTCTATAACGATGGGGATTTGCCTTGCGGTCAAGTTCCCTGTTTTTCTCTTTCAAATTCTCGTTCTCCTTCTTATAGGTTTCAGATTCTCGGATTGTTTTTTTCAGGGTTTGCTCCAAATTGAAACGGGTTTTCTCTCCATTCTCTGCCAATTGCTTTTTCTCCTGCTCCAATACTCGGATACGTTTTTGCAATGATTCAATCTGTACGGTCTGCTCGGCAATGGCTGTTCTTGCCTTTGCCAGATCGCCCTTATTGAAGAGACTAAGGATGAAGCTTTTGCCCTCTTTGGCTGCTTCCTCTTCTTTTTTCAGTTTGGTTAACTTCTCTTGTTTCTCTTCCGTTTCTCGAATGAGTATATCGATATTTTCTTGAATGCTCTCCATCTTCTGCTTGTAGTAGGTACTGTTGGAAACATGCTTTGCTATGGAACCAACTATACCACGTTCAAGCCCGAAGCCTTTCATGGCTTCGCCATAGCTGTCCTGGTATTTGGTAAGCATGGAACGATGCATCACATCATCGGCACTCAGCCGTGGCCCTCCTTTTGCGGTACGGTATTTCTTTTGCCCCTCCCTCTCCCGACGCTTACGTTCTGTGGTTACAATAGGAATAATCGTAGCATGCAAATGGGGAGTTTTCTCGTCCATGTGCAGCACACAGGAAACCAAATTCTCCTTCCCGAATGTAGCTTCTAACCAGCGAATATTGGCATTAATCCATTCGGACAATCGCCCCTCCTGCTGTATCTTCATCATTCGGTCATGGCTGCCGGATAAGATTGCACACAGGTGGGTTGTTTGGTTCTTGCCTATCTTACGTTTAAGTCCAGCATTGGCAAGCCGGTTCTTGATGGCACCGTTTCTATCTTTTACTCCATCGGGGAATGAGAGCAGTTCACGATTGAGGTGTGTCCTCGATGGATCTGCATTTTGAGGAATGAACGGCTTTCCGCTTTTCGTCTGTCTCTCTATGTGGGTGCTTAATCCACTGCCGTTTGAATTGCCACGTTGGATGTGGCATACCGCATATTGGGTCATGATAGTTTCGTTTTAATGTTAGTTTTACTGTTTACTTTACGATGGTCGCATTATAAAATTCCGTCCTTGCAAACCGTCATCGACGATGATAGGGAAAAGAATAGAACAGGTAGTCAAACGGGTGTCGAGAGGGTTACCCTTTCGCTTATCGGCTTTTTTAGCTGCCACTTGGGCAGCGGTCGTAGAAAAAATGCCGTAATAAGCTACGGAATTTTATAAAATATCCCTCCTTAACCAGCAAGCTGTCCACATCCAACATATCAGATACTCACCACCATTTGGATTTCGCACAATGGATTCCCCACCAATATTCAGGTTCTTATGCGGTTGCAACTTTACTCATCTTTATTCCTATATATATGCACCTTGAATAAAGTAAAGTAATCGAAGATAGTACGCATGTTCAGTAGCGATAACCTCCCCGATTGTATCGGTAGAGTTTCCCGTTATCCTGCACAACCATTCTTTTGTTCCTGAGAAAAGTTATTTCCGCTGCTGCCTTGTTCTTATTGAAGCTGCCAAGTATGGTGCGAAGTTCTTCGACAAGTTTGTTCTGGAGGTCTTCATAATTGAACTCGTCAAACATGGTCGGGAATATTTTTTCAAGGGCGGCTTCGTGTTCTTCCTGTGTGATGTCAAAGTATGGGTCGAACTCTTTTTTCGCCGGACGACCGACTTTTCTCGGTTCAGGTACATAGTCCTCAACAAGCTCAGGAAGAATGTGGTCGTTGATACGGAATGCAAAGGTGGGGAAAGTCTGTGCACGTGTAAGCACTGCGGACACCTTACTGATGTTTTCATCGAACTTGTCCTTTTCTACTTGAATGACAGTTTCTGCCTTATTGTTTATCTCTGTTCCGATATGACCTCTAGCATTCTCATCACCTTTGTTCTGATGGAGGATTGTATGGATGTGAATCTGATATTCATCCGTCCAGCGCATCAGTATGGAAGTGATTTGTGTAGCCTCCAGCGGAGCATTGATATCAAAAAGAAGGTCACGCACTCCATCAATGATGACAAGTCCGATTCCCTCGGTAGTTACAAGAGCACATTCTATGATTTCAATGCGTTCTTTAGGAGTGTATTTGCGTAAGGAAAGAAACTCCAGACGCTCATTGTCTATACCTTCGGGAAGGTTGGCAAGAGCAAGGATCCTGGCAAGAGTCTTCTTGCAATGTGTCTTGCTCTGTTCTGTATCGACATAAAGAATCTTGTTCTTGCCTTCAGGTAAGTTTACCTCATACGTGAGCACCTTCTTGCCACTCAATGCTGCGGCAGTCATGGCAGAAACATTGAATGTCTTCTTGCTTTTGGCTTTTCCAATGGATGCGCTGAAATTGCCGAATGTACCGATTGGTATACCATCCACTTTAATGACAACAGTTCCTGTGTCGTATTCTTCCGTCATGCTGATACGTGATTCATGCCATTTCTTTACCACGTTATCCGTGCTTGGTGGTTGAATCGGGATTGGATTGTTTGCATAGCCTATCATCTCAAACCTTTCTCTATACGTTCCACATCGGACTGTTTGTAACAGTTTTTGCCTCCAATCTTATAACAGGTAAGATAACCCGAAGCATTCCATCTCCAAAGCGTGGCACGGCTCTTGCCCAATCGTTGCAATACTGCGGATTCATCAAGCATGGCATCATTAGCGGTTGCCGAACGTATCTGTTCCTGTTCTTCCGCCCATTGTTGAAAGGCCTCTTTCAAGGTCTCTACAGAAGTGATGACCAAAGTCTCGGGTTGAGACGGATTGAAATTAGTCTTGTCAATCATATGATAGTAGGCAGGGTTGCTGGCGACCCTCACGGCAAAACATTTGCCTCGCACCTGCCCGGGCTTCACTACATCAGTGAGGTCTGAAGTAGATTCGCACTACAAAAGTAGTATGGTTTGAAACGAAGCTGAAATATCTTGGATTGTCATTACTTGCCGACCATCGGAAAACATTTTTGTTAAAACATTTAACGGAATAACGACCTTAGACAACAAAGTGCAAAAGTGCAGAAAATGCAAGGTGCAAATAATGCAAAAGCCCACATTTGACATTACATCAAGTATGGGCCAGTATTGTTGCGTGTAAAAGGAAACTAACTCATGAATGACTTTATGAGTCGCCACCACTGTATGAGTATGCTTTTGCGAGTGAATTTGCCTGCCAAAAAAGAAAGACGACCGTCATCTTCCTTTGTGTATCCTATTCGTGTCCTTAGTGTACTGATGATGGGATTCTTCTCCTTGTCGGTAAACCGTTCATGAAGATAATTGTTATAAGCGGTCTTTGATACATGTTTAAACTCGGTACTGATTTTGGCATGGGCTATATTCCTAACCAATCCCTCATCCCTGGCACAAACCATGACAAGTGCAGCACCTCTGCCAACCTCACCATTAAGCAGGAAATGAAGTGTATCAAGAATCTTCTCCGAATGTTCGGGGTATAATATCTCATCCGTAAAAGTAGAAGGCCTCTGCTGGTATACCACATGTTTCCAGATATTCATAAACGTTAGTACCATCTGTGGTGTTATGCCTTTGATGTAATGGCGCAATAGTCCGCTGACAAAATCATGTACTTCTTCATAATGACCTGTGGCACGTATGAAGAGATATTCCATCACGTTCTTTACCCGTCTTTCCTTACAGATGGTTTCCCATGGCAGCTCAGGTCTGTCAAGTATAAGAAGGATGGTCTTGGCTGCTGCCTCATTGGATGGCACAGGAATATTGTCGTCAAGCTCACCATCTTTGAAGCGGTCGCTATAAAGGGATAGAATGTACTCAATGTTTTTCTCCGTATTGCTCTTGCCGTACTGATATTCAATATCGGCTGTAATATCTTCAATGCTCTCTTTCATAAGTTCTTTTTTAGATGGTTGCGCTGTTCTTGCTGAGTTCAAGCAGATTTGCAAGTTGTTCGGCTGTCATGGATTCAAACTGTTGCAGAAGCAGTGATTTTACTTCTGACTCTTTCCTGGCTTTCGCCACTTTCTTTGCTATGTTGGTAGCAAGCTCAATGCCGCTAATCTTAATATAGTCATTGAAGACGCTTTCAGTCTTGTGTCCACTGATAGACATCATTTCATAAGTATCAAGAATCTTCTCAAGATACATCAATGTGATTCCAGTACGTCTTGCCGTGTGAGTCGTGGCAAGCTTATAACGGGGTATGAGCGCTTCGCCCTGACTGTTGCGCTTGTAAGTTTCATTGCTTCGTTGCTCCTTTTTCTGATGGTCAAGGGTCAACTTGGTAGGAAGTTCATGCTTCAGACTGGGCATCGTTTCTGCAAGGGTTTCCAGTATTTCCTTTATTTTATTGTTAAGGCGTTGGTTCTGTATGTTCGGAAGATTGTAGTTGTACTTCTCGAATATACGGAGGAGGTTGTCATTGAGAATAGGAATGGTAACCTCTGTATTGGTTTTCTGCTGGACAAGCGTAATGATGCCCACACCATCGTGAAAAGTAACATTCTTTGCCGATATACGGGAATAATCAGAGAAACGTTGGCTGGTATAACAACCTACAAGGAAGACATCACGCACACGGTCATCCTCTCCTTCAAGCTCCATATCATATAGGGCTTGAAGCTCTTCGTTGGTGAGGTATATTTCCACAACCATGTCTTCCTTGTTTATCTGCAACTTCGGGAAATGTTCAAGAATGGAAGCCTTGAACTTATATCCTTCCTTGAAAGCAACATTGAGCATGGCTGAGAATACGGCAAGGTTCTTGTTGATGGTCTTCTTCATGTAACCGTATCTTTCCATGTAAAGCACGAACTCGTCTATCAAGCGTTCGTTAATGTCATTCCACTCAAACGGATGTTCCTTGCAGAAACTTTCAAGTATCACAGCGAAGCCTTTATAAGTATGGAGTGTTCCTTTTGAGTAGTTATTACCCTTACGCTTGATGTTTCCCTTTTCCATTCCCTCAATTCTCTTTTGAACAAACTCCAGAAGACTTGGTCTGTGTGCGTCTTGTAGTTTCTTGACCAACTCGGCATTTGCTTCTGTTTGTTCCCTCTTTTTGGAAATTATTGTAGTCCGACTAATTTCTGAGGGATTGACGGTCTTCACCATTTCATAAACTTCAAGGATATCCTTTCGAGTAAGTGCTTCTTCTGGTAGTGACATGATAATGGCATTAAGCGAAGCAACAAAAGCCTCTATATCCGTTTTCTTCTTCATAAGGTTTTCCCTATAAGCGGTATTGAGTTTGCCCCTTTTAGGGATAGAGATTTCACCATCCACAAATTCTTCCTCCTTTACGGTAACTGGAGACTTGAACTGCGGTCTGTTGGTACGGGTTATGTCCATTCGCACCAAAATGTGATGTTCACCTTGCTTATTTTCCTTCTTGGCGAGGGATAATGTTGATTTTGCCATACTGCTATATTATGAAGTTTGGTGCAAAAGTAGCAAAATTCCCCGAAAATAATGTCACAAATAATGTCACAATAATGAGAATTTATGAAATATTAGTGAAACGGATTAAAATTGCAATAGTATTGACATAAAGCATGTTATCTTTCTTTTGATTCATTTCTTTTCATTTGTTTTGCAGTTGTTTTCACGCAAAAGGGGTATTAGGCTACCCCACTTCGTTTTTACTGGACACTTGGCAAGCCAAGGACGATATTGATTTGCCATTTTTGGCATTGTACATTTGGCAAGCCAAGGATAAAAAGAGTCCCAACGGAAGTTGCCGATGTAGCAAATGTACGATTAGGACTTCTTGATTACTTTAGCACTCGATAGGATGAATTGGTGAATGGTATTATTTCCATCATTTCTCTCATGCGGTCAGCGATGCGTTCTCCATATACTTGGGATATTTGAGGTGGTGTGAGGTTGGTGGATATGATGGTGAAGAGTTGATTTTCGTATCGCCTTGTGAGAATATCCACGGTTGGGTTAATAATGTTGCCGTAGTCCATAACTTCACGCGGTTCCGTCCCTAAATCATCTATTGCCAGAAGATCCTGATGCATCAATCGCTTCCAATCCTCATAATTAGACTTGCAGATTGCAGCCATAGACTTTGCATCAATGATTCTCATGACATACTCTTTATCGGTATATGGATTGGGAATGTGCAAAACATTTACAAGACTCTGCAAGGCTTTTATAATGGTAGTTTTCCCGTTCCCACATCCACCGGCAAGCACAATACCGAACTTGCTGTTTTCTTGCGTTAAAAAGGTGGATAATCTCCTTACTTGGGACTTCAGTTCTTCGGTTGCCACAAATTCTCTACGGCGGAACTCCACTTCAACTTTGATTGCATACATCAAGCTAACGAAAGCATTCTCCTCGTTGAACGGAAGATTAAAACGGGGCATCGTACCCTTCCTGTGTTGCAGGGCTGACATCAATGCTTCTGCGTTGATTCTTGTCTTTTTGTTTATCAATTCCATGACCTCTATTTTTCTTTTGATGGGCAAATGAATAATTATATTTATCTCTGTCTATGTCTTTATTAATGGTCTCATCAGCGGTTGCGCCATCGGGTGCTTGAGCAGTTGCAGAAGCGGTTGCATTTTTGCAACTATGAATATCGAGCAGACGATATTTGGGCGAGCAAGAATTTTGAACTCCTTCTGTAAAATCAATCAGCCCTCGTTCACGCAATTTTACCCTGGCACGAATAATCGTGCTTTTATTCAGGCCAAGTTCGCTTTGTAGAGTAGCCGTTTTGCAAGCTATGGGCATTTTCCAATAGTTCTGATTGCAGATGTGTACCAGATAGAGGTATAGGATAATCTCTGATGATGAAAACCTGTCATAGGCATTCATCCTCCAAAATCCTTCTATGATATTGATGTAGTTCATATAATTTTACCTCTTCTTATTCTGTTGTTGCTGCAAAATTATACAGTCACAGTTAGAAGAGGTAAAATTCCGATTGGTATGTATTGGCGTGCCGATAAATACCATTCTATGAGATAAAGAATCTACGAAAAGAGCTGTGGCAAGCGCTTTTTGAATAGTTGTTTTATCGGCTCCTTCTCTGAATCCAGAAAACCATCAGAGAGATATTTGTTATAATTGGAGCGACCACCCACCGAAGGGAACTTCTTTTTTGCCGCCAAATATGGCAAACGGGTTATAATACCAAGTTCCATAGCGCATACGATAATAAGGATAGCATCCTTGCCTCTTCTGTCTGCAATGGCATCATGCATAACCATCGTTATTTCATTGGCGTGGGATTGATCTATAATGTAGGTTGAAAACTCAGGTTCTGCTTTATGGGGTTTGATTTTTGTACTAGTGGTTGGACATGGCATATCGTCATCAAGGTCTGCTATCAGTTTTTTCATCTCCGATACAAACTCTGATGGCATATCATCAATGTTTATCTGTTCTTGCATATTTTTGAAGAGTTCCACACCTTGAATGATTATGTTGTTCATTGTCATTGCTGCTTTGGGAGACTTTGCTATATCAGCAAATGACTTTTGTGGGTTACCAACCATCTTAGCAAAAAGTTTGGTAGTCTCATCCATAGAGGCAGGTTCGGGTACAATCAGGTTCCCGTTCTTGTCAACATTCTCGGCTATAACCGAAAGGGCATATTGAATGTTTGCATTTATTGTTTGCTCGTCAAATAATACATTTTCCATGTCTGTTTTCTTTAAATTTTATACTTTATTTTACAGCGTCGCTATTCAAAGTTATAATGGATTTTACAAACAAATTCAAATTGACACAAATTAACGCCTAAAACACACGAAAAATTAAATTTATTTTCAAAATCATACTTTAAAATCATACTATATTTTTGATTTTCACCGCGTTTTATGGTAAATATCGGTCAGCCGATATATGCCGTTGCATTTATTCTGCAATGGAGAAAATGGGATATAAATTTGCAGTGTGATTGAAAAACAAAGTATAAATTTTACCCTCGATAATATGATAAAAGGATTGGAAACATTAGGCGATATTCAGACTCCGTTGAATGTTATGCTGGAGAACCTGGCAGAGACGATAGCTGATAAGGTGGTGGCAAGAATTAAGGCAGAGGATTCGAACAAGCCAAAGTATTACACACGTAAGGAACTGTGTGAGATATTGCATGTGACAAATCCTACTGTTATAGAAATGGTAAAGCGTGGAGAAATACGCGAAAAGAAAATAGGAGGTCGAATACTTTATGATTTAAGTACATGACAAAAATTTGAACACATCGAATTTCGGCTTGTAGAGCGGTCTTAGAAGAACGTTTGCGATTT